>ENA-ORBV01009974-ORBV01009974.1-microbial-mat-metagenome-genome-assembly--contig:-NODE-9974-length-15363-cov-7.335797_pt1 | contig 15363 bp, 17 predicted proteins | sample MGYA00237777_ERZ505514 | MGnify/ENA primary metagenome ERZ505514 (study PRJEB26160, sample SAMN06269048) | microbial mat metagenome | isolation source: Oligotrophic lake microbial mat | place... | reverse complement strand
AGAAGACCGGACGGGTCGTGGTCGTGCAGGAGGCGCCGGGGAACGTGAGCGTTGGCTCCGAGATTGCGGCAACGGTCACCGAGAGAGCTTTCTATTCGCTTGAGGCGCCAGTGCTTCGCGTGAGCGGCTTCGACACCCCGTTCCCGCCAGCCAAGCTCGAGTCCGTCTACCTTCCCGATGTCGACCGCATTCTCGATGCCGTCGACCGAGTGCTGGCGTATTGAACATGGAGGCACACCGTGGCTGATTCCTCGTTCCCATTGCCCGATGTCGGTGAAGGACTCACCGAGGCCGAGATCGTCTCCTGGAAGGTCAAGCCCGGGGACACGGTCATGATCAACCAAGTGTTGGTCGAGATCGAAACGGCCAAGTCGCTCGTGGAGCTGCCGTCGCCGTTCGCGGGCACCGTCACGGCGCTCCTCGTGGAGGAGGGCGCCACAGTTGAGGTTGGCACGCCGATCATCACGGTGCGCTCGCAAGGTGGAACGGTGCAGCTCGCAGCGCCCGGAGACGACGACACCATGGGGACGATTGCCGACACCGCAGCGACGGTTGCGCACGGTGACGAGAAGCCCCCCGCAGTGCTCGTTGGTTATGGCGCGCCTGGCCATGTCGCTTCACGTCGGCGCCGAGGGGCTGGCGCACCGGCCGAGCCAATTCCGGCGGCACCGGTTGCCATGCCCGCGAGCTCTCCGACTCGCCCGACGTCCGTTCCCGCGGCCCAAACCGGCCTCATCATCGCCAAACCTCCGATCCGCAAGCTCGCGAAGGACCTGGGCGTCGATCTTGCCAGCGTCACAGTGACGGGCCTTGCCGGCGAGATCACACGCGACGACGTCATCCGTCAGGCCTCACAGGCGAGCGTGTTTCGCAACATTCAGACACCGGAGTGGGGCACCGAACGCGAGGAGCGCATCCCAGTCAAGGGCGTTCGCAAGGCGATCGCTACCGCCATGGTGCAGAGCGCATTCTCCGCCCCGCACGTGAGCATTTTCACCGATGTGGATGCCACGCGAACCATGGAGTTCGTCAAGCGCCTCAAGAACTCCGCCGACTTCGCGGGAGTCCGCGTCAGCCCGTTGCTCATCATGGCCAAGGCGCTCATCTGGGCGGTGCGCCGTAATCCGACCGTGAACTCGAGTTGGACAGACAAAGAGATTGTCGTGCACCACTACGTCAATCTCGGCATCGCCGCGGCGACCCCGAGAGGTCTCATCGTTCCCAATGTGAAGGACGCGCACGAGCTCTCGCTCATCGACCTCGCGACCGCTCTCGAACAGCTCACGATCACAGCGCGCGACGGCAAGACCCAGCCGGCCGATATGACGCGCGGCACGATCACGATCACGAATATTGGCTCATACGGCATGGATACCGGCACGCCCATCCTCAACCCGGGAGAAGCGACCATCATCGCGCTTGGAACCATCAAGCAGAAACCGTGGGTGGTCGACGGCGAGGTGCGAGCGCGCTTCGTTACGACTGTCGGCGCGAGCTTCGATCACCGTATCGTCGACGGGGATGTCGCGAGCCGGTTCGTCGCCGATCTCGCGAGCGTGCTCGAGGAGCCGGCGCTGCTGCTGGACTGACCTTTTTGGTGCACCGCCGCCGCTGTGGCGCACCTGGGTCTCACATTGCGGTTTGCGACATGCTCCTCGCCGCAAACCGGGTCGCGCTTCGGCGGGCCGCTGCGGCTTAAGTTGCACGCCTGAGCCCGCTATGAAACACTGTTGATAACGAATCTCATTACGGTTATCGCGAGTGAATAGGAACATGCCCCATGATTAACGCCCGCTTCAGAACTCTCGGTCTCGGCGCGCTCGCAGTCTCAGCGCTTGCTCTCAGCGGATGCGCAGCCCCCGTGTCCAACTCGACGGACGATGGCGTCCTGAAGGTCGTCGCGTCAACGAGCGTTTACGGCAATATCGCCGAGCAAATCGCCGGTGGTCGTGCCGAGGTCGTCAGCATCGTGTCGAGCGCAGCGCAAGACCCGCACAGCTACGAGGCATCCGCTCAAGATCAACTGACAATTTCACAGGCTGACCTCATCATCGAGAATGGCGGTGGCTATGACCCGTTCATTGACACGCTCATTGCTGGGTCAGGTTCGACCGCCGTTGTGATCAACGCAAGCGAGGTTTCCGGACTCATTGAAGGGGGGAATGAGCACGTTTGGTACAGCCTGTCGGATGTCACGAAGGTCGCCGGAACCATAGCAGCCGAACTCTCAGAGCTTGACTCTGCTAATGCGGAAGAGTACAACGCCAACTACGATGCGTTCGCCGCTGAGATCGCGGAACTTCAGGAACAGGCGACGGCCGTTCGGGCGACTGCGGCCGGCGGAATCGCCGCGGTCACCGAGCTGATCGCGGTGTATTTGCTAGAGGAGATCGGCCTGGTGAACGAGACGCCGGCTGACTTCACCGAAGCAATCGAGGAGGGTGCAGATGTTTCGCCGTCCGCACTGCAAGCGGTCCTGACCCTCATTGCAAGCGGCAGGGTGGTTGTTCTCGCTTACAACAGCCAGACCGAGAGTCCAGAAACCGAGCGGGTCCGCGAAGCGGCGGAAGCAGCCGGGGTTCCCGTTGTCTCGTTCCTCGAGACCCTGCCGGAGGGGTCAGACTATGTCTCATGGCAGAAGGCGAACCTCGAAGCGCTCGCGGCGGCGCTCGGTTCGTGATTGACGAGCCATCCGATCGCGGGGTCCTAGAGATTCGGGACGGTGCGCTCGGCTTTGCTCACCGGAGCGTCTGGCGTGGGCTTGACCTCACCGTCGTGCCGGGCGAGTTTGTCGCAGTACTTGGTGCAAACGGCTCAGGAAAAACCACGTTGCTCAAGGCGATTCTTGGCCAGTATCCTCTCGATGTCGGGTCGATTTTCGTCGACGGGCAACCCGCGCGGCGGGGAGACCGACGCATCGGGTATGTTCCTCAGCAGAAGATTGTGCCGCCAGGAACTCCGCTCCGCGGGCGAGATCTGGTCGCCCTGGGCGTCAACGGCCACCGCTTTGGTTTGCCGATCGTCTCGCGCGCGCTGAGGGCACGCGTGGATGAGCTCGTCACGTCGGTCGGGGCTAGCGAGTATGCGAATCGTCCGGTGGGTGAGCTTTCTGGCGGTGAACAACAGCGCCTTCGAATTGCGCAGGCGCTTGCTGATGATCCGATTTTGTTGTTGTGTGACGAGCCTCTCATGAGCCTCGATCTGCACCATCAGCGCGCGGTGGCTGAACTCATCGATGCGCGACGACGGGACCACAACACTGCGGTCGTCTTCGTCACCCACGACGTGAATCCCATCCTCGGCATGGTCGATCGCGTGCTCTACCTTGCCGAGGGACGGTTCACGATCGGAACGCCGCAGGAAGTGCTGCGGAGCGAGGTGTTGACCGAGCTCTACGGCACCCCGGTCGAGGTCATCAGGAGTCGAGGACGGGTGTTCATCGCCGGCATTCCGGACGGATCTCACCACCACGACGACGAGGCCATCAGATGACTCTTGATGAGCTTCTCGGGCAACTGTTCGACTTCAGCAACTACGGGCAGTTGCTCGTGCTCGTACAGAACTCGATCATTGCGGCTGCCGTGTTGGGAATCGTCGGTGGGCTCATCGGGGTCTTCGTGATGCAGCGCGACATGGCTTTCGCGGTGCACGGAATCAGCGAGCTCTCGTTCGCGGGCGCAGCCGGTGCGCTTCTGCTCGGTGCAAACGTCGTCGCGGGCTCTCTCGTCGGCTCGCTCATCGCCGCCGCGATCATCGGTCTGCTCGGCGCTCGCGCGCGCGACCGCAACTCGATCATCGGCGTGCTCATGCCGTTCGGCCTCGGCCTTGGGCTGCTCTTTCTCGCGCTCTACCCCGGTCGAAGCGGCAACAAGTTTGGGCTGCTCACGGGTCAGATCATCTCGGTGAACATTCCGCAACTCGGGCTGCTGATCGGCATCAGCATCCTCGTGCTGGCGGTGCTGCTCTTCATCTGGCGACCACTCACCTTCGACAGCCTTGACTCAGAGGTTGCCGCAGCACGCGGGGTACCAACGCGGGGCCTGTCCTTCACCTTCATGGTGCTCCTCGGCCTCACGGTAGCGGTGTCGGTGCAGATCATCGGTGCGCTACTCGTGTTGGCACTGCTAGTGACTCCGGCAGCCGCTGCGCTCCGGCTGTCGTCATCGCCGGTGCTTGTGCCGGTGCTCAGCATGCTTTTTGGCCTCGTGTCGGCCGTCGGCGGCATCCTACTTGCGATCGGCGGGTCGTTGCCGATCAGCCCGTACATCACCACGATCTCGTTCCTCATTTACGTCGTTGCTCGCATCATCGGTACAGCGAAGTCCCGCACACGCCGACGCCGCGGCGGTTCGCCCGCGGGGCGTGTTCCCAGCACGCCGATTATGGTTGGAGAGTGACGGTAAAGCGGAACACCTGGCAGCGCGAAGCCGTGCGCGAGGCCCTCAGCGAGTCGGAAGGCTTCGTCAGCGCTCAGGGCCTGCACTCCCACTTGCGGGATGGTGGTTCCCCGATTGGGCTCGCGACCGTCTATCGCGCGCTCGCCGATCTAGCAACCCAAGGCGAAGCCGACTCTCTGCAGCAAGAGGGCGAGAGCCTCTTTCGAGCCTGCACGCCGGGTAGTCACCACCACCACCTGATCTGCCGCAATTGCGGGCTCACTGTCGAGATCGAGGCGGATGCTGTCGAGGAGTGGGCGAGGAACGTCGCAGCCGAGCATGGGTTCACCCAACCGAATCACATCGTCGACGTGTTCGGGCTGTGTGCGGAGTGCTCGCTGGCTTGAGCCCGATCGCTGAGTGCGCTGCCGCTTGTTGAGTGCGCGGCTGCTGCAGCGGCCGCGCGGTCGACAAACTACCGCGCGGTACGACTTGAGCGGTCGGTGACGTATGCGAACGCGAGAGCTCCGAGCTTGGCTCGCGTGAGTGATCCGCCATGCACAACGTCGCGGATGGTGCGCAGTGCGAACGCCGGCCCCTGCACAAGCATCGTTGTCACGACCGACTCTTCCCACGCAGCCAGCTCGTCGCGGATCTTCTCCGGCGGTCCGATCAGCGCGATTTCCTCAACGAGCTTCGTCGGAACCGCCGCGATCGCCTCGGCCTTCTTGCCAGCCAGATACAAGTCTTGGATGCGATCCGCGGCATCCGAAAACCCGAGCCGATCGATCACATTGCGGTGATAGTTCGCGCCCTTCGCCCCCATGCCGCCGACGTAGAGCGCAATTACCGGCCGCACCAGATCGGCAGCCTTCTCGACATCGGGGTGTGGGATGACGGCGAGCTGAAGCGCCACCTCGAACTCTGACCTCGGCGACAACGACGCCGAGCGAACCGCGAAGCCCTCCTCGAGCGAGGCAACCGCCTCTGCGTTGGCCTTCGGCGAGAACAGGAACGGCAACCAGCCGTCCGCGATCTCGGCGGCGAGGGCGACGTTCTTCGGGCCCTCAGCCGCGAGGTAGATGGGGAGATCGTGGCGCAGGGGATGCACGGTTGAGCGCAGCGATTTGCCGAGGCCCGTGGCATCCGCCCCCTGATATGGCAGCGGGTAGTGCTGCCCAGCCGAGGTGACCGGCTCGGCTCGCGCTAGCACCTGCCGCACGATGTCGAAATACTCGCGAGTGCGGGCGAGCGGCTTTGGGTACGGCTGACCGTACCAACCCTCGACAACTTGCGGCCCGGATGCCCCGAGCCCGAGTATCGCGCGACCGCCGGAGAGGTGGTCGAGCGTGAGTGCCGCCATCGCGGCAGCAGTCGGAGCTCGCGCGGAGAGCTGCGCGATCGCGGTGCCGAGCTTGACACGCTTCGTATGTGAACCCCACCACGCGAGCGGAGTAAAGGCGTCAGAGCCGTACGCCTCGGCCGTCCACACTGATTCGAAGCCGAGCCGTTCGGCGGTTCGGATGGCCTTGAGTGCCCCCGCCGGCGGCCCCTGCTTCCAATAGCCGACCGCGTAGCCGATTCTCACGAACGCGGCGCCCCGGCGGCGTTCACCCGCAGGTGTTCTCCGAAGAAAGCATGGATGCGCTCCCAGGCGTCGACGGCGGCTGCTGGGTTGGGTGCGATCCCGGCGATCTTGAGAAACGGCCGGAGCGCGAGCGGGCCAATCGGCTTCTCGTTCATGAAGGCGTGGCCAACGCCGGGGTATTCCTTCACATCGTGGGCGACACCGAGTTCGCTGTACTTCGCTTCGAGGCGCGCGGCACCGTTCTTGATCGAGCGGTCCTTCGCGCCGTAACTGGCGACCACCGGGCAAGAGTGTTGGATCACATCAAGGTCCGCCGGCAGCATGCCGTAGTTCACGGCCGCGGCTTGGTAGGCGGTCTCGTCGGTGTCGTATCCGCTCGCCGCGGCGAGCAGGGCGAAGCCGCCACCGAGGCAGAATCCGATGATGCCGATCGAGCCCGTGAAGTCATCCCGCTGGCTCAGCCACAGTCGCGCAGACTCGATGTCAGCCCACGCTCGACCGGTACCGCTTCGCAGTGCGCGGGCGGTCGCGCCGATGCACTTGCGGAAGCCTCCAGCCGTGTACAGGTCCGGCATCAGGGTCAGGTAACCAAGGCTTGTCAGGTGGGCAACCTGTTTGCGCATCTCCGCTTCGATACCGAAGGCCTCGTGCACGACAACCACGGCCGGCCAAGGACCAGGGCTATCTGGAATACCGATCACGCCCTTGAGTCCAGGACTTGCCTCGTCGAGCGTGGTCGGTATCGTGATGTCCTGCAGCTCGGAAGGCATAGGCCGATTGTTGCAGATGAGGCCTGCGCCCACGTAGTATCTTGAGGTTGGGCATTTTCGCCCACACGTGTGCCTCCCGGCGCTGCGCTTACCCAGGCAGGCATGGGATCAAGGCGTGCCGACAAGTGATCTTGGGTGGGGCATCCCGTAACAGGGACGGCCTACGGTAACCAGAACAGGAGTACAACCATGGCAGCAACCTGCCAAGTGACAGGAGCCATCCCCGGCTTCGGGCACAACATTTCTCACTCGCACCGCCGTACCAAGCGTCGGTTCGACCCGAACATCCAGAAGAAGACGTACTACGTTCCGTCGCTTCGCCGCAACGTCACGCTGCAGTTGTCAGCCAAGGGCATCAAGGTTATTGACGTGCGCGGCATCGAATCCGTGGTCAAGGACATCCTTGCCCGTGGGGAGAAAATCTAATGGCCAAGCAGCAGGACGTTCGCCCGATCATCAAGCTGCGGTCGACAGCCGGCACCGGCTACACCTATGTGACGAAGAAGAACCGTCGCAACAACCCCGACCGCCTTGTGCTCAAGAAGTACGACCCGGTGGTTCGCCAGCACGTCGAATTCCGCGAGGAGCGCTAAACCATGGCCAAAAAAAGCAAGATCGCCAAGAACGAAAAGCGAAAGGTCATCGTCGAGCGTTACTCGGCGAAGCGACTTGAGCTCAAGAAGGCGCTCATCGACCCGAACGGTACCGATGAGTCCCGTGACGCCGCGCGCCTCGGCCTCCAGAAGCTTCCTCGCAACGCCTCGCCAGTGCGAGTTCGCGGTCGTGACGCGATCGACGGGCGCCCCCGCGGGTTCCTGAGCCAGTTCGGCGTCTCGCGCGTGAGATTCCGGGATATGGCGCACCGCGGCGAATTGCCCGGGATTACCAAATCTAGCTGGTAGATTTCAGGCGGTTCCGCAGGCTTCGGCCAATCGGAGCAGTCACAGGTCCCACCCATAACTGCATGACGTCCGAGGAGGACAAGCCATGGCTGACAAGTCACTAAACCGTACCGAACTCGTCGCGGCCGTTGCCGCAGAGTCTGGCCAGAGCCAGGCTGCCGTGAACGACGTCGTCGATGCACTCTTCGCTGTGCTGGCAACCTCTGTCGGCGATGGCACCAAGGTATCGATCCCGGGTTGGCTCTCGGTCGAGCGCACTCACCGCGCTGCTCGCGCAGGCCGCAACCCCCAGACTGGCGAGGCCATCCAGATCAAAGCGGGCTACGGCGTGAAGGTCAGCGCTGGCAGCAAGCTCAAGGCAGCAGCTAAGTAACACCCGCTTCGTCAACGAGGGCCGTGACCGTTCTGGTCGCGGCCCTCGTTTGTCGCCGCGAGGTCTTCACAGTCACCGCAAAATAGACTGGTTGGATGCCTCGTCTTCTGAGAATCGCTGGCCCGGCGGCCCTCGTCGCCGCCGCCCTCGTGGCGATTCTCGTGAGCCTGAGCTTTGCCGGAGGCGCATCAGCTCCGCTCCTTCTCGACCCGGGTCCTGTCGTGCGATTCGGGCTGCCAATCGCGAAGCTGTTCGTCAATCTTGGGATCGCTGGCACGATCGGCGCGCTCGTGCTTGTCTGCTTCGCGCTGGACCCCGAACGGCCGGAGTACGCACGAGCCCTCGATGTCGCCGCTGCCAGCGCCGCGCTCTGGACGGTCGCTGCTGGGTTCACTGCGCTGTACACCTTCCTCACCGTCTTCACGCAGCCGATTCGATTCGACGACGCGTTCGGTGAGTTGCTCGGCCAATTCCTGACGACGACGCAGCTCGGACAGGCCTGGCTCTTGACGATGCTGGTCGCGGCAGCCGTCACAGTGCTGTGCTTTGCGGTGCGCAACCAAATCGCTCTCGTCTTCGTCACGGTGTTCGCTGCCGCTGGCCTGCTGCCGATCGCTGTTCAGGGACATCAGGGGGGTACCGCCGAGCACGATAGCGCGTCGACAGCGACGTTCCTGCACGTGCTGCTCGCCGGAGTCTGGCTCGGCGGGCTTGTGACCCTCGCGCTGTTACGACCGCAACTGGAGGGCTCCAGACTCGTCACGGTGCTCACGCGATACTCGACACTCGCGCTCGTGAGCTTCATAGTTGTTGCCGCCTCCGGCTACCTCAGCGCGGCGATCCGGGTTGACGAACTGGCGAATCTGCTCAGTCCATACGGCGTGTTGGTCCTTGTCAAGGTAGCCATATTGCTCGTTCTCGGGCTGTTCGGCGCGTTCTACCGTCGCTGGGTCATCGAGCGGATGTCCCGCTCCAGTGGGCGTGAGCGCGGCTGGTTCTGGGCGATCGTTTCGGCTGAACTTGCCTTCATGGGCATCGCTTCCGGTGTCGCTGCAGCACTGGCGAGAACGCCGACCCCGGTACCGGAAGTTGCCGCAACGAGCCTGCCGAACCCGACTCCGGCGGAGTTGTTGACCGGCGCAGCGCTTCCGCCACCGTTGACCGTCGAACGACTTTTCACGCTCTGGAGCCCAGATCTGTTGTGGATTCTCATTTGTGCATTCGGAATCTTTTTCTACCTCGCTGGCGTCGCGCGGCTTCGTCGCCGGGGCGATAGCTGGCCAGTGTTCCGTGCTGTGCTTTGGGTCAGCGGGATGCTGCTCCTCGCGTACGTCACCAGTGGTGGAGTCAACGTCTACGAGAAGTACCTGTTCTCGGCCCACATGATGGCGCACATGACGCTCGGCATGATGATACCGGTGCTGCTGGTTCCAGGCGCGCCGATCACGCTCGCTCTTCGGACCATCCATAAACGCGCGGATGGCAGCCGAGGCCCGCGCGAATGGATCATGCTCGCTGTGCATTCCCGACCGTTCGCATTCTTCGCAAACCCCGTGGTCGCAGCGGCACTGTTCGCGGGCTCGCTCTGGCTCTTCTACTACTCGCCACTCTTCAGCTGGGCGACAACCAACCACCTCGGCCACCAGTGGATGATCGTGCACTTCCTGATCACGGGCTACATCTTCGTTCAGTCGTTGATCGGAATCGACCCATCGCCGGGCCGGCCCCCGTACCCGGTCCGGTTGATGATCCTTCTTGGGACGATGGCCTTGCACGCCTTCTTCGGGTTGGCCCTCATGTCAGGCACCGGTCTCTTGTTGGCTGAGTGGTATGGCTCGATGGGGTGGGCCACCGGCGTGACGGCGCTGCAGGATCAACAACTCGCCGGCGGAATCGCCTGGAGCGTTGGCGAGATTCCGACCGTCACGCTGGCAATCGTCGTCGCGATCCTCTGGGCCAGAAGCGACGAGCGCGATTCGAAACGCTACGACCGCAAGGCCGACCGCGACGGCGAACTCGAACTCGAAGACTACAACCGGATGCTCGCAGACCGGGCAACTCAGGATCGCTCTCGCTAGACGCCGATCATGCTCACGGGATCGGCGTCACCAGCAGTTCGTCGTTCGCGAGCAAGCCAATCGTGTACGCGACTGTGAATGGCACCTCTTCGTCAAAGGTGGACACCGTTCCGTCGAAGAGTGACTGTACCCCGACGACGAGGCGCGCGGTCGCGGCTGCTCGCGGCACGAGCCATTGCTCGTCGGCCGCGCTCGGCGAAATGGTCACGATCGGGTAACTCGAGATCGACCATGACGGCGGAGTGGACACTCGGTTGCGGATTTCCTGACCGAACGGGCATCCGGTCGGCAGGAGTAGCTGTTGCGACGCGCAATCGTCAAGATAGGCATCGACCTGCCGCTGCACTTGCTCGACGAAGTTCTCGTTCGGCTCGACCGCGACGCGTGCGGTGGTTGCCCTCCCGGACTCAGTCACGGCAACCGTGACAAGTTTGGCCTGAAGGTAGGCGGTCTCGTGCGACAGTTCGAGGGCGGTCGGGGTAAACGCGAGGTACCGCGCGGCCTTGTCTTGCTCAGGGGCTTTGAGGTTGAGCCCGTTCGCGATGAACCGTGGGTCATTGAGTACCGTCACTTCAACGACGCCGAGTGGGCTGGTGTCGAAGCGCCAATTGGAGAACAGACCAAGGGTCGCCGCGGCCGGGGCGACGGCGAACTCCGACTGTCCTGCGATTCCGTCAGCCGAGTACCCGAAGGTGATGCGATGGATGCCATCGGCATCGGTAACCTCGCTGATCAGTTGCACGTCTGTGAGCTCGGCGATGCCCTCGCGGGCAAGCAGCTCGTCGGAGCCGCTCGGGGCTTCTGCGGTGGATGCGAGTTCAAGTGCGCCAGCGACATCGTCGCGACCCAGGGCATCCAGATAGCTGGCGACGTAACCGCTCGCACTGTAGATCGTGCTGTTCAAAATGAGCACCGTTGCGCCGAAGGACGCAAGCACAACCCCTAGAGCAATCGAGAGGGTGAGGATCTCGCGCCGCATTCCCACATCCTAAGCTGCGCCACCGTGCCAGTTGAGGCGCCGCCGGTACTGTGGGTTGGTGATCAGTGTGCAGCTGTCCCCCGAGCAGCAAGCGGTGTTCGATCGCATCGAGACCACACGTGAGAACCTATTTGTCACTGGTCGTGCTGGCACCGGCAAGTCGACACTGCTCAATCACCTCGCCTGGAACACCTCGAAGCAGATCGTCATTTGCGCGCCAACGGGCGTGGCCGCACTGAACGTCGGGGGCCAGACCATCCACTCGCTGTTTCGCTTACCGATCGGGGTCATTGCCGATCACGCCATCGAGCAGAGTGGCGAACTCAAGAAGCTCCTGAACGCGATCGACACGCTCGTCATCGATGAGGTCTCGATGGTTAACGCTGATTTGTTGGACGCGATTGATCGCAGCCTGCGCCAGGCGAGACAACGCGAGCACGAGGCGTTCGGCGGTGTGCAGGTGGTGCTGTTCGGGGATCCGTACCAGTTAGCACCGGTTCCTGGCGAAGGGGACGAGCGAGCGTACTTCGCGGACCGCTATCGATCGATGTGGTTCTTTGACGCGAAGGTGTGGGATGACGCGGAGCTCACAATTTACGAGCTGACGACCATCCACCGCCAGCACGAAGAGGAGTTCAAGTTCATGCTGAACGCCGTGCGGCACGGGCAAGTGACGTCGGAGATCGCAGAGCGATTGAACGAGGTTGGTGAGCGCTCGGTCCCTGCCGATGACGTCATCACTCTCGCGACCACCAATGCGACGGTGTCACGCATCAACGCGAGCCAACTCGCGCGATTGCCGGGTCGCGTGTTCACCGCCAATGCGGACATCAACGGCGAGTTCGGCGGGCGCGCCTTTCCGGCCGATGAGGAACTTGAGCTCAAGATCGGCGCGCGCGTGATGTTCTTGCGAAACGACACCGGGGGCGACGGGCAACGCTGGGTCAATGGTTCGGTTGGCACAGTGCTCAAGATCGACACCGCCGTGTGGGTCGAGATCGACGGCGATCGACACGAGGTGCGCCCAGCCGTGTGGGAGAAGTTCAAGTACAGCTACTCGGCCTTGACCAAGTCGCTGCGCAAAGACGTCGTCGCCGAGTTCACTCAGTTTCCGTTGCGATTGGCATGGGCCGTGACCATTCACAAGTCTCAGGGCAAGACCTATGAGCGCGCGGTCATCGACCTCGGGCAGCGCTCGTTCGCGCCCGGTCAGACCTATGTCGCGCTGAGCCGAATTTCAACCCTCGACGGGCTGTACCTGTCGAGACCACTGAGGCCGAGCGACATCATCATCGACGACAACGTTGTGCGGTTCATGTCACGCGCGACGGCCATTCCAGCAATCAAGGCGTGACTGGGTTCGGGCGTGACTGGGTTTCGGCCTGACTACGCTGCGGCCTTCGCTTTCGACAGATCGACGAAGAGCTCGGTGTTGAATCGGTAGGCCGAGACTACTTCTTCGATCACGCGCTCGCGCTCCGCGGCATCCCAAGCAACTGCGTCGAGTCGTTCGCGATAGGTGTTCTTGAACGCTGTCGGGTCTGCGATCTGGTCGAACAGGTAGAAGTAAACGCCAGCGGCGTCAAAGCCGAACTGACGCTTCATGAGCTTGCTGATGTGTTGTCCGCCCGAGAGGTCGCCCATGTACCGCGTGTAGTGGTGGGCAATGAATCCGCCCGCCCAACCCTCGGCCGCGACCTCCTCGATTCGGTCGGCATAGCGTTCTGCGGCCGGAACCGGGGTGATCGACTCGCGCCAGTCGGAGCCGATCAGAAACTCGAGATCGGCCTCGAGGGCGGGCACCCGCGTGAGTTGCGGGGTGATGAATGCTGACGCCGTCGAGTCTTCAGCGAAGCGTTCGGCCGCCCCCTCGAGTGCGGCATAGATGAAGTAGTGCTGTGCGACGAGCGCGACGTAATCCACTCGAGTACCGTTGCCTGACATGAGGTCGCTCATGAAATCGGCGCCCTCGCTGTCACTGTGGTTCGACCACGTTCGTTCACGCAGCGATTGGGAGAAGGATGTGGCGTTCACGGCAGGCTCCGCTCGGTGCCGAGGCGCGGCACGCTCTTGCTTAGGATGCCCTTAGTGTAATGCAGGGCCTCAGTCGTGCGGGCGGGGCGTGATTCCCAGCCGCGCGCAGGCGGCGTCATACAGCACGACGATCTCGCGGCGGATCTCGGCTCGTTCGCTGATCGCGGTGCTCCACGGCACCGTGAGTTCGCGCTCGCCAGCCGGGCCCGAGTACAGCCAGATGCCGCCGGAGCCGTCGAGCGACTTCATGACTGATGAGGTGGCCTGTGACTCGCCGAACGCACGCGCGATGAGCAGGTTGTCGTCGAGGTGGTCGTCGTTCATGTGGTGCAGCACGGCTGCGACGATCTCGGGCGGGAAGGTACTCACAGGTCCACCGTACCGCGGCCGTTCGCGCGGCTCAGGCGAGAAGCTGCTTCTCAAGGAACACTGCCGTGCGGGCGAATGCGAGAGCGGCCGCACGGACATCCAATTGCGCTCGGATGCTGGGATTCGCGAAGCCGTGCTCGGTGCCGAGGTAGCGGTGTTCGGTCACGGTCGTACCGTCCGCCCGAAGTCGAGCCACCACCGCATCCGTCTGCTCGCGTGGTTCGAGCGGGTCGGTCTCGGCCCAGTGAAGCAGCACAGGACATGGGATGACCGCGTGTTCGTCGGAAGGCAGGCTCGCGTAATACGAAACGGCCGCCGCCGTTCTCCCAGACTGCGCGAACCGCATCGCAAGCACTCCACCAAGCGAGAAGCCGACGGCCCCGACGACCGAGCTGTCACCGTCTGACCGAGCTATCGCGCCGTCGATGAGGTCGAGAGCGACGGATGCCGCGAGCGAGTCCCGAAGTTCGGCGGCGGTCGCGGCATCCGTCGTGCAGAAGCCACCGTAGAAATCGGGGACGACCACGCGAAATCCGCGCGACGACAGCGCTTCGGCGTATGGCTCGAGCCACGGAAGACGTCCGTAGTCGTCGTGCACCACTACGACGACCGGGGATCCTTGTGCGCCGAAGTGCAGGGGCACACCTGGCGACGGGATTGGAACCAGTTGCACGACGGGCCCCCAGACGCTTGGTGTTGATAGTCGGCCCGCCCGCGATACTAGCTAGGGGCGCTTGCCGCGCTCAGGAACTGACGATACTTGTTCCTTGGCAAGTGAAAAAGTCGAGCCAGCTGACGATCGCCCGGGTCGGGCCGAAGGAGTCAACATCATGAATCAACTTCCCCTCCGCGTCGCAATGATCGGCCACGGTTTCATGGGGGCCGCCCACTCGCAAGGCTGGCGCGTTGCTCCCCGGTTCTTTGACCTGCCTCTTGCGCCGCAGATGTCGGTTATTGTCGGGCGAGACCCCGAGCGCACCGAGTTGGCTCGCGAGAAGTTTGGCTGGAATGCCGCCGCAACCGATTGGCGTGAGGTCATCGAGCGCGACGACATCGACGTGATCGACATTTGCACCCCCGGTGATTCACACGCAGAAATAGCGATCGCTGCGCTCGAGGCTGGCAAGCATGTGTTCTGCGAGAAGCCGCTTGCCAACACGGTGGACGAAGCCGAACAGATGGCTGCAGCCGCAGCGAAAGCAGCTATCACCGGCGTGCAGGCGATGGTCGGATTCAGCTACCGGCGGGTACCCGCGATCCCGTTTGCCCGCCAGCTCATTGCGGAGGGCCGATTGGGCGAGATCCGTCAAGTGCGCGCGCAATACCTCCAGGACTGGCTCATTGACGCGAATGGTCCAATGACGTGGCGCCTCGATAAAGACCTCGCGGGTTCAGGTTCCCTCGGCGACATTGGCGCCCACGCCATCGACATGGTGCAGTACCTCACCAACAGCACCGTCGACACGGTGAGCGGCACCATGCACACCTTTGTCACCGAGCGACCGTTGCTCGGCGAAGCCCGCGGTCTCAGCGGCACTGCGTCGGATGAACGCGGTACCGTCACCGTCGATGATGCCGCCTGGTTCACGGCTCGTCTCTCCAATGGTGCCTACGCATCGTTCGAAGCCACGCGATTCGCGACCGGTCGAAAGAACGCGTTGCGAGTCGAGATCAGCGGCTCAACCGGCGCGATAGCGTTCGACATGGAGAGCATGAACGAGTTGCAGTTCTACGATGCGACAGAACCGGTCGGAGAGCAGGGCTTCAAGCGCATCATGGTCACGGAGCCGGTGCATCCCTACGTGGATGCGTGGTGGCCACCCGGTCACTCGCTCGGCTACGAGCACGCCTTCTCACATCAAGTGCGCGATTTTGTGGTGGATATCCACAACGG
>ENA-ORBV01009973-ORBV01009973.1-microbial-mat-metagenome-genome-assembly--contig:-NODE-9973-length-15363-cov-14.536831_pt1 | contig 15363 bp, 13 predicted proteins | sample MGYA00237777_ERZ505514 | MGnify/ENA primary metagenome ERZ505514 (study PRJEB26160, sample SAMN06269048) | microbial mat metagenome | isolation source: Oligotrophic lake microbial mat | place... | reverse complement strand
CTAAAAATTAAGGCTTTGCATCCAAGTCAAACCTACACTGAAAATCACATTGCATTAACAAATAGTAAACTCAATGAAATTTCTACGGTTTTACGAGTAGACTACGGTAAATTTCCTGCATTACTTCTTGCGGACATTGAAGGTGCAGGACTAACCGAACTGCTCAACTTCTTGAAGCTAAATTCAAAAAATACTGACTTTACTGCCAATATCGTCAAAATCCCTCATCATGGAGCCTATCCCAAGAATGGCAAAGACTTAGAAGATCTATTGGATTTGATTGATGCAGAACTTGCTGTTTTATCTGTCGGTAGCAATAATCCTTACGGTCATGTTGAGCCAGAACTATTTAAGGCTTTAATTGATTTGCAGCAAAATGGCGATCACCGCCTGACTAAATTTATCTGCACAGAAGTTACACGCGCTTGTGAGTATTCAGCAAGCGATCGGTTAAAAATGGGGAAATCAGGGCTAACTTTATCTAAAAAATGTGCAGGAGAGATTACAGTTATTGCTGACTTATCAGGTACATGGGAATTAAAAACTGAAACAGCCCATCTAAGTCAAATTGCTAGTTGTAAATATGCTGCTTGTGATGGACGTGGCGATTTAATCTGACTGAAATTAAATTTTAGTGATTGTCTACATCAAATTCTGGTCACACACCACAGCCTCGTTATCCATCCTCACCGTATAGACGGATGGGGAATTCCGCGAATTAAACCCAGTCTAGTTTGAGATCCGTAGGTTTTCCTGCAAAAACCTCCAGTTTTTAACTTGGACGAAGTTTAGTTAAAACTTCCAGAATGCGTACAGAGCAAACTGCAAATAATGCGAGATCGCGTTGCCGAGCTAGAGCAAATAGTTGCAGAGAATCGATATAATGAACTGCAAGCTATTTCAACCTCATATTCTTTGCAGATGCCTCTTGACTTGCTAATTTCTAGCGTTATGAGCAATCTCCCAGGGATGGCTTACCGTTGCAAGGTCGATCGAGACTGGACGATGGAGTTCGTCAGCGAAGGTTGCTTTGAGCTGACGGGCTATCAACCTGACGAGATTCTTAACAATCAAATAATTTCTTACGAAAGTTTGACTCACCCAGACGATCGAGATTACGTGAGAATGAGCATTAGTGAATGCTTGAAGCAAAACCAACCGTTTCGTTGTTGCTACCGCATAGTTACTGCTAACGGAGAGGAGAAATGGGTACTGGAGCGAGGAAGTGCTGTGTTCTCGGATCGGGGGGAAGCAATCTCCCTGACAGGTTTGATCATTGATGTTGACGAGCAGAAACAAGCGGAGAAAGCGCTAGAGGAATCGAAAATTCAACTCAACCAGCAAGCGCAACAACTCCAACAAACCTTGTCCGAACTCCAGCAAACTCAAACTCAACTAGTTCAGACCGAAAAGATGTCCAGTTTGGGGCAAATGGTGGCTGGAATTGCCCACGAAATTAACAATCCAGTCAACTTTATCCATGGCAACTTAATCCATGCGGCAGATTATACCCACAATCTGTTGGATTTATTGGATATCTATCAAAAGCATTTTCCGCAGATCGCGCCCGAAATCCAGAATCTGATCGATGAGATCGATCTGGAATTTCTCAGAGAAGACCTGCCCAAACTCTTAACTTCGATGCAAACTGGGACTGAGAGAATCCGTGGGATTGTGCATTCGCTCCGCAATTTCTCCAGACTTGACGAAGCAGAGGTCAAATCCGTCGATCTGCATGAAGGTCTTGATAGTACGCTCTTGATTTTGGCTAACCGCTTAAAGCCCAAACCCGATCGAGCTGAAATTAAGGTGATCAAAGCTTATGGCTGTCTGCCTTTGGTGGAATGTTACGCAGGACAATTAAACCAAGTGTTTATGAATATTCTGGCTAATTCGATCGATGCCTTAGAAGAATTAACTCCAGATCGAGTTGCGGCGCGACCTAGTACGATCTCGATCGAAACAGAGGTTGTGGATGGCTGGGTAACTATTTCGATCGCCGACAATGGGTCTGGGATGACTGAAACTACTAGGCAACGTCTATTTGATCCCTTCTATACGACTAAAGCTGTGGGCAAAGGCACGGGGCTGGGTATGTCGATTAGTTACCAGATCGTCACGCAGAAACATCAGGGATTTCTGGAGTGCAATTCTGAGCTAGGCAAAGGAGCTGAGTTTATGATTAAACTACCTCTAATTAATCTAACAACATAAGATGACCCATACTACTAATCAGAATCAGCAATCGATCTCGGTGCCAACTCGTCAGCATCCTTTTCCGCTCGATTTAGCACACACTGCTCTGCTGGTAATTGATATGCAGAATGGGTTTTGCCATCCAGACGGCTTTTGCGGCAATGAGTTGGGGGCAGATCTCTCGGCAGCACACGCGATTATTCCACGTATTCAAAATTCGATCGATTGGGCGAGGAAACATGATTTACTGATCGTTTACACGCGAGAGAGTCATCTCCCAGATATGTCTGATGTCTCACCCAGCAAAGAACTGCGCTATCGTAACGCTGGTTATCCAATTGGTAGTCCTGGGAAAATGGGACGCTTTTTAATTCAAGGAGAACCTGGCACTAACCTAATCGATCAGATGCAACCATTAGATACGGAATTGCAAATTGATAAGCCCGCGCAATCAGTTTTTATCGGTACGGATCTAGTGAATATTTTGCAACAGAGAAACATTACACATCTGCTTTTTACTGGAGTTACAACCGAATGCTGCGTACTGGCAAGTTACCGTCAGGCAAGCGATTTGGGCTTCTATTGTCTGCTGTTAGAAGATTGCTGTGCGGCAATGAGTCCTGTCGAACACCAAGCAGCGATCGACGTGCTACTGGGAGAGAACGGTGCGATCGGTTGGGTCACGTCATCTGACAACCTGATACTGAGTTGATGGCAACCAACAAAGTCGAATTTCACGGTGACGACGAGTTCCCAGAGATGAAAAACTATATATAGAACAGTAATTTTATGAGTAGACCGACATTTTTGCTAGTAGATGGACATTCGCTGGCTTTCCGTTCCTATTATGCTTTTGCCTATCGTGGTGAGGGAGGTTTGCGTACTTCTACAGGTATTCCCACCAGCATTTGCTTTGGCTTTCTCAAGGCATTGTTGGAAATTTTGGCAAAAGAAAAACCCTCAGCCGTGGCGATCGCCTTTGACCTCAAAACCCCAACATTTCGCCATGAAATTGATGCTACCTATAAAGCCGATCGAGCCGAGACTCCAGAGGATTTTATCCCCGACATTGCTAATTTGCAGCAAATCCTCACAGCCATGAATCTGACTACGATCTCGATGCCTGGGTTTGAAGCTGATGATGTGATCGGCACACTCTCACAGCAAGCTAGCCAGCAGGAATATGCCGTAAAAATTCTCAGTGGCGATCGAGACTTATATCAACTTGTGGATGAAGATAAGCAGATATCTGTTCTATATATCAATCGCACCGATAAAATCACGGAAATGCATACCGCCGACGTGCAAGAGAAAATGGGTGTCACACCTACTCAAATCGTTGACTACAAGGCTCTCTGCGGTGATGCTTCGGACAACATTCCTGGCGTGCGTGGGATTGGCGAAAAAACTGCAGTGAAATTGTTAGCGGAATATGGCAGCTTAGAGCATGTTCTTGCCGCCGTGCCTGAAATGAAAGGTGCGATAAAGCAGAAATTAGAACAAGGGATCGAAGCGGCGAAACACTCGCAATTTATGGCGCAGATCCATTTGGAAGTACCTTTGGGACTCGAACTAGAGCAATGCAAACTGACTGGGTTTGATACGGAAGTCCTGATTCCCTTGCTCCAACAGTTGGAACTCAAAGCTTTTGTGAATAAAATTGACGATATCCAAACTAAACTAGGTGGATTTGTTGAACCTAAATCAGTTAAAGCTAAGCAAAAAATAGCAGCCCCGATCGAATCAGATGACGATCTTTGGTTTGACTTTGCCTCGATCGAGCAAGCAAACGCAGAAGCCGAACAAAATAATCCAGTTCAACCGATCGCCTTAGATGTCGAGATCGTTGACACCCCCGAAAAGCTGCTCGATCTCACCCAAAGATTGCAATCGATCGCTCATCCCATCGCTTGGGACACTGAAACTACAGCACTCAATCCCCATGATGCTGAACTGGTTGGCATTGGCTGTTGCTGGGGAGGTAACACTAATGATGTCGCCTATATCCCAATCGGTCATACAACAGGGCAAAACCTAGATTTATCGCTGGTAACTCAAGCCCTCAAGCCGATGCTTGAAAGTTCGGCACACCCAAAAGTCCTGCAAAACACCAAGTTCGATCGACTGATTTTCAAATCGGTTGGGATCGAACTCGCAGGTGTAGTATTTGACACAATGATCGCCAGTTATGTGATCGATCCAGAAGCCAGTCACAGTCTTAGTGATATGTCTCGATCGATCCTCAAAATCTCCACCCAAGACTATAAATCGCTAGTTGGTAAACGCGGATCGATCGGCGAAGTCTCAATCCCTGAAGTCGCTCACTACTGCGGCACAGATGCTTATACAACTTACCAGCTCATGCCAATTTTGCAGCAGCAATTAGAACTAGTTCCCGATCTATTAAATCTATTCAATCAGCTAGAACTGCCACTAGAGATTGTCTTAGCTGAAATGGAATGGCTGGGAATTAGAGTCGATAAAGAGTACTTAAATCAATTTTCATTGGAGTTAGAAAAAGATTTAGATGCAATCTCGATCGCGGCATATGCCCAAGCAGGTCAAGAATTCAACCTCAACTCTCCCAAACAACTGAGCGAAATCCTCTTGGAAAAATTGGGTGATAAGTTTATCAAAAAGTCACGTAAAGGCAACACAGGCTACTCTACAGATGTCGCAGTCCTGAATAAACTCCAAGGCGATCATCCCTTAATCGATACGATTTTGGAACATCGCACCCTTGCTAAGCTCAAGTCCACTTATGTCGATGCTCTACCCGCCCTTATTCATCCTAAAACTCATCGCGTTCATACCGACTATAACCAAACTGTTACCACTACAGGTAGACTCAGTAGCTCTAATCCCAATTTGCAAAATATTCCGATTAGAACCAAATTCAGTAAGCGGATCAGAGCGGGATTTTTGCCTGAAGCTGGTTGGACATTAGTTTCGGCTGACTATTCCCAAATCGAATTGCGGATCATGGCACATCTCAGTCGGGAACCAGAGCTTGTTAAAGCATACAACGAGGGCGAAGATGTCCATACCCGTACAGCCCAGATCCTCTTGGAAAAACAGGAGGTTACGAGCGAGGAACGACGACTGGCAAAAATCATCAATTACGGTGTACTTTATGGGATGGGAGCGCAAAAATTTAGCCGTGAAACTGGAATCAGCGTCAAGGAAGCGAAGAAATTCATTGATGTTTTTTATGTCCAATACGCCAATATCTTTTCTTATATGCAATCAGTCGAGGATGAAGCAGAGCAGAATGGATTTGTCACAACTGTTTTAGGACGTAGAAGATATTTCCATGAGTTGAAGTATGTCACTGGTTTTCGTAAGGCGGGTTTATTGCGCTCGGCGGTCAATGCTCCGATTCAAGGCACAAGTGCCGACATCATCAAAATCGCGATGATCGAGCTTCACGATCTGCTCAAAAATTACCGCGCCAGACTTTTGCTTCAAGTTCACGATGAGTTGGTATTTGAAGTGCCACCAGAAGAGCTAGCAGAGCTACAGCCAAAAATTAAATCAATCATGGAGTCAGCTTTGCCGTCTTTGTCTGTGCCTTTGGTTGTAGATATTCATACTGGCGCAAATTGGATGGAAGCAAAGTGACTAATTCAGTAATCTTTCGATCGACCAAAAAACCGAACCAACCTTAAACTTTTGCGTAGGGCTAGCACAAATACTCATAGCCACAAATCTAAGTTTTGCGGATCGAAAAATCAGTGCCAAATTAAATTTGCTAGACAAGATTAATGAAAGCAAATACAATATATCCGCAAATCAAGGTGCGTTCTCGTCCTTAGGAGGTCACTATTCCTGAACAGCTAACCCTGACTGTGAGTTTAAGAGGCAGCCGCGAAGTCAAGGATAACTATCAAATATTTCGCCTCACTGGGTTGTTAGATGCCTTTTCTGAGCCTGCTTTCCGTAAGGTTGTCGGTAAGTACATCGATGATGGGCCAATTAACGTGGTGTTAGATTTGTCGTCGATCGATTTCGTCGATAGCTCTGGCTTGGGTGTTTTAGTCCAAATGGCAAAGAAAACTCAAGCTGTCGCTGGTACGTTACAGATCATTAGCAATCCTCGCGTTACTCAAACCGTTAAATTAGTTAGGCTAGAGCAGTTTCTTTCGCTCCAGCCCAATGTTGAAGCGGCTCTGAGTAAAATTGCTGGCGTTTAATGTTGATGCCTGATCCGTTTTACTCGAAAAGTGCGAGTTTTTGGCTTGTACCTACTTCCAACTCGTACTTTTTAGTCATGTGCAATGATGGGGGGAGAATACGATCGCGCCCGTAAGTTAATTTGCAAGCTAATTGGCAAGCTAATTACTTAATTATTTAAGCAATCAATGCACTCATTTTGATAGTGCTGGTTTATGCTTGAGTTTAATCTTCGAGTTTATTTATCCTGATTAGGTTCAATCAGTCATCGAAATCTTGATGTCTCTTTTTCAGCCCAAAGTTGACAGAATTGCGGAGGTTTCGATCTCTGCCCTAGCTTATTTAGGCGATGCTGTCTACGAGTTACACGTACGACTACATCACCTAGAGCCACCTCAAAAAAGCCATACTTATCATCAGCTCGTAGTAAGTCGAGTCAGAGCTGAAAGTCAGGCTAAGCAACTAGATTACCTCGACCTTACTTCTGCGGAATTAGATTTAGTAAAGCGTGGTCGAAACGCAGCAGGTTCGGCTTCTCGTCGCATTGCTCCCGATGTTTACCAAAAAGCTACAGGATTTGAAGCTTTAATTGGTTACCTTTACCTGACTAATTCCAACCGACTCGACCAGATTCTCGCTCAAATAGATAGTGAAATTCGATCATGAAATTTAAAGACAAGCCCGAAGATAAGCCAGCCAAACCTAGACGTTCTGTGTCACGTCGGGATGGGGTGTTGCGTCGGGATGAAAATCCGCGCCGTGATAGTGTCGGTCGGGGTGGCGATTCGCGCCGAGACGAAAGCCCAAAACGAGAAAGTTCACGTCGAGATGCCCCAAAGCGTTATGAAGGTTCACGTCGAGACGAAAATGTCCAAGGACGAGATCGGATGCCGCGTCGAGATGAAGGTTCTCGCCGTGAGCGACCAAATTCAGAGAGATCCGAAGCTAGGGCTAATCCCAGAGCCAATCCCAGAGTTGACTCAAGAGATTCGGGTGCAGATAAACCTGTATTGAAAACCACTAGAGGTGGTGTAGCTCCGCGTGTCAAAAGATCGATCGACAGCAGCTCTAGAGATCGCAATAGCTATAGAGATAAGAGCAGAGATAGCGGCTCCAGAGATGGTAATAGCTACAGAGATAGAGATAGTAATTCCAGAGATAGCAGATCCAGAGACAGTAACAGCAGTCCAGAGCCATGGTATCAACAACGGGATCAGAGTCAAGTCGATCGAAGTCAAAATGAATCGCGCCCCGAAAAGCGTGTTTTAAGATCAGTCGAAAAAACTCATGCACCAAAGTTCTTACCCGAAAGATCACCTGCTAGATCATTCAGTGATGATGACAGCAGCGAAGCTGAAGATGACACCCCAGATTTAGTTTATGGTTGCCACGCTGTAGAGGCTGCGATCAATGGCGATCGATCGATTCATCGCATCTGGGTCACGCCCAAAATGCGCTATGCTCCTGACTTTCTACCGCTAATTACTGCTGCCAAGAGTGCTGGAGCCGTAATTGATGAAGTTGATGTCATGAGACTCAACCAAATTACAAATAACGCCAGACATCAGGGGATCGCCGCTCAGGTAGCAGCTTACGAGTACTTAGAGTTAGACGAACTGATCGCTCAAGCTCAGCAACAGAGTACTCAACCAGTTTTAATTATTGCCGACAGTATTACCGATCCCCATAATTTAGGTGCGATAATTCGTACAGCCGAGGCCCTAGGTGCTCAAGGTATAGTCATCCCGCAACGTCGTGCTGTAGGAGTTACTTCTACCGTAGCGAAAGTGGCGGCAGGCGCATTAGAAACCCTACCTGTAGCCCGTGTAGTCAACCTCAATCGAGCTTTGGCTCAGCTTAAAGCTAGTGGTTTTTGGATTTATGGCACTACAGTCGGCGCAGGGGAAGCAGTTCACAAAACTGAGTTCACTGGGGCTGTCGCTCTAGTCATAGGAGCAGAAGATGATGGGCTGAGTTTAACGGTTCAACGTGCTTGTGACGTTCTAATTTCTATCCCTCTGGGTGGAAAAGTTCAAAGCCTTAATGCTTCTGTAGCTTCTGGTATGGTGCTTTATGAAGTGTTTCGACAACGTTGGATCAATACGTTGAGCCTGAACAGTTTGTAAGCATAAACTACTGTAAACTGCTCATACGTATAAATACTGTCTGAAAGGAATAACGTACCCAGTTTATATGGTGACTGACAATATGAAAGAAACTTACATATCACTATTAGAGATACTTGGAATGGCGAGTTGGGTTGAGATCGCTACCGATTTCCCCCGATGCACTTATTTCTTTGGCCCATTTGCTAACATTTCTGAAGCTGAAGAAGGCAAATATGGCTACATCGAAGACCTTGAAGCTGAGGATGCAAAAGGTATTTCTGTGACAGTTAAACGCTGTAAACCAGAAGAGCTGACAATCTACGATCAGTCGATCGATGTTGCGATCGACCGTACTCCTAGTTTGAGTGGACATTCTCACTAGCTTTAATCATCCCACTCTTACCAGTTAGAAGTAGGAGTGGGATATTTTTTAGTAATTAAGGCTCCCAAGCCGATCGCTCTATTAACCAAGTGACGTTACCCTGAATTAGGCGAGACGGATAGATATTAGAGTCACCAGACTCTGCCAAAATCGCTTGTAATGCTTTGGTTTTAGCCGATCCTTCCACCAAAAACATAATTTCCTTAGCTTGATTAATTAGAGGTGCGGTAAAAGTGATGCGGGGTCGATCGTCTTTTTTACCAACTGTAATCAGTCGATCGAACACTTTTAGGGCATCTGTACCAGGAAATAGGGATGCAGTATGACCATCATCACCGATCCCCAACAAGATTAAGTCTAACGAGGGAAACTCACCTTGCTCCTTACCAAAAAAGCTTTGCAGCTCGGCTTCATAGCTTTGGGCGGCAGTGGCTGGATCGGGATAATTAGTTGGCATTGGATGGATATTCTCGCTGGGGATCGATACACGATCGAGCCAAGCTTTGCGTACCATACCTTCATTACTTTGGGGATCGGTGCTTGGCACATAGCGTTCGTCGCCCCAAAACACATGGACTTTCGACCAATCAAGTGACTGTTCTGCCAAAGCCTCATATAAAGGTCGCGGCGTGCCACCACCTGCGACGGCAATCGTAAATTGCCCATGCGCTTCGATCGATCTTTCGTAAGCTTCTAAAACACAAGATAGGGCTTTAGTAATCAGGGCAGATCGATCGGGGAGGATCTCAATATTTCTTTGCATAATTTTAAACGAAGAAGTAAGAATAATAAATTTGGGATGCGGTTAGTCAAAAGCGATGAACAGTGAGGATTGTAGCTCGATCGAAAATAGCTTAAGATCGATTTTTGCAATTTCAAATTGAAGTTTATATTGCATTTTGTGTAAATTTTGACAATAACTGGACGGGGATGGTTTAATCTATAGATTGTTACGAAATTCTTAAGAATGAGGTTTTCGGTATGACTCCTTCAATCATGCGATTGTTTTGGGATCTGGTCAGTCAAGCTCAGCCTAGCCTACTTCTGCATCTGGATGACGACAAATTAAGCCATTGGCTAGTCAATAAAGTTCAGCAACAGTCAGAATTGGATCGAAGCCAAGAGAACGATTTAGCGAAATATATTAACGATCGAATCCCGCTAATTCGCGACATGGCAACAGGTCATTCTTAGTTTGGTTTGAGTATTCGGTTTTGGCTTAATTTAAGCGAGTTTCAGAACAGGGGGTACAATCTGTGGGCACATTGTTAGCAATCTGAGCAAGTTTGGCTCGGTCATAAATGACTCCTTCTAGAATTATTAATCTTTTACGAACTGGTCAACCAAGAGAAACAGCGATCGCTCAGGGTTGGGTCAGAACTAAGCGTGAAGCCAAAGGGCTAACGTTTTTAGAACTAAATGATGGCTCAGCTTTACAAAGCCTCCAAGTTGTAATTGCTGAGACCTTGCCAGATTACGACCAAATCGTTAAACAAATCACGACTGGAGCTTCTGCCAGAATTAGTGGCACTCTGGTCGAGTCACCTGGCAAAGGACAGAGAATTGAAATGCAGGCGCAGTCGGTGGAGATATTCGGCACGGCTGATGTAGAAACTTATCCTTTGCAAAAGAAACGCCATTCTTTTGAGTTTTTACGCACGATCGCGCATCTGCGACCTCGAACGAACACATTTGGGGCGGTGTTTCGGGTGCGAAATGCTTGCGCCTACGCCATTCACAAGTTTTTCCAAGAACGTGATTTCTTGTGGGTACATACACCGATTGTTACAGCCAGCGACTGCGAAGGGGCGGGTGAAATGTTTGCGGTTACCAGTCTGGATTTACAAAAGCTGGCAAATTCAGCCAAACCTGTAGACTACAGCCAAGATTTTTTTGGTAAACCGACTTTTTTAACCGTGAGCGGTCAGCTAGAAGCCGAAATAATGGCAACGGCATTTAGTAATGTCTATACTTTTGGGCCGACATTTAGGGCGGAAAACTCAAATACTTCAAGACATCTCGCCGAATTTTGGATGATTGAGCCAGAAATGGCTTTCTGTGACCTTGAAGGCGATGCCGATTTGGCTGAAGGTTTTCTCAAGTACATTTTTAACTATGTGCTGGAAAGTTGTCCCGAAGATATGGCATTTTTCCAAGATCGGATCAGCGATCGAGTCATGCCCAATGCCGAAAAGATTATTAACGAGCAATTCGAGCGAATTACCTATACCGAAGCCGTGAAGTTGCTGGAAGCAAGCAGTAAAACCTTTGAGTTTCCTGTGGGTTGGGGGCTGGATTTACAATCCGAACACGAACGATATTTGGCTGAAGAGTTGTTCCAGAAGCCAGTTGTGGTGATGGACTATCCTGCTGGGATCAAAGCTTTTTATATGCGGATCGATGATTCTGGCGATCGGTCGCGTCAGACCGTGAGGGCAATGGATGTGCTTGCCCCTGGAATTGGCGAAATAATTGGTGGATCGCAGCGTGAGGAACGGTTGGATGTGCTGGAAGCTCGGCTGAAAGGCGCGGGACTAAATCCTGATGATTATTGGTGGTATCTAGATTTGCGTCGTTACGGCACTGTGCCCCATGCTGGCTTTGGGCTGGGATTTGAACGGTTGGTACAATTTATCACAGGGATGGCAAATATCCGTGATGTGATCCCGTTCCCTCGATCGCCGATGAATGCCGATTTTTAGCCAGAACCTTGAGGAAGAGCCATGATTCACAGTGAGCAGTTTCAAAAATTAACTGACGATGCCAAAAAACTGATCGAAGAAATTTCGATCGAAGAATTTATCGAATTGAATTCGAGTAGCAAGCCAGCACTTTTGATCGATGTGCGTGAAGAAAGCGAGTGGGCAGCAGGGCATTTGGCAGAAGCAATCCATCTTAGTCGCGGCGTAATCGAGATCGAAATTCACGAAGTCGCAGATCGCGAAACTCCAATGATCTGTTACTGCGGCGGTGGTAATCGATCGGCACTGGTGGCTGAGAGTCTGCAAAAAATGGGTTATACAAATATCAAGTCTTTGGTTGGCGGTTATAAAGCTTGGATCGCCAAGGGACTACCGACAATCATAAAAAATACTCGATAGGTGGGAAACTCAGTCTCTTTAGATCTCAGAGGTAAACCAACGAGGGATTAAAATCCCAGTCTTCTGTCTGCCAAAATGGCAACGTGAGTATGCACAACTTTATTTTCGATCACCTTTTTTAACATGACTACACCGCCCAAACCATTAGGTAAAGTTTTTATTGTGGGGGCTGGTGTTGGCGGCGTTGATTACTTAACCGTCAAAGCTCAAACTTTGCTATTACAAGCTGAGACTGTGATCTACGATGCTCTAGCAGATCTATCATTGCTGGATTTAGTCCCCACAGGATGCGATCGAATTGATGTAGGCAAACGCGGTGGGCAGCGATCGATCGATCAATCTGAAATTAATCGATTGTTGGTCGAGCAATGTCAGCAAGGCAAATCAGTCGTGCGCCTCAAAAGTGGCGATCCGCTAATTTTTGGTCGGGTTGTGGCGGAAATTAATGCCCTGAAAGCGGCAAGTTGCGAGTTTGAGATCGTCCCAGGTATTTCTAGTTCGATCGCCGCGCCGCTTTTTGCGGGGATTCCTCTGACTGATGCTGATTCCAGTCCCTGCTTTACGGTGCTCACGGCTCACGATCTCGAAATTTTGCCCTGGTCAGCTTTAGCAGAGATGCCCACTCTCGTGATTTTGATGGGAACGGCGCGATTAGGCGAACTGTTGCAAAGACTACGGCAAGGAAAGCCCGATCGAACTTCGATCGCGATCATCCAATGGTGTGGTCGTCCGCAGCAAAAAGTCTGGACAGGTACGCTGGTTGATATCGAATCGCAACTTCCCAATCATTCTCTCTCTCCTGCGGTGATTGTCGTTGGTGATGTCGTGAAGTCATCTCTGCTTAATTCTCAACTTAACGATCGAATCTCAACACTCGATCGACAGGCTTCTCTTCAACATAAAAATATTCTGGTGACCAGAGCCGCAGGGCAGTCAAGCCAATTTACCGAGCTACTCACAGCCCAAGGAGCTAGATCGATCGAGATGCCAACATTGGTAATTTTACCGCCATCAAGTTGGGAGGATTTAGATCGTTCGATCGAGCAGCTCTCAACCTATGACTGGTTAATTCTGACTTCGGCGAATGCGGTTGAGAGCTTCTTTGCCCGTTTGGATATCGCCCAGAAAGATAGTCGGGCTTTACACAATCTCAAGGTCGCTGTAGTTGGCAAAAAAACTGCGACAGCTTTAACCCAACATGGCATTAAACCTGACTTGATTCCGCCCGACTTTATCGCCGATCGATTACTTGACTGCTTTCCTCCTGCTAAAGATTTACACATCCTCTTCCCTCGCGTTCAAACTGGTGGAAGAGATGTCTTGATCGATCGATTGGGAAAACAAGGTTCGATCGTCGATGCTGTAGCTGCATACGAATCAGGCTGTCCCGCCAACATTAATCCAGAAGCATTACAGGCTCTCCAAAGCCAGCGAGTGGATGCCATCACTTTTGCTAGTTCCAAGACGGTGAAACATTTCCATCAATTACTGGAACAAGCTGCTCCTGGTGTTTGGCAAAGCTGGATCGATCGATCGGTGATCGCTTCGATCGGCCCCCAAACTTCTGCGACCTGTATAGAACTGCTCGGCAGAGTGGACTGTGAAGCTAAGGAATATACATTAGAAGGACTAAGCGATACTCTCACAAAGTTTTTTTGCTCTAGAACATGATTCTAGACTGATACCATTTGCTTTTCCTCGTTTACAGATGAGATCGGAGCAGTGAGAGCTTCCTCTAATTCCGACTTGCCTAAGCGTTCTTCCAAGATATCCATCACGGTGCGCCCAAAGTCATCCTCGTTGCGTTGCCATGCTTGCAGACAAACTTCACCAAAGAAAGAACCAAGTGGCTCAGGATTCCACAGCAATTTCTTGGCTGTCCAAGGCATCATACTCATAGGGTCGTAGTCAGGCTCGATTACGCCTTGCTTAAGCGCATAGGCCTCTAAGTGAGTGTGAGGTTGTAAGCCAATAAAGAAGATCGCTGGCTCCACTTTATCCTTCCCAAAGATCTTCTCTAGTTCGCGATGATAGGCAATAGTCTGACGAATTGTTTTATGAGTTTCATCGATCACATTAAACGAATAGTTAACCGATACCATCGCGTCAAAACCAGCCGTTTTGAGATCGCGACAGTTTTGCAATACACTTCTGAGGTTATATCCCATTCTCATTTTACGGATCAGTTCTTGAGAACCAGTGGTAATGCCAATCTCAAAGTAGTTCATGCCCGTTTTTACCATCAGATCGCATAGTTCGGGCGTGAGGTTATCTGCCCTGATGTATGCTGCCCAATGGATATCCGTCATGCCAGCATCGAGAATTTTTTGGAGTAATTCGATCGCGTCGTTAATGTATTTTTTTGCAGGGATAAACTGGGCATCGGTAAACCAGAAATTCCGCACTCCACGCGCATAGAGTTGCTGCATCTCTTTCACGACTTCATCGGCGGGATTAATCCGCACTTGCTTACCTTCAATTACGGTATAGATGCAGTAGCAGCAGTTGTGAGGGCAGCCGCGTTTGGTTTGCACGCCAATGTAGAAGTCTCGATCGTGAAAGTAATAGTTAAATTCCGACCAGATTGACTCGATGTAGTCATAATCACACGCACTTTTTTCGATCGGCGCGGGTTGTTCGTGAATCAATCTGGTTCTGGGTTTAGTTTCGCCTACCACATAGCATCGATCGCTCTCGATCTCCCGTCCTTGGACTAGGCGTTCGAGTAAAGATTCACCTTCACCGACCGAAATGATTGTGCCTTGAGGGAGTGATTTGCCAAGTTGCTCGTAAAATACGCTCACCGCACCTCCACCGACCACTGCTCTAGCTTCAGGCTGATATTGTCTAGCCCGTTCTAGCCCCCGCCGAATCAAACGTGCATTGCGCCATAGTTCGGTGTAATAAGTTGTGAATAGGCGCAAACCATTTAAGGCTCCGCGCAGCTTGATCAGAGGATTTAGGGCATAGTAAAACTCAAATGCATTTTGCAAAGGATTACCGCCGCGACCACCTACGGGCGCATAGATCTGAATGTCTCGCCACGAAAACACTAGTAAATTCGGTTTAAACTTGTCAATGCTTGTGTCTAGAGCTTTGTAGAAATCTAGCGGTGGCACTGTACCCAAATCGCAGATGCACTGCTCGACTTGTGGCGCAACCTTATGAATGTGATCGGATAGGTACACCACGCCAATCGGGAAAATGGGATTGCATGGTAGACGCACGTAGAGGATGCGATCGACTATAGACATAATTTAAATTTTGAATCATAAAAACTTTACATAACTTAATTCTAGCTGAGATTTAAAGTATTTAGGTCTTACTTGACACTCCTCGCTCTAAAGAGACGAGGATTCTTTAATCAATGAAGTCACTTGCTCATGCAGGTTTAAACCAACAA
>ENA-ORBV01009966-ORBV01009966.1-microbial-mat-metagenome-genome-assembly--contig:-NODE-9966-length-15371-cov-15.066104_pt1 | contig 15371 bp, 8 predicted proteins | sample MGYA00237777_ERZ505514 | MGnify/ENA primary metagenome ERZ505514 (study PRJEB26160, sample SAMN06269048) | microbial mat metagenome | isolation source: Oligotrophic lake microbial mat | place... | reverse complement strand
GCACCCCCCCCGCCCGCCAGCGTTCCGACCCAGACGACCGCCTGCGACATCCGCCCATTCTCGCTGATGAACTCGATCTCCAGAGGCAGATCTGTGTCGATGGCTTCCCGTACCTCTGCCGGGTTCACACCCGGTCCGAGTTTGATCGCGCCGCCGAAGGTGTCAGCTGTCGCACACGACTTGGCTCGGTCGATCACGCCGCGCCAGACTTCCGGGCCGGGGGAGAGGTCCGCCAAAGTGAAGATGCGCCTGCCACCGTCGATGCGCCGCGCTGGGTCGAGATGAAACCAGGGTGCGCTCCACGCATTCGGATCTTCGATGCGCGCGGCACGGGATTGGCAGGAGGCGTTGGCGGCGCACATCCAGGCCCGCACTTCATCAGCATCGACTCCCAGAACCTGAAGCCCCGCGGCACGGAGGGCCATGGCATCGCCACCGATGCCGCAGCAGAGGTCGGCGACTGTGGCCTCGATGCCCGCCGCGGCGGTGAAGCGTGCGGCCTTGTGTCGCGAGACCGCGGCGGAGGAGGCCATCTCAACCCCCGCCGGATCCGCGATGAGACGTGCCGCGACTTCGGGCCCGAACTTTGGCTGGGCTCGACGCCTGGCTTCGGCCAGATCGATCGCCGCGGCGACCAAGTGCGGCGAGTACAGCTTTCGGAGGCGGGCGATCTCGGCGACGGTGCTGGAAGGCGCCGCGGCCGCACGCAGCTCGGCCATCGCTGGCTCCATCAGTCGCTGCCATGTTGCGAGATCCCCGATCATGTCCCGAGCATACTCCTTCTGGTGGCTGGGCCGATGTTGACCACCGCTGCCCACGTGTGCCGATAACTGCCGTATGGGCCGTTGTCTGAAGGCTGTCGATGCGCGCTGCCGACCACCCGTGAGGATGGGGATGGTTACCGCCGCGCTCGCGGGCGGTGCCTGCCTGCTTGCTGGGACGACGGCGAGCGCCCAAAGCCCGGATGCGGATGGGATTGCACGGCCTGAGGGTGCCCGCCGAATCACCCGGATCTTCGATTTCGAGGAGCCGCAGAACCCGCATCCAATTCCGGATGGGTGGGAGCGGGCGATCGACAACCCGCGGGGCAACTTCCGCCGGCCGGGATTCCCGGAGTACAACGAGCCGGCGTTCGAGTTTGGCGTGGGTTTCTCGGGCAAGGCGTCGGTGCTCATCTCGACGCGGGGGGGCAGTTCCGCCCTTCGGCTGCGGCCGGGCGAGGTCGCGGTGTTTGTGGACGCCGATTATGCGGTCACGGCCAAGGTCCGGACCTCGGGGCTTCGGTTTGCACGGGCGTTCCTCACGGCCCACTTTCTGGATCAGAATCTTCATCTTGTCCCGGGTTCTGAGGTTCGCAGCGTGCCCGCGCCGGCGGACACGACGGGGGGCTGGGCCGAGATCACGGTGGAGCTTGGCCGCGCCGGGCCCGAGGCGGCGTGGCTTCAAGTCGATCTTGAGCTTCTGCAGCCGGAGCGCTTTCTGCCGATGGATCCGCGCCTGGGCAAGCACGAGATCCGGCGTGAGGATGTCTCGGGGAGCGCGTGGTTTGATGATGTGACGGTGCTGCAGGTGCCGCGGGTTCGGCTGGGCACGAGCCCGCCGGGCAACACGGTGGTTGCGCCCGAGCCGGTGGTGATCGAGGCGGTGGTGCGCGACCTTGGCGGAGATCTGCTCACCGCCAAGCTTTCGGTGCGCAACCTTGAGGGCACGGTTGTCGACACGCTCACCGCGCCGGCGGACCCTGGGGGCAAGGCGCTGCGCTGGTCCCCGAAGCTGCCGGCGTTTGGGTGGTATACGGCGGAACTGGAGATCTCGGCAGATGGCCGGGTGGTGTCGCGCTCGCAAACGCCGTTTGTCTGGCTGTCGCCGGAGCGGGGCACGGGCTATCAGGAACGCCGCCGATTCGGGATCGCGATCGATCCGGAGAACCCGACGCCGGAGTCGCTGATCGCGAACATTGCGGGCTGGATCCGATCGGGCTTCATTATTTTGCCTGCGTGGAACGCGACGCTGCTTTCCACGGAGATCGGCGCATCCACGCCCGGCCGGCGCGAACCGATCGAGCGGTTGCTGCGGACGGGGCAGGAGATCACGCTGCTCATTCCGGGGGCTCCGGCGGATGTGGCCGCGGTTCTGGCGATTGACCCGTCGGAGATGGGAGAGCTTGCCCGGCATGCGCCGGACAAGTGGTTCCAGCCGCTGGGTGAGTTGCTTGACCTGTTTGGGCAAAGGCTCTTGCGGTATCAGGTTGGACCGACCGGCGCGGACGCGTGGTTCTGGGATGCGGATCCTGCCGGGGCGTTGCAGCTGTATCGTGACAGGCTCGCCAAGGTGGTGCCGGGCCCGCAGATCGGCGTTCCGTGGCGGGCTGAGGCCGAGCCGTCGAGCCCGCTGTTTGATCTTGCCGGTCCGCCTCGTGGCCGGGCAGATTTCATAACGCTCAGCATTCCCGTGGGCTTTGACTCGAGGGAGGGCATGCGGCAACTGGCCCAATCGTGGGCCGGGTTGCCGGGCAACCCCGAGATCACCGCGCTGATCGAGCTTCCGCATCCGCTGACGTTTGGGCCGGCGGCGGGCGTTGACGAACTGGCCCGGCGTGCATTGGAGTTCTGGAGCGCCTTCAACACGGGGGACCCGGGGGAGATTCCCAGGCCGCCCCGGCTGGCGATCCCTCAGCCGTGGGCGCGGCGAGCGGGTGATGATGCGAGCATTGCACCTTCACCGCTTCTGCCTGTGCTTCGGGAACTGATTTCCAAGCTTGATGGGCGGCGCGTTATCGGGGATTTCCCCAGCCAGCCGGGCGTGCGTTGCCTGATCCTGGCGGCGCGCCGAGCGGATGGCGAGATGACCCGGGGCTGCTTGGCAGCGTGGAATGTTTCGGCTGCCGCGGCCGATGCGTTTGTGGACGTCACCGCGCTGGGATCAGACCTCCATGTGTTTGATGTCTTTGGCAATGAGATTCCAGGGGGCGTGCAGACATTGAACGACCGCTCGGTTGTTCAGCTTACGGAAACGCCGGTGTTCATCGAGGGTGCTGAGCCCTATCTCGCGCTCTTTGCGGCGGGCGCCCGGATCGAGCCGGGCTTTCTGCGGGCCGTGGCGACGGAGCATGAGGGGGCGATCGTGCTGACAAATCCCTGGCCGATCCGCATTACGGGTCAGGTGCAGGTGAAGGACGCGGAGAACTCGCTTCGGCGGCGGGCAGACTGGATGTTCTGGCCGGAGGGAGTGGTGGACTTTGCCGCCGCGCCGGGCGAGACGATCCGGCTGCCACTGACGATCTCGTTCGGGGCATCGCAGATCGCGGGGATCAAGGACCTGTGGCTGGTCGCGAAGGTGCAGGCCGACCGGGATTATCCCCCGATCCGACTGCGTTCGCCGCTGGAGATCGGGCTGGAGGAACTGGATCTGCAGGCGGAGGTCAGCCTGTCGCCGGGACTAGAAGGTCCGGATGCACTGGTGGTGGCATCGGTGACGAACAAGAGCAATCGGAGCCGCGCACTGCGGCTGGAGGCGGCGGCTTGGGGTTACCCCACGCAGCAGCTTTCGATCAGCAATCTGAGCCCGGGGCAGACGGTTTCGCGACGGTTTCCATTCAAGGATGGGGCGGTCAGCCTGAAGGGGCGACGGGTGGTGGTGAGCGTTGCGGATACGGAGGAGGCAGAGCGCCTGAACAAGGCGGTCGTGGTTCCATAACTGGGTAGTGGGTCAGTTTGAACAAGGTGGCACCGGTCTGAAGACCGGTGCGAGATGCAAGCACTGCTCTGGAGAGCAGTTCCGCCAATCGATGCAAGCAAACTGAACCACCACCCATAACTGTGAGCGATTGGGGGACCCGCCGGTCCGGAATGATCGCGTGCGGGACCGAGATTCCCCTGAACAGTTGCATGCAAAGGCAATCGGGTTAGACTGAGTTTCGTCGTCGTCCGTCCAGGCTTTGCCCGTGAGGCTGAGCTGGAGCAAGCCGTGTGGTGGCAAACCACTTTTGAAACATCGCTCGCGGGAAGAGGAGTCCGTCCATGGTTCGTGATTCATTCGTTCGCGCTGCGCTTTGCGCAGCCACGGTGGCCGTCTGCGGCGGAATAGCCGCGGCGGGCCCCGACGTCATTGTCGGGGAGATTTATGGTGTGAGCAACTACGCCTCGGGCGTGTTCTCGATCGGCACGCGGTCGTGCAACGTTGGCGACACGCCGCTGGCGTGGGTCGCGAACACGTCGCAACACCCGGTCATCTCACAGAACATGTACCGGCTGCATCAGGGAAGGTTCACGCAGCTTGGTCAGGCGTGGCTGAAGCACGGCTTTTGTGCACTGCAGGGGAACTTCTGCTCGCCGTGCACCCCGGGCGGGAACTGCTCGGCGCTGTTCCCAGGCTGCTCAGATCCGTACGACTCGGGCCTGAACGGCCAGCAGTCGGGCCTTGGGCCCAAGAGCGAAGTGAACGCGTTCAACGGTGTCTTCCCGTACCCGTGGGTGAATAACGGCAGCGGCTCGGGCGCGGCGTTCAAGCGGCTGGCGGTCGACCCCGCGCTGCTGGGCGTGGCGGGCGCGCAGTACTTTGTCTCGAGCATGTATGTTCAGCCGCAGGATGCATCATCGGGCAACGGGCTCAACAGCCAGTCGTACCGCGCGTGCAGCACGACGGCGACGACGATTACCTACGCAGCGCTCACACAACAGATGAAGCCCGCGCTGCAGGCATGGAAGGATGCGGACGCGACGGTTCAGATCAGCAACTTTGATGTCCCCGTCGAGGGACGGTTCATTGTGGCGATGAAGCCCACCAGCCTTGGCGGGGGCAACTGGCGGTACGAGTACGCGATTCAGAACTTCAACTCCGACCGGTCGGGCCAGGGCTTCGTGGTGCCGATCCCCATGGGAACGGTCGTCTCGAACCTCGGTTTCGCTGACGTCGCTTACCACTCGGGCGAGCCCTATAGCGGGACTGATTGGAGTGCCTCGGTTTCGGGGAGCCAGATCACCTGGACGACGCAGACGCACGCGGCGAATGCCAACGCCAACGCGCTCCGCTGGGACACGATCTACAACTTCTGGTTCGACGCCAATGTCGCACCGGGTCAGGGCAGCGCGACCATCAATCTGTTCAAGCCGGGTTCTCCGGCGAGCGTGTCGGGCGGGATTCAGGTTCCCGGCGGCGCGGGCGGCCCAGTGGGCCCGGCGAACGACTTGTGCGTGAATGCGGCCAGCCTGAGCGGGTATGGCAGCTTCCCGTTCAACACGACATCGGCCGCGACCGATGGCCCCTCTGAGACCCTCTGCACCGGCTCGGGCAGCAGCCAGGTGTATAACGACGTCTGGTTCACCTACACCGCGTGCACTTCGGGCACGCACACGGTCAGCACGTGCGGCAGCAACTTTGATTCACGCATCGCCGTGTATGGCGCGGCGTGTCCGGGCGGGACGGCGAATACGGCGATTGCGTGCAACGATGACTCCGCCGTGTGCGGCACTGGTTCACTCCAGTCCAACCTCACCTTCTCGGCCACGAGCGGCCAGACCTACCGCATCCGGTTGGGCTCGTACTACAACAACATGATCCAGGGCCAGGGATATGGGCAGGGCAACCTGGTTCTGTCCGGCCCTGCGTGCGGACTGCTCGGCGATGCGTGCGCGGGCCCGATCGCCCTTACCGGATATGGCGCTACCGCCTTCACGACCGTGGGCGCTACGACTGATGGCACCGCGCCTTCAAGCTGCGGCACCGGCGGGCAGATCGGCAACGACATCTGGTTCACCTACACCGCGTGCGTGTCGGGCTCGCACACGGTCGATACCTGCGCGGGCGGGAACTATGACTCCACCCTGGTGCTCTACACCGGCGCCTGCGGCGCACTGACACAGGCCGGCTGCAACGACGACACCACGGGGTGCGGCGCGGGCAGCCTTTCGTCGCGCATCATCTGGACAGCCACGGCGGGCACACAGTACCGCATTCGTCTGGGCGGTTACCAGGGCGCGACGGGCAGCGGAACCCTGACGCTCTCCGGGCCGGTGTGCACACCTCCGGGTCCTGACAATGACAACTGTGCCGCGGCCACGGTGATCTCGGGCTACGGCAGCACCGCGTTCACAAACGTCGGCGCGACGACCGATGGCCCGGCCGAAGCTCTTTGCAACGCCTTCGGATCCAACCAGGTCGGGGCGGACGTCTGGTACCGCTGGACGGGCTGCGCGAGTGGCACCATCACCATAAGCGTTTGCGATGCGAGCTATGACACCCGGCTGGCGGTGTACGGCGGGAACTGTCCGGCCTCGGGCGGCGTGATCCTGGTGTGCAACGACGATGCATGCGGCACAAACGGTCTGCGTTCCCAGGTCACATTCGCTGCCGTCGCGAGCACGACCTACCTCATCCGCATCGGCGGCTTTAACAGCGCGACCGGCAGCGGTACGCTGGCCATCTCCGGTCCGGCCTGCCCGCCCCCCGGCCCCGCGAACGACAACTGCGCCAATCGCGAAGGCGTTGGGCAGGGCAACACGGTCTTCAGCACGATTGGTGCGACGACCGACGGCCCGGCGCACGCGGGCTGCCTGGGCTTTGGCGACAGCCAGGTTGCCAATGACATCTGGTACAATCACCCGTCGCAGTGCCCCGGTTCCATCCGCATCGCGCTCTGCGACGCCAACTACGACACCAAGCTTGCCGCCTATCTCGGCTCGGGCTGCACGGATTACGAGGCCCGCCTCATGGCGTGCAACGATGATGCCTGCGGCGGAAGCGGACTGGCTTCGGCGGTTCGCATCCAGAGCCGCATCGGCGAGAACTACACCATCCGCATCGGCGGCTTTGGCGGCGCTACCGGCAGCGGCAACATGACGATCGTCTATTGCCCGGCCGACTTTGACGGCAGCGGGTCGGTGGATGTTCCGGACATCTTCGCGTTCCTCTCCGCCTGGTTCGCACAGGACATCCGCGCTGACCTTGACGGGGCACCGGGCGTGGGTGTGCCGGACATCTTCGCGTTCCTGAGCCTGTGGTTCGCCGGCGCCGGCGCCTGCGGCTGATCGTCTTTGAACCTGATCGCTTGATTCATTCAGGGGCCCGTGCACAAGCGTGTGCGGGCCCCTTTTTCATGGCATCGCCGCGGCGGCATTGCGGGCGGCGGCTCGGCGGCACAATGAAGAACGCCCGAACCATGCGGCTCGGGCGTTCTTTGGTTTCGTGATGATTTTGCTGCTTCAGCAGTCCTGCGGGCTGCCGCGTTTAGCAGCCGGCGAACCAGGCGGAGAGGAACGCGAAGATGTCCGGGACCTGGACCTGACCGTTGTCGTCAAAGTCCGCGCAGAGGTCGCTGGCGAACCAGGCGGAGAGGAACGCGAAGATGTCCGGGACCTGGACCTGACCGTTGTCGTCAAAGTCGGCATCGCACGTCGGTACCGGTGCGCCTTGAAGGAACTCGACGTCATCGACCCAGACGATGCCGGTGGAGTCGGTGGTAGGTCCGAAACGGGCCGCGAAGATGCTGGCGTAGGCAGGGTTGGTCGGGGGCTCGGGGAAGGGCTGGCACGATTCATCGACAAAGTCGACCTGCTGGTCGAACGTGCGGGACATCTGGAGCCATTCACCGTTGGTGTGGATGCCCTTGCGCAGATCGGGAAGGGTGACGATCGTACAACCGGGGAAGACCGGGCCGGCGGTGTCGGGGTCGACGTTGGAGGGGTCATCGATGCCCAGGCGATCAAAGGAGTAGTAGTACGAGAAGTTGTTGCCCGAGCGGAGGAATCCCGCCTTGATTCCCAGCCGCGTGCCGACCATCGGTGCATCGGCGGGGATGTTGAACCAGAACGAGACGGTGATCGGCCCACCGTTCACGACATCAAAGTTGTACTGGGGCCAGTTCCGCACGGGCGGGAAAATGGGGACGAGTTCCTCGGATTGCACGGCCTGGAAGTTGCCGTTGGCGTTGCCTTCGGCACCGGGGATCAGCATGGAGGCGATGCCGCTGCGGACCTGGGTTGCGGGGACGCCGCCATCGCCGATTTCGCGGCGGCGGGTCTGCTCGGCCTGATAGACACGCCAGCCTTCGGGGTAGGTCGGAAAGCCTTCGAACCCGATTTCGAAGCCTGGATTGTAGAGCTCGGCGACCTGCCCTACGGAAGTGCCTGCCAGGCAGGACAATGTAAGTGCCGCAATGAGCGACGTTTGTGACTTGTTCATCTCGAATCTCCGGTTTGGTCGGATCGTCCTGCGTGCGGGAACAGTAGTGGTCGCAAGCCGCGGCAGGCAGAATGCCAGCGCACGGAGCGTAACCGCTTACATTGTGACACGGTAAGTCGACCGACGCAAGCCCCTTGGCGGATATGAATCAGGATTTTCGGTGCACACACTGCTCAGGAGAGCAGTGTCGCCAAGAACAGTGGGTCCGTAAACACTGATGTGGAGAGCAGTGCCACCAAGAATCGCCCCTACCCCCCCCTCCCCACCCGCTCTCGACGCCAGCCGCGGACTGGCAAAGTCACTTCAACCCCTCGGTTGAGGCACTTTGCACGAAGGTGCGTTGGGTGAGCATGAAGAGGACAACGAGGGGGGAGATCATGAGCGCGCTGGCGGCCATGAGCAGGTTCCACGGGGTGTTGCCGGATTGCGACTGGTAGAGCTGAAGGCCCAGGGCGAGTGTGAACTGATCTCGGTCGGTGAGGAAGATGAGCGGCCCGACGAAGTCGTTCCAGACATAGATGAAATGGAAGAGCGCCACCACAGCCAGGGCGGGCTTGGCGAGCGGGAGGATGATTCGCCAGAAGATCGACCAGTGCGAGCAGCAGTCGAGCCGCGCGGCCTCATCCAGCTGCGGGGGGATGGTCATGAAGAACTGGCGCAGCAGAAAGATGTTGAACGCGTTGCCGAACCACGCGGGCACCCAGAGCGGCTTGAGGGTTCCGGTCCAGCCCAGCTCGCGGAAGATGATGTATAGAGGGACCATCAGCACCGGGAACGGGATCATCATGGTCGCGAGGACAAGGAAGAACACGACGCCGCGGCCGCGCCACTGCACCCTGGACAGCCCGTAGGCGACAACCGCGCTGGAGAGCGTCATCCCGACGACACCAAGGATCGCAACAATCAGCGTGTTGCGCAGGTAGAGCGGGAACCTGATTGTCCGGTCGTTCCAGACCGCCGAGTAGTTGTCCGCGGCCTGGGCGAAGACACTTGAGGGGGGCGTGGGGAGGAGGTGGATCTCACCGGAAGCTGCCTGATCTTCGGGCTTCACCGAGGTCGAAAGCATCCACACCAGGGGCGCGAGGAAGACCAGCGAGACCAGAAGCATCGCGATGTGAAAGTACACACCCTTGAGGCGGGAGCGTGCACCTGGTTTGGGCGAGGCGTTCGACAAGATCGATCCTCTTGCTTCAGACTCGGGCGTAATGCACCAACCGCCTGCCCGCAAACAGCAGCAGGGCCGTCAACAGCAGGACCACGAGAAGCTGCATCCATGCCATCGCCGAGGCGTAGCCCATGTTGCCGTAGACGAAGGCGTTCTCGTAGAGGTACATGGTGTAGTAGTGCCCCGCGGGGTTCTGGCCGTCGGGGCGGCGGAACATGACCGAGGGGACGGCGAAGACCTGCACCGCGGCGATGGTGAGCGCGATCACGTTGAACAGGATCGCCGGGGAGATCATCGGCAGCGTGACATGGATGAACTGGCGGACTGTGCCCATGCCGTCGATGCGGGCGGCTTCGTAGAGCTGCTTGGGGACATCCTGCATCGCGGCGACGTAGATCACCACGCCCTGACCGACTCCCCAGACGCTCATGATGACCATCGACGGGAGCACCCAGTTGCGGTCGACGATCCATGCGGGGCCGCGGATGCTGATCATCGCGAGCAGCTTGTTGATCAGGCCGTACTCGCCGTTGAAGAGCCACATCCAGACCATGGCCGAGGCGATGAGGGGGACGAGGGTCGGGATGAAGACGCAGGCCCGGTAGAACGATGACATCCGGCCGGTCTTTGCGAGCACGCCGGCGAGGATGAGCGCGACGATCGTGAACAGGGGGATCGAAACGGCGGCGTATGCCGTGGTGTTCCACACGACGCGAAGGAAGGTGGGATCGCTGAACATCCGCTTGTAGTTGTCGAGACCGGACCAGAGCGGGGGCTCGAGGAGCGGATAGTCGGTGAAGGAGTAGTACAGGCTCATCGCCATCGGCGCAAAGACGAAAAGGCCCGCTCCGAACAGCCAGGGACTGACCCACGTCAGGCCGATGAGCACCTGGCGGCGTGCCGCCCGCTGCTCGGTCGATCGCCGGGAATGTGTGGCCTGGCCCGGCACGCTCATGCCGCACCCCCTGGCGCCGGATCGGCCCCGCCGTGGCGCCGGAACTGCTGGTCGGCCGCCTGATCGATCAGCGACTGCACGCGCACCTGCAGACGCGGGAGCGCCTCCGCGGCGGGGACCTCCAGCCGCCACATTCGCTGCACGACAGAATCGAACTCGTCCTTGAACTGTTGCCAGACGCGTGTGCGTGGGGGGACGAATGCCCGGTCGCTCCGCAGGATGTCGTAGTGAACGCCGATGCCGCGGTTGGGGTGACCCGCGAGGAACTCCGCGCTGACGCTTGTAAGCGGGGATGGCTTACAGTGTGCGGTGGCGAGGCGCTCGGTCATGTCCTGTCGCTGCGTGAAGGCGATGAACTCCATCGCGGCCTCGGGGTGCTTTGCGCCGCGCGGGATGACCAGCACATCGGTGTCGATCAGGCCCACCGGGGAAGAGCCGGCCTCTCCGTGCACGGTGGGGAAGGGCGCGACGCCGTAGTCGAGGTCGGGCTTGAAGGCGTTGATGAGGTTGGCGATCCAGGGCCCCTGCACGATCATCCCCACCTTGCCCGTCAGGAAAGGGTTCTCGGGGGTGAAGTAGTTGCCAAAGCTCTCGGCAAAGATCTTGATGCGATCGAGCCCGAGATCGCGCGCGTAGCCCTGCATCCACTCCATGGCGCGGATGTTCTCGGGCGAATCGAGCAGCGCGCGTCCGGAGGCCTCATCGAAGATCCGGCCGCCGAAGTGGTATGCCCAGAGCCACGACCACCATCCCGGCTCCCTGTGGAGGAAGCCGACGCGCTCGAGTGCGCCGCGTGAATCGGTCCGCAGGAGCCGGGCGTGCGCGGCATCAAGCTCTGCGATGGTTCGGGGGGGCCGGTCGGGATCGAGCCCGGCGTCGCGGAAGGCAGCGCGGTTGTAGTAGAGCGCGATGGAGCCGGCGGTGTTCACCATCGCCCACCATCCGCCCTTGTAGCGCATGACCTCGCGGACACCGGGGGCATAGTTCTCCATCCGCACACCGGCGCGGGGGGCGAGTTCATCCATCGGGATGATCGCGCCCATCTCCGCGTAGGGCGGGACGTTGAACGCGTAGAGACCGATGATGTCGGGCGGTCTGCTGCCGGCGATCGAGACGAGGGACTTTTGTCCGATGTCGCTGACGACCAGGTATCGCACGAAGATGCGGTCCTGCGACTTGTTGAAGTCGCTGACGACGCGTTCCATCGCGTCGCCTTCGTGGCGGGTCCATTTTTCCCAGTAGTCCAGCACGACCCTGCCGCGGGGGATCTCCTGGGTGCCGCGGGGCCCGAGAATCGCATACCCGGCGGCGGCGGCGGCCATCGCGCCGACTGCTGCGCGCCGCGTCAGCTCATAGGTTGAAGCGGGAGTGCCCATCGGTCCGCGGGCTCCTATCGCGGAGCCGCGGGGGGGGCCTGGGGGGCGGAGGTGCGTGCGCCGGATTCTGCCGCGACCTCCGCGTTGATGCGCTCGACGGTCTGCTTCCAGGCATCCACGGGGAAGCCGGTTGGCTTGCCGGTTTTGGGATTGACGAGGCCTTGGTTGGGGTCGACCGGGTAGGGGCGGAGGTAGAGTTCCTTCTCCATCACGCCTCTGAGGACTTCCCATGTCTCGCCGGTTTCGGAGCAGCGGATGGTGACCATCTGGGTGAGCTGCTCGGCTTCATCTCTGCTCATCAGGCGCATGTACAACATGCCGGCGGCAAAGAGCATGAGCAGCGCGGCCAGGCCCCAGCCCAGCATCGGACGGTTCTGCAGGAAGGTTCGCAAACTGCCCATGATCGATCTCCACCAACAATCGCCGCCGATCGGCTAGAACCTGATCCCCCAGTTGTAGAACGGGCCCGGTGTGCCGTATCGGTCGGCCTGCACAGCGCGGGACCAGCGCATGCCCTCGATGTGGTTGTCGCCGAAGAGCATATAGATCTCGTTGACGCGCGTTGTCACCCCGCCGGCGTTTGCACGCTCGGTGCGGGTCTTGCCGGAGTGGCGCGGAACTTCGTCATACGCGTCCGCGGCCCATACCACGGCGTCCTCGTACTTCACGTTGCGGTACGAACGACCGGTGATCGGGTAGGAATCGTTGAACCAGTACTCGGTGTAGGACGGAGGGTTGGTCAGATCGACCACGGGATTGGTGACGAGATTGGCGTCGGGCTCTTCGGGGTTGGGATCGATGAAGAGCCGTCCACCGCTGGTGAGGTACTGGCGGACCTGCGGATCGATGACCGAGGTTCCCGGTCCGGCGCGCGGGCAACGGTAGAGCTTGGTGGCGCCATCGCCGCAGTAATCCTTGAGGGCGCGGGGCACGACCCACTGGTCAAAGACCGACGGTGACCGAAGGCGGATATTGAACCAGACGGGGTTCTTCTGGTCATCCAGATACATCTGGATTCCCAGGCCCATCTGCCGGAGGTTGTTCTTGCAGATCAGGTCGCGTGCGACGTTGCGCGCGCCGCCCAGAGAGGGCAGCAGCAGCGATAGCAGCAGCCCGATGATGGCGATCACCACGAGGAGTTCGATCAGGGTAAAGGCTCTTGGCAACCGGGATTGACGCCTGCTGGACATGTGATCATTCCCTTCAGCAACCTTGGGTCGACCGGTGCACGGCCACAGCGGCGGGGCGGCCCCCGCCAGAGGTGACGTGCACTCCCCAGGATACAGATACGTTGAGTTCGGCATCGCCCTTGAACTTTCCGGCGGCGATCAGGTTGCCGGACAGCGCCTGCCCATTGACCGTAATGCGAGGCGGGAGCGTCGCGGAGAACTCCGCGGCATCAAACGAAACACGCACGGTTCGTCCCTGCCAAAGCCTCGTCACGACGACCTTGCCCATCGCGGCGAACGGGCAGGGATCGATGCGGAGGCCATCCCACTCGGGGCGGATGCCCGCGATCCACTCAAGGCTCACGCGGTTAAGCCAGGAGGCCGAGCCGGTGTACCACGTCCAGCCGGCGCGGCCGGGCGTTGCGGATTCGGGACCGTCGACGTTGCCGGGTGTGACAAACGGTTCGGCTTCATAATCGGCCGACTGCCCACGCAGCGGCGGAGAGATGGAGCGCCAGATCTTCTCGACCGACTGGACATCGCGCCGTTTGCACGCCGCGGCGAGCGCCCAGGTGGCCGCGTGCATGTATACGCCGCCATTCTCGCGGAGGCCCGGGGCATAGCGGGTGATGTAGCCGATGGTGGGATCGGGCTCTGTATACGCCGGGTGCGAGAGCACCGGGCCCATGGGGCGCAGCAGGTGCTGCCTGACACTCTCCCACGCCGCGTCTTCGCGCTGGGGTGTGGCGGTACCAGAGAGCACGGCCCATGTCTGCGTGTTCAGGAAGATGCGGCCCTCGGTGTCGGTTGCCGTGCCGATCCAGCGTCCATCGTCGCGTGTCGCGGCGCGGTACCACTGACCACCGGAATCACCATCCCAGGCGTGCGCGTTGATCGCGGTGATGAGGTTTTCGCGGTGAGCAAGGTACTGATCGGCAAGCTGCGCGTTTGCGCCGCCGGCTCCGCCGCGACGGACCACGTGCGCGAACTCGGTGAGCAGATAGGCGAGCCACTGCGCGAGCCAGACGCTCTCGCCCTTGCCGCCGACGCCCATTGCCGAGAGTCCATCGTTCCAGTCGCATGAGCCGATGAGCGGCAGGCCGCGATCGCTGTGACGGGCAAAGCTGCGGGCGATGCTGCGTGTGCAGTGCTCGAGCAGCGTTGCGCCGGCATCGTCATCAACAAAAACGACGCGCTCATCGAGGATCGACCAGTCGCCGGTGTCCTTGATGTACTGCGCTGTGAGCAGCGGCAGCCAGAGATAGTCGTCGCTGCACGCGGTGCGGAGGCCGAACTCCACGAGCGGGTGCCACCAGTGATACACGCTGCCATCGGCAAACTGGTGCGCGGCGTGCAGGAGGATCTGATCGCGGGTCCGGCGCGGATCGCGCGGGAGCCAGACCAGGCTGTCCTGGAGCTGATCGCGGAAGCCGAACGCGCCAGACTGCTGGTAATAGCCCGTGCGTCCCCACAGCCTACCGCTGATTGCCTGGTATGGCAGCCACGTGCTGTTGAGCAGGTCGAAATCCGGCATCGCGCTGCGAACGGTCGAAGGGGCAAGCAGGCCGTCCCACATCTTGGCCGAACCACTGATTGCCGCATCGGTCGCGGCAGGATTTGTGTAGCGATCCAGCAGGCCCAGCAGGGTGGTCTCGTCCTTGGCGGCGGCGGTGGTAAAGACCATCGTCACACTTTGCCCCGGGGCGAGGGTGAGGTCTCCGCCGAGGGCGGCGGCGGCATCGCCAAAGCGACCGAAGACGTGCTTATCTGTCGGGCGGGGCGGCCGCGGAGCGAGCATGGCTTCGGGACGCGAGATCAACTCGAACTTACCGGTGAAGGCCTTCTTGTCGCCGAGGGCGTGCTCGGATTCGAACTTCACGCCACCGATCGCATGACCGGCGACATAGGGCCAGGGCTTGTTCCAGTGGTCGCGTTCATCCTTGGTGGGGACATCCCACATGTTCTTGTGCGCGATGATCGCGCGGCGGCCTTCATCGTGGCGGGTGGTGAAGAACAGGCGATGGAACTCGCGCTTGGAGTCGGGCGCGACGCCGCAGCACCACTCAAAGAACGAGCTGACACGGAGCTTGCGGGCGCGGTCGCTTCGGTTCTCCAGCCGCAACCTCCACACCTCGACCGGATCCTGCGGCGCAACGGCGAGCGTCCACTGCGCGAGGATGCCCTTGTACTCGGAGGTGAAGGTAGTCTGACCCTGCGTGTGCTCGCACTGGTAGGAGGAATAGTCGGGCCGGCAGGGTGCCGATGCGACGGACCAGACATCCGAGGATTCGAGATCGCTGATGAAGAGGAAGCGGCCGCGATCATCGCGGACCAGGTCCATTTCCCAACGGGTGAGGACGTTGAGCTGGCTGTTGTCGAGCCAGCTGAAGCCGCCTCCGTTCTGGCTGATGACCATGCCGTAGTGGCCGTTGCAGATGACGTTCACCCAGGGCATGGGTGTGCGGGGATCGGTGATGGTGAATCGCCGGCCGGAAGGATCAAAGTGTCCGAAGGCGTTGGAAAGCATG
>ENA-ORBV01009965-ORBV01009965.1-microbial-mat-metagenome-genome-assembly--contig:-NODE-9965-length-15375-cov-4.643744_pt1 | contig 15375 bp, 12 predicted proteins | sample MGYA00237777_ERZ505514 | MGnify/ENA primary metagenome ERZ505514 (study PRJEB26160, sample SAMN06269048) | microbial mat metagenome | isolation source: Oligotrophic lake microbial mat | place... | reverse complement strand
ACATAGAGCTCTTCGCCATTGTCATTTGTGGCATTGGCATCATAGTCACTGTTCAGCCTGTTGATTCTTAATATCAAGACTCGAGAGGTTAGTCTCTTATCTAGTGCCGATACTCTGGATTGTGTCTTTATAACACCGGCGGAATGCAATACGAGGTTATCTCAACTCGCCAATGTCACATTCTCGTTGCCTTATACGAAACAATTTGCCATCAATCGCAACATTGCGATGTCATTGCCAATGTACATCGGCAATGCTAATGGCGTTGTTACCATTAGGCCTTACTCAAGTCATCACTGTTAGTGATCAGCGACTGCATCAACAGCGCATTTGGGCTCATAACCTGTCAGACTACAAATCTAGGCTGATCATGGTCCAGTAGTAAACGAGATGTGATGTAGTAAAGACTAATCTAATCAGACTACGTATAGTATGAAATATTGAAAGAGTGAGCTCTTGTTGAGCGATCCTCTTGAGATCATCCCAATGCTGTTGCATCGTCCATGATCGTGCGTCATCGGTGGATAGCCGTTCGCAATGCAATGTGTGTGGGTCTCGTCTGCAGGTCGCACAACTGGCCCGCTGACAACTTTGTCTTGTGCCCACGAATACAAAATGGGACACCACTTGGAAACATGGTTTGGGCCTCTCGACTACAAAAATGACTGGATTTTTGTCATTAAGGGCCATGCTAATGACTTTTGCCATATGAAAATGCCAGTGTTCTGTGGTTTGGCCGGGCTCTGACAGTGTGAGGCTCTAGCATTGCATGTTCATTAACCCCACCTAGAGTGGTTTGAAAATAAGTTACCAGAACGGATGCATGTGCATCCTTTTTAACAGTGGCTCTGGCACATCAAACTGCACCTTGCATCATGACGGATGCAGACAACTGTTAAAATTCATTCAATTGTTAGCTTTGAAATGTCCCGTCGTTACATAAAATGTTTTTTGTTACAGAAAATTCAGCACGTCGTGAGGGTCTGCTTTACAAAGTTTCGTTGCTCATTCCCATGTGAGACTCAAGCCCCATGCCCTATGTTGCTCTCCATGGACATGGATCTCATGCTGCCAAAGTTGCATCATCCAATGTTGCAACAACAGATGCCGACACCATTGTTTTTCTGTTGTTATGCATGGCTGCCAGCGTTACCAATTCTGTCATTGTCACCATCGTGATTGGTAATTTGCTCAGCTGTCTGTGAGCATGTTGTTTTTCAAATTGTTTGACTTAGCTGCTGTTGAGTTTTCGAACCAAAACACTCAATCTCTGTGCCTTTGGAAATTTGGCAATGATCAGAAGTTAAGCCCAAAAACTTTTTGTTATGACAATGCATCAAGCAGTTCATGGTGTCAAGCACTGGCATTGTCTTAAGAAAAGATCTGATGCTTCAGAATTTGATTGTCTATCAAAATGTGTTGGCTTGTGACATGAACTGAGCTCCTTCAATGGTCAGTTGCAAGTCCTGATTTGCAGTCACAGCAAGGTGAGACTCTAAAGACCAACTCTGCTACAAAGTTGTCAGATCAATTTGCGTGCAGAACCTCTTGCCTAGAAGACACAACAAAAGCAGGACTGCATGTCATTTGTCCTTGCTTTGAAATGACTGTCATCTGAACTATAAACACAATCACAGATTATGTTGCCTCGTGCACCTCTACAACATTTTCCCTCACAGTACAGAAGCTTCTTGTCTCACCAAAAAGAGCTATCAGTGGGAGCAATTTAGATTGTTAGTGGTAGACAGTGAAAAAAATTGAATGTTTTGTCAAGTGACACAAGTCACAGAAGATTGGTAAACAAGAGTGGGCTTCAGGGCCTCTCCTTGGATGATGTGCTTGAGTCCACTGAGGGTGTGTGCACTCAACAGTGGAGCCAGTGCACTTCAGACTGCACTTTGAGCACATTTTTGTTGCGTTGCGAGCAGATCTCCATGACACCACAGTTGTGGTTTCCTGTCCAAAAAGTTACCACTGTGGCATTTTCTCATGTGGCAGGCTTCCACTGGGACATACTCCCTAAGTGACAGGCCTACAGACAGACATTCAAACAAACAAAACTTGTACAGACACTGCACATAGCTGAGTGCCTTTAGTTTTGCCGATTTGATTGATTTCTATTCTGGATATTTCGCGCGAGAGCGCCTTCTTGTCCACAAGTTACTAGTACAATAACTGAAACGCCACTTTCGCTGCCTATTAGGTATGCTTATCGCAGACATGAAACCAAGGCAAAGTATACATAGCGCTCTATTATTGAATATGGTCAATGAACGATCCTCTTGATGAAGCAGGAGTGCGTTTTGAAGCGAACTTCCCCCTGTCTGCTCTATACTGTTTCGGCAGCAACCCCCCCCGGCCGCTCTGACACTGTTGCATTGTACGGTATATTCGAGTCTGCCGATACGAAATCAGTAACAACGGCAGCATCCGTGGCCCCTCCGTCAGAGATTACAGAATTGTTCTCGTCGATGCTGTCATCGTCATCCTCATCAAGATCGTCAAAGCAATCGCAACAAGGATCGCCGCATGGTGCACAAACTACCTTGCGCTTTTTCATGCCCCACGCGGAAAATCCCAGGAATGCGACGAGCGCAAAGGATGTCCATGTTCTAAAGTTTCTCACTCCGGTGCGGAACCACGAAGTAAAACGGTACTTGGACCGCCGGAAGTACAGATTTGCATTGAACTTCTCGCCGACAACCTTGAAAGGAATGTGACAGTAGATTTTATCCTTAGCCATATTGTAGCCATAGTTCAGACGTTGACTGGGTGTGATGTGGATCCGGATAATGAATTGCGATGAGTTCATTAAGAAGTCATCTAGGTCTTTGTAAGGCTTGGAGCGGTTGAACAAGGCGGTTGTGAAGTTCAGGAAATCGAGATACTCCTGATCCATGTTTTCCCATCCATCTGCAGGGTTCTGGTCCCAGTATCCATTTCGATTTTGATTCTGATTTTGGTTTTGATTTTGGTACTGGTATTGTTGCCCATCTTCATCTTGTCCTTCCTCCTCTGGGTCCTCGCTGCCCTCCTCATTTTGGTTGTACTGATCCCAACCGTTGTAACCATTGTTGTACGAACTAGTGCTGTCGTCGATCTGATCTCGATTGTTCACTTTGTTACCATACTGATCATACATATAATAGGCTCGGTTGCCATTGTCATCGTATCGGTAATAAACTCTGTTGCCATTTTCCCACATGAAATAGACCTTGTTACCATTCTCGTCGTAGTAGATCCGATTTCCAGTCGAGTCGTACTGGATTTTGTTGCCCTTGCGGTCGAAGTAGATTTTGTTGTTTCCATTGACATAATAACTGCTTTTTCCGTTTTTTGCATCGCTGTAACCGTTGTCATAGCCATAGTCGTAACCATTACTATACCCTAGACTGTAGCCGTCACTGTATCCACTTCTCCTGTTTGAATTGTAACCATTGTTGTACTGCTTGCTGCTTGACTTGTGGTATGAGTTATAAGTTTTTGTGTTTTGGTATCCATTTCCCGTGCTATCCTTGTAGTAGTTGATTGCATCGCTGTATCCATTGTTGACACCGTTGGTGTACCCGGTCTTGTAGCCTCCGTCGTAGCCATACCTATAAGTGCTATTTGTCCAGTACTTGGTGTTTGTGACGTTGGTGTAGTTGCTCATGTTGTAATCCATCCCTTCATACATTTCGGCTTCTTCAAGTTGGTCACCCTCCATGGCCTCTTCATTGTCCCAGTTGGCATTGTTATTGTTGTTATTGTTCCTGTTTCTATTGTACCAGTTCTTCCTATAAACATAGCTCGTCCCAGAGCCGCCACCACTATAGCTGACCCCATTCAGCTTTCTGCCATTGCCACCATTGCTGCCACTTCCAGAGTACCTGTTGTAGTTCCCATTGTTATTCCTGTTGCTGTTGCTGTTGCGATTGCTGCTGCTGCTGCTGCTGCTGCCGCCGCCATTGTTTCGGTTATAATTTCGGCTGCTGGTTGTGGTGGTGGAGGAGCTGGTGCTGGTGGAGCTGGTGGAGCTGCTGATGCTGCTGCTGCCACCACTGCTGCTGCTGCCACTGCTGCCGCTGCTGCCGCCATTGCTGTTGCTGCCGCCGCCGCCGCTGCTGCTACCACCACTGCTGCTGCTGCTGCTACCACCACTGCTGCTGCTGCTGCTGCTGCTGCCACCACTGCTGCCACCACTGCTGCTGCTGCTGCTGCTGCCGCCGCCGTTGCTGCTGCTGCTGCTGCTGCCACCTCCGCCACCATTGGTACTATAACTATTTCCTGCATAGTTTCTTTTGTTGTTGCTCTGGCTATTATAGTTGTTGCTACCGCCGTTCCTTGAATAGCTGTTGCCATTGGTACTATAGCTATTTGATGCATAATTGTTGTTGTTGTTGCCACTGTTCCCGTTGTTGTTGCTGTAGTAGTTGTTGTTTTTGTTGTTGTTATTGCTTTTGTAATTGTTGGAGTTAGCATTGCTGTATTTGCTGTAATATTGATAGCCGTTCCCCTGGTTTTTGTAGTAGCTGGTGGTGGCATCTTGGTTGTCCTCTTGGTTCTGTTGTTGTTGTTGTTTGTACTTGTAGTACTGGTAAGACCTGTCGTCACATCTGGTTCTGTTTTCTCCATCCGCTGATCCTTCCTCTCCTTCCTCCGGCTCGTCTTCTCCTTCCGCGTCTTCGCAGTCCTTAAAATAGTCATCGTCGTCATCGCCCGTATCATACTTTTTGTAACCGTAAAACGTATTCCAGTAAGCGTAGTTACGCCAATCCCCCGTGATGTTTTGCTGCAAGGCCAGGTATTCGTCATTATTGATCATCCAAATATTTCCTCCGTAGTCCAGTCCGTACGCAACGGGGAACCTGAGTTGCTGTTCAAACTCGTAGACCCCCGCGGACGGATAGGTATATTCTGGGTATTCGTACTTGTTGCTCTGATATCGATAGCTGTCTTCTTGTTTGTCGCTATCTTGATATGCATTTTGGTAACCTTCTCTGTAACGATCTTGATTTTCCTCCATGTACTGTTGGTATTGATCGTAGTACGACGCCCAATCGCTGTTCCCTGTCCAGTTGTATCCCGTGATAGTGTTCCAACTTGAATTGTAATTGGTGTAGTTGATATTGTGCCCCAGAACCCATTCGGTGTCATTATTCGAGTATTTTCTACCGGTTGTATGGTTTCCTTCAAAGTAGTCCCGTAAATCAATTTTGAGGGGATCCCAAAGTCTGTAGCATTGAGTTCCGCCGTACTTGCAGATTTTGGAGGTGATTGTGAAGTCTGTATTGTTTGGAAAGTCATAACTTGTATTGACTTAATGATCACACGATACAACGAGAAACGAAAGAGTTAGACCAACAAGAATATTGTGATTATGAGTATATGCAGGGCCACTTCGTCCTGCTTGATTGTTCTACTCAGAACTTACATCTTGCCCTGATAGTAAAGTTTTTTTCCAACGAGCATACCCCTGATGATCCACAATCAATGTGAAAATATTCAAGCGCTAGGCCATAATTGTTCTCATGTTTGCAGTTGGCCCCGTTCTCGTAGAGAAAATGCACGTGCTTTCGCTCTGTGAAGTTCCTAAAAATATCTGTAAAGTTGACATAGTTGGTCATATTTGCTAACCGTTCTAATATCAGCATGCCGATTTCGACGGCTCCATATCCTACAACTTCACCATCGTCATCATCGCCCTCTTCATAATCGTCCGCCAAAACCAAAATGGATGGACCCATTGCTTGGAACGAAAGCCAAGTCAGCGCCAAAACCATCAATCGTTTGGATAAGTTAAACTTCATCTTGCCAGCTAATGAAGAGTAAAGAGTTTAATGGCCTGGGGACAAGTAGGGCTGAACGTGCTTCTGTGCCTAATACTGTAACTTTCTTTCAAGAACGTACTTGCTACTAGCTAGATAAGATAAGGTATTATAGTAAGTAAGTACAGCTCTTTCGAAATCCTTGTCCTTGGTTATTGTATAAAATTACGCTATTAGTTAATTCTCGGCATCAGTTTTGATGACTGGAATGGGCAGTTTATCGGGACACAGATATGTGGGAAGGGTTGGTCGCCCAACTTTATGTTTAAATCGAAGTACATTGGCTTGCTCGTTGGCGGCTTTCATTTGTTTAAGTAACCATATCGATGCCTAAGTAGGGATCGTGCAGCTTCTCTAAATCGAGTCACGAACACCGATGAAAGCTGAACCGCTACGCGCACGTCGCACTGCGTACACCTATCCCTATTGATCTTTTGCTGCTCAAAATGCTGAAAATAGACAATGGCATGGAGGTCTTACTTTGACCCTATGCTACTAGTAGCTAGCTAGAGCAGCTGCTACTAGCTAGTACAGACAGCCATAGCACCCTACCCTAACAAATCAGACTTCCAAACTGACCCACCACTGTGATGGAAAACAATGTCATCCCATCAGCAAACGCAACACCAACGAGTCACATCTCCACATTGTCGGCAGTTATCAATGATCTTTTGGACAAATGTGACCCTTGAATCTCCCATCCCCTGCCAAGTTAAGCTATTATGCCGTAAGATGATGATGGGTCTCATAAAAACCTAAATTCATGAAGTTCTAGTGCTTGTTGTGAACTTTGGTGAAATTTGAAGCACCCACATGTTCCCAATGTGATTGATCCATTTATCAAAATGTCCTTTGCTTGGGAAGGGGAGGAGATCCCAACACCCCATTTACTTTTGCACCCTTTCATGCAGAATGTGCTCTAGTTGCCCCCCTAAATTTTGCCCTAACATTGTCATGTCCACACCTTTTAGCAAGATTGAAGCAAGTCTTTCCATTTTTTATTGCCTTTAAGTGGACACAATCGCTCAGGATGCCCGTACATGTTAGTGGATGCACTAACAGAAGACTGTTCAAGACACATAATCTGACTCAATCACTGTAGAAATAAATTATGGGCCCTGCTGTCACATGCCTATAGTACATCTTCTTTAGCATGGTCAAATGGATTTGCTTTTCTTTTTGCTCCAATTTCTTTTCCTTCTGGGACCTTCCAAGGATTTTTTTCATATGGCCCAAAAGGCAAAGCTGAAAAGGACAGAGCAGTCAAAAGGAAAGTGCAACCTAGATCCAGTCCAGTGGACTTTTAGCTCTCCAGTTGCTCCTACTGCTTCCTCGACTCCTAACACACACAGGGCCAAACCACTTTTAATATGCAGCGCAATGGCCATCTATCACATTTTGAGATTCACACATACCTGATAGAGGGCACCAGCACACTGATGGGGGTAAGGGCTCCCTGAAGCAGAGCCAGGGGCTGCCAGAAAGGCGTCCAGGGGTGAAACTAGGTTTCCAATTATTAAACCTTGTGGCAGGGTGTCGAAGTCACAAAACAAAACCGAATCTCCAAGTAAATCGTTCAGCCTCTCTAGTAATTATTATGTGCGGTATCATTATCATTAAATTTGTACTCTTTGAAGGCAGATGGGTTCGGAAGAATAAGGAATTAGTTACCCATAAGCTCGGCAAGCTCCTTGTCTGCTTCGCTGAGCATGGCATCCAGATCAGCAAATGCATCATCAACAATATCATCCGCAGATTCACCCATCGCAGAAGCTTTCTTTGCTGCCTTCTCACTATCGTCGTCGTCGTCATCATCATCATCAAAAGTAGGAAGGTCTTGCTTGACCTCCTTCATAATATTATCCATGCTGGCCTCGAAATCTTTGTCGTCGTCCTTCTTGTCACTTTCATCATCCTCTGTCATGTTCAACTGAATATGGGAAGCTTCCAAAATTTCTCCCTCGGGAATATCCGACGATGACGATTTCGTCGTTTTTCCTGGAGAATCAGGCTTCTTGTAACTTCCATCCAAAATGCTGGCAGTTACAGGCAGCGCCAGGAACTTGCGCATATGAGTTACGACTTCTTCGTGTCGGACATCTCCCGCCGCTTCAAAACGCTCTGCTGCCTGGCGGTATAGGTCCATAATCTCATTCACTCGCTCTACAGTAGGATCATGCCGCAAAGCTAATTCTTTTGTCTGGATTTCCTGCACAAGTTGGAGGGCTTCACCAATCGCTCTGTGAGCCGTCGCATTTGTGTGTTTTCCTTTAACTCCGTGTCGCTTTAGGACGGCTTGGATTTGATGGACAGCGTCGGCACTATCCGGGCACATGTAAATAAGAGGATCATTGGGAGCTGTTTTGAAAAACAAGGAAATTGATTCTTGCCTCCGAAACTTCAATTTGGCCATGAGCTCAATGGGAATGGCGAAAGTGATCTTTCCGATGCTGAGGTTTAGTTTGCTCGACGTCATTTCGATGATGTGCGTCTCGGTAATCATAATAAAGGACTCTTGCAGCACGCTTTTAGCAGATTGTGTAAAGTTTCGAAACATGGACGCAGCTCCGGAAGAAGTCTACATCAAAGAAAAGGTATCCCCCGAGACATGAGACAACGACTCGTGCAGCATGTCAAAATGGAGAAAAATGTTTGGAAAGGACTTACCTGTTCACTGCTCTGCTCTAGAGCGGCATGCTGAATGGCGGCCTCTACGAATTCCGGTCGTCGAACAGCTTTACAAGAGTAAATTCCTTGTGATTCCACCCATGGCGGTTCAAGTAGATTGATTTCGGCGCCAATGCGTATTTCTCCGGGTTGCGATGTCCTTACCGGTTGCTTTTTAACGACCTTTTTCTTTTTTTGTTTCTGATTTCCATCACCCTTAAAGCCGAATCCTCTAAAGCCTCTACCGAGCTTATCTCCAATGGCACGAGCTCCCGAAAGCACTTCATCTATAGCATCCTTTTCTGGCTCCACGAGAGGATGGAATGGTTCACGTTGCAAAATGCTTTCTTTGATTTTGAGACCTACATTCAGAACCGCATCCGACAAATGGAGACTCGGGGTCCAGTCACAATCAATTGCCACTGGATCGCCGTTTTTGATGGTAGAACCTTCTGGGAAAAAGGACGCCCCTTCCGCAATGATAGCTCTTGGTGGGAGAAAGGGGTACGAAGGAGCCGCCGTATCGAGTGTCCCGTCCGCTTTTTTCAACAAGGATGCGTCCAATGTAAGTGTCACGATAGCCTTTTCCTCCCCTCCGTTTTCGTCTGTCGTGGTTGTTGTTTCTGTCGCATCTGGACTCTCGCCTTCGCCTTGAGGGGGCGTAGGCTGCCTTTTCTTAGCTCCAGCAATTTCCACCGAGAACGACACCACACAAGACCCAGCTCCAATGTCCAGTTGGTGGTCCTTGACCGTCATAAAGGGCGGTAGAACCCCTTGTGTGTCCTTCTTATCCTGTTCTGGCGCATTGTCCGTCGTGAGCGCCAACAATTCTCGCTGCACCCTCGTGGACCAGATTTCTGCGTTTCGTTCGCTCTGTTCACTCATGATGGTTCTTTAGTTGCTTTCAACTAAATTAATCAATAAAATAGCACGGTAGAAGTGCTACTATATTGAATAAAGGAAGTGCGGTGTACCTACAGTACACTGGGATCTCTGACAAAAATGATCTAGAAATGACGGGAGGAGAATAAAAGTGAGCAAACCCTGAATACACGAAAACTAGAAGCCCCACTTTCTACTGTACGGTATGGCGGTTATTACGAAGAAAAAACAGGGTACCTTCAAATCTCGACCTGGTGTCATTGCCTACTAGCTCTAGCTAGTAGGCGGAGATGGTCTTAGAAGATCACCAAGCTACCAACGTCAAAATTTAAGCTACTACTAGCTACAAGAAGGTACTAGTACTCACTCTTATTAACTTGCTATCAACAATAGCAAAGATCGACAGAATCACAGGTGCATACTGTAACTACAATCACTGCTTGGGTTGATTGAGGCAACAGTAGAAGCGGTCGTGGTGGAGGTGCAAGCAATACATTACAAATCAGTCTACCAAGAACTTCCGTAGACCCTACGCAACGGCTCGAAGGCGTGCCGGTGTGCATGGTGATTGCGTTGCCTTTTTGATGCGCGACTCCAGCGGCTGGAGTGAGTCGAACGGAGCAAGAGTGCTACAGTAGTAGTACGAGTGGCACGCACAGCGCTTTTCGTACAAGTACTAGACTAGCTAGTACTCTGGAGTACTAGCTAGATAGTACGACGTACTATAGCTAGTACAACAAAAGCGCATTTCATTTTATTGGGAGCTTCATGTGATTGATTCACCAACAGCTATTTCTGTAATAGTACAACTATTTTGGGCATACTGTATCTATTATCCTTGTGCTACCTGCAAGAGACTATTCGTTCACCATTCACAGTCTGTTATAAAAGTGCACCAGATCACACACACACCATGAGCACTAAGACACCCGTAGGAAAGTCACCTTCCGCTCGCGGCAAAGGACGTTCACCGATTGCTTCCGAGGTACGTATCCAAAAAATTCAAAAACCAATCCAACGATGCTTCCATCATGGTGTCCTTCTTTTTCCCTCGGAGTGCCTTCGTTCGGAGAATCTGCTTTTGGTCGGAAGATCTTTGTTCCATCAAAATAGAATAAACCGTGCATGGATTTGCGAACGTGCAGTTTTCATTCTTTCGGGTTGGAGGGCCAGCGATACATGCAGCGCGTGTTTCATGCTGTTTGGTCTGTTACCATGGACCCCTCGCTGTACCGTGCCGCCCCTGCCAAAACCGTTTTGTTACCCAGTTCTAGCAGTGATAAAAACAGCGACAAGAAAAAGAAGGATAAACTCACCCGTCCTCGCCCTCGCCCTTTTCCATACAACATCCTCCAGGAAGAACGTGAACGAGCTCTCCGAGACTATAAGGTTAGCATTGAGTATAAACACCTCAAATCGCATGCTCCCGGTGGCGTTTACTTGATTCCTTCCTTGGTCGATTTGAGACACTTTTATGGAATCATCTTTGTTCGTCGAGGCCATTATACCAATGGCATTTTCAAATTTCAGCTACGGTTACCGCCTCGGTACAACGACCAAAATACGTGGCCTGAAATTAATTTCTCCTCCAATGTTTTCAACCCCTACGTCAACGCCACCACGGGAGAATTGGATCTCAAATCGCACTATCCCACGTGGGATCCTTCGAAACATTATCTGGTAACGGCTCTCACATTGACCAAAAAGGTAAGCAAGCTTTTTTTTCTTTTTTGATTCTTTCACCAAGTCCATTCCATTCTAACACTCACTGTTTTGCTACTTTTTGGTTCCCATGGATTTTATTCTGGCTGGCTGCAATTTCTTGGTTCTTCCCGACATGAATGGCAAAACCGACAACTACGACCATGGAAACAATCTTTAGATTTTTTATTTAAAAGCGGGCGGCATTGGAAACGCGACGGCCAACCCCGAGGCCAAGAAAATAATGGAGACGAACTTGGAAGAGTACCAGAAACGGGTGGATGCATGTGTCCGGGACTCTCAAAAGGCTGTCTTTGTGAATGGCGAGAATTGCACAGCACGTTTTTCAGAAGAACAATTAGCACATCGAGTGCTGATAGATTTGCTCAAACAGAATGTTCAGGATCCCGCCCAAGTGTCCAAAGCAGCCATTTTGAGTATGATTGATCATGCCTCCAAGGTGTAAGCTTCTAGTAGGATGTTTGATAGCTCTTGTATTGGTAACTGATATTTAAGTCATCTGTGTCTGTACTCTTGTTCGGCTCCTTTGTTGAGGAACTAGCGTTGCCATGGTTGGTGATGGCCGGAATGTGACCAACTCGTTTATTGCAACAACAAAATTTTGTTTCATAGTGTTGCAAAGAGAGTGTGGTTTCGGTCTTTCTCCGTCATTCTTATGGAGTAAATGGATTATCGAGACATTCTGCTTTGGGAAAGAGGGAAAAGAGGCAGTCATGCAGCGCAAAACTTCTCACAACTCTGTGGTGATCAATCTGCAAGTACTACAGAAAAGATACAAGGGTTTCCATTTGAAAATTTATATTGTATCTAATCAAATTTCAGACCAAAGGTAATATACTATACTATTACTGGAAATATAGAACCATCTGTCACCCGCATCTTTCTACATCGTCATACAAGTATCGTAGACTATCCAAGTGTTAGATTTACGGACCATGCAAAAAGTGAGTCACCTCGTCGTGTTCGTTTTAAAAGTGATCTTCGACGTGAGAATCGAGCAAGTGTGCGATAGTTTCAAGGTTTCCTCGTAAACAACGGCAAGATCGGAACTCCTCTGCATGATGATCATCAAACTCAAACTTCCGCCATCGACCATGCACTGGACTGTATCTTCTTTCCAAATAATACTAGTAGTACTCAAGTTAATTGAAACCCAAGAAAGATGATTCAATCGTCGTTTGTCTTCCGCAGAGTTAGCCACTCCATGATTCGGCATGGACGTTCTCCCCCCTTCTGCCAACGGGTTTATTCATTGGCGGCCGAGCAACCCAAGGATTCCAAATCTTCACTGCCGGCATCAGGTGCTCCTCCCAATGAACTGCAAAGCAACCTTCGGCCGACTCAAATTGTCAAAGAGCTCGACAATTATGTCGTAGGCCAGGAGGATGCCAAACGAGCAGTGGCGATTGCCTTGAGAAACCGATGGAGACGGCGGCAGTTACCAGAGGATTTACGAAAAGAGATTATGCCACGAAATGTCCTTTTAGTGGGCCCCACAGGTTTGTTCGCATTGCATTCGCTGATTAGTTGCCCCTCACTATTCGCTGTTTGGTGCAAAAGCTTTGCGTTGTAATTATCTCTGTTCACCGATCTTTTTCTGTTTTTCAACAAATCAATCCTTATAGGTTGCGGGAAGACAGAGGTTGCTCGTCGAATGGCAATGTTGAATGATGCACCCTTTATTAAAGTGGAGGCAACCAAATTCACTGAGGTGGGATATCATGGTCGTGATGTCGACAAAATCATCACGGATCTCATGGACATATCGATGCAACTCACACGCAAACGGGAAACGGAAAAGGTGAAAGAAAAGGCAAAAGAAATAGTTGAAGAGAGAATATTGGATAAGCTCACAGGTCCATCGAGAAAGAAAGTTTATGCAACTGAAAAGTCGAAGCCTGATGCTTCCGCTAACAACAAGGATGACACTGGTGGTGCCGCGTTGGGTGGGTCTACAACTGAATCTGCTGGGCGAGACTCATTCCGACAACTGTTACAAGACGGATTGCTTGAGGATGAGGAAATTGAAGTTGATGTTCCCCAGTCAGGAGGACGAGATATCTCGTTTGGTGAAACGAGCAATCCAAATTATCTTTCCATGAAGATCAGCATGGACGCAGAGACTGGAAAGTCAGTGACGCAACGGAAAAAGTTAACGGTCGCTGAAGGGCGGAAAGTGCTTCTAGAAACCGAGATTGAGAAGCTCCTTCAAACCGTTGACCTGAAGAAAGAAGCAATTACTGCTGTGGAGGAGACTGGTATCGTATTCATCGACGAGATCGACAAGATTTGTACATCGAGAGGGTCGTTTGGGCGTAACACAGATGCCAGCGCAGAAGGGGTACAAAGGGATTTGCTCCCACTGGTGGAAGGAACCACCATTTCCACAAAACATGGCAATGTCAACACAGACTATATCCTATTTGTGGCTAGTGGAGCCTTTCATTCTGTGAAGCCGAGTGATCTCTTGCCAGAGTTGCAAGGTCGACTTCCAGTGAGAGTAGAATTGAAAGGCTTGACAGAAGACGATCTTTACAGAATCCTGACAGAGCCAGTCGCCAACGTAGGTCCAACGTTCGTTCATCCGTATCTCCTATTCGCCAACATTCCCGACTGCTACAGTACTAACTGCCTTCCTATCTTTTTCATTTGCTATCTAGATGATTCGACAACAAGTGGCGCTTTTAAAAACCGAGGGAGTTGAGCTTGTATTTGAGGATGAGGCAATACGGGAAATAGCTAGAATGGCGGCCGAACTGAACAAATCAGTGGAGAATATTGGAGCCAGACGACTGCACACGGTCTTGGAGCGGATCATGGAAGAAATAAGCTTTAAAGCCGCAGAGGAAGAAATGCGAGGAAAACGAGTAGTGGTCGATAAGGCAGTAATTGAAGAGCGCTTGAAGGATGTGCAAAAGAAGAATGACCTGTCCAGGTTCATTTTGTGAGCACAGGCGAACCAGCCTGTCGTGCCCCGTCTGCAACTATTTTCTGCAATTAACTACAGTATGTAATGACCTCGCCAGATAAGTGAATGACAAGAATCACGCCTTATCCGACAGTTTTTTTCACATCTGACAGCACGTACCATAGCGCTTTTGACGCGAGCTGTGCTGCATAGAGTTGTTTCTCTCATAATCGTCTATTCCGCTCAAGAGAAATATCCAAGTTTCTGTGAAGTCTTGAAAACACATTGATATGACCTAAATAAGGCACACTGTCAGTGTGTGGACTATCAAGACTTCCCAACGCAGCACACATGCAGCTAATATCTCAACTCTAGTACTAGTATGCCTACATCCTCCTTGTAGATAGTGACAAACTCTTGTTTATGCTGCCAATGTGGCCAAGATGAACAGACAACTTGAGGGCAAGATACAACGGTCACCTGTAGAAGCCACACTGAGAGGAGGGACCTGTTGCGCAAAGCAAGCAGGGAGAACAACACACACACAATAGCTATGCCATAGGGAGTCACTAATGTGCACAAAAGAAATGGTAGCTACCAATGCCATTTAGACCCTTTCAGTCAAGGACAACTACTGCATCCCAATTGTCTACTACCCAGTGTTGCTTTTTTGCAGTGCAAAAACATTTATAAGCTAATGGAAATGAAACTATGCAACTGCCAAATGGTTTGCCCTTTTTCATTGATGGGTTGCCACACTTTGTGCACAAAACTTGGTAGTGTTCCCTTTTGCTCTCTGTCTTGCTAATGCTGAATACCAGCCACACTTGGAATGATCTAATGTTGTTGGACAAACTTACTCTGGTCAGGAACTCACATGACTCACACTTCAACTAAAGGTTCAATTAGTGTCTCATTTGCAGATGTGTGAATGGAATGGAAAGACCAGTGCATGACACTTTCACAGAAACAAAAGTGACACACACAGCTGCAACTTCTTACTTAATACTATCTTTACATTACATCATAAAAACTTGCTAAACAACATAAGAAAAAGAACAAAGCAAACAAAGCAATGAGAGTGGGATCTAAATTATCCACCATCTGTTTTTTATACTAAACAGCACAGAGTGACTGATTGCAGTAAATTATTGGAATTGTTTCCAAGGGGATTGCTTTGAAAGCAAATAGAAAATAATTTCTTATTGTTGGTCCTCACAGTGCTTCCAATTGGACATCAGCTAGCCAAACATTGCACATGTTGGCAGACCCTTCCTCTCTAGTCTAAAGCTAGAGAAAACTCAACATTGTATGATAACAAGTGTTAAGTAAAAGGGAAGAGTGGGAGCATCCCTTGTTATTCATCTAGCTAGTGCTGTTGTTGAGGCT
>ENA-ORBV01009963-ORBV01009963.1-microbial-mat-metagenome-genome-assembly--contig:-NODE-9963-length-15375-cov-43.538110_pt1 | contig 15375 bp, 20 predicted proteins | sample MGYA00237777_ERZ505514 | MGnify/ENA primary metagenome ERZ505514 (study PRJEB26160, sample SAMN06269048) | microbial mat metagenome | isolation source: Oligotrophic lake microbial mat | place... | reverse complement strand
GCGCTGGAGAGCGGGGCTGAGGGGCCGATCGGCTGTTCAACGCCCGCGCATGAACATCCAGGTCGGCTCGGGCAGGCTTCGATGCCGCGCACGGCACGTTTCGTCGCGAATGGCCTGCGGTTCGCGGGGCCGAACCTGCGCGTGAGGCACTCCGGACTCAAGCCAGGGGGAGTGGACGCGCCGCAACTCTCGGCTGGGCTAGCGCGCGGAAAAGCGCTCAGAACGAGCCGTTCGGCCGAGCAAGCGAGGTCTTCCCCTTGGCGGAAGTCCTTGCCTGTGAAGCGCTTGGGGCCGGCCCTGCGGGCCGCGTGTTCCTGCCCTTGCCGCGAACCCCTACGGTCGCCTGCCTTCCCGGAGATCGGTCATCCGCATCTCCGTCATCAACATGCGGTTGCCCGGGCGTGGGACCGGAGTCTCGTGGGGGCTAAGTCGGTCGGCGAGTGAAAACGAAGCGACCGAGGGTCTGCCCTCCTTTCCTCTCCCGGCCTTGTGCCGATGGGGGGCAGGGGGGGTTGTTCACCTGGGGGTTCCGCGAGGACCCAGCACCTGCCAGCAGCGCTTCTCCCCGATGCCAGCGAGACTTGAGCTGTCAGGTAGGGGGGAACAGCAGTCGGCGCGAAAAAAAAATTCGCGCGCGGGTGCACGACGGGCGAGCGCGGGACCTGCACGCGTTCGGCGACCGAGCAGGCGCTGACACCGCGATGTTCGTCGGTCGTGTCAGGCCGCGGAGTCGCGACGGGGGACGTACTCGAGCAAGGCGTCGACGTTCCACGCGTAGCTCGCGGGACGTCGATCCCAGTAGACGCTGTAGCCTAGGCAGAGCGCGCACGGATCCTCGAGTTGGATGCCCGTCAGCGAGTTCATGGGGCTGCGGTAGGTGAACCCGGTGCTCTGGCACCGGTCGCAAGTCCGCAGAGTGAGCGGTTCAGCAAAGAACCGGGCATCGGATGCGATGGAGTGGGCCTGAAGGATGCGGCGAGTGCGGTCAGGACCGGAGAACGTGGTCATGGATCGAAACTCAGGTGTCGGTTCGGCGCGGCTGGAACTCCAAGGCGGAGCTGGCTCACACGCGTCAGCGCCCACGCTGCGGGGCCGCCGCTGTCGGCGCAAAGTCTGTATTCCCGGCGGCTGATCGATCGCTTCGGCTGTCTCGTTCGGGCGCTTCTCGACCTTCGCCAGCCGGGCGGGACCGTGGGATCCCTCACCTTGCCGACCGGGCATCGGCCCGAAGGTGAATCGAGCAATCTCTCCCGATTCTAGGCGCGATGACCCGCCCTGACTGACGTGCACGTCACAGTCGCGGTTAGCGCCGGCGCGACGGCAGACATGGGCCGTGTATCCCGCCCAGGACGGTCGGATTCAGCCTTCCAAGTTCGCGCAAGCTGAGCGTGCATGGAGGGCCATCCAAGGAGCCCGTCCATGTTGCTCAGCGAAGTCCTCGCCGCTTACGTCATCCAGCAGACCGCGAACGGTCGATCGATCCACACCCAGCGCCAGATCGCCCGCCACGGCCGCCTGCTCGTCCAGTCCCTCGGGGATCCGCAGGTCGAGCGCGTGCGCCACGAAGCGGTCGCCGCGTTCTTCGCGTCCGACGCCGTGACCCGCACCGCCGACGGGTCGCCACGACGGGCTTCGAGTGCGAACGCGCTGCGGTCGAGCGTGCGGGGCCTCTTCGCCTTCGCCCACGCGGCCGGGTACGCGCCCACGAACGCCGCGCGCCTCGTACGGCGCTCACGCGTGCCACCCGCGCGCGCTGCCCGAGCCCGACGTTGCCCGCCTGCTGTACGCGCTACAGCGCGCCACAGCGCCCGCAGCGCGGCGCGACCGGGCGATGGTGCTCGTGATGGTGAAGGCGGGCCTGCGCGTCGGCAGCGTCGTGGCGCTCGACATGGAGGACCTCGTCGGCGACCAGCTCGTGCTGCGACGCGTGAAGGGCGGCGGCGATGACTCGGTGTACTTGCCGCGCGAGGTCGTCGGGGTTCTCGTCGCGCACATCGGCGAGCGACGCACGGGACCGATGTTCGAAGGTCAGCGCGGCGAGCGGATGACGACGAGGCAAGTCGCGCGCAGGCTGGCGCAGCACGCGGAGCGAGCGGGGATCGCTGGCGCGAACCCGCATGCGCTGCGGCATCGTTTCGGGGCGGACGTGTTCGCTCGCACCGACGATGTGCTGATCACGGCCCGTGCGCTTTGCCACCGTTCGATTATCTCGGCCAGCGTGTACGCCCGTGCAAGCGAGGCGCAACTACGCGCTGCTGTCGGTGCCTGAGGAATGAGCGGAATCAGCCTTCCCCTCTTCGCCAGACCGGGCCCTGATGCGACCACGCGAACGGAATGATCCGAACGCGCGGAACGGAGAACGATGGACGCGAAACTGATGTGGGACGAACGCGGGGAAATCGCCTGCGACGCGCACGCGCCGAACGCGGGCAGCGACACGCGCGTGTGGGGCGGATGGCGAAAGATCTCGAAGCGCGAGGCAGACGAGTTCGAGCGCGAGGTCGGACGCCAAGTCGAGTGCGAAACGTGTCGGGCGATCAAGCGCAACCGATGACCCGCGCCGAGCTAATCGCCGAGATCGAACGCTACGCGCTCGTGTGCGCCCGGTTCGCCCGCGCCGAGGCCACAGATCGCCAGTACGCGAACGCCCGCGTCCGCATCGAGAAGGCCGTCGCGGCGGCGGTGGCGCGATGAGCGCGCACGACGAACGCGAAGCGCTGTACCGAGACGTCGTGGCGGGGCGCGCGCTCGATGCCACGCGTGTGGCAATAGTGGCGCGTCTGGTGGGGATCCCGGCGACGACGCTGCTGGTGGATCTGCGCGCGGAGGCGTGGGGGATCGCGTAGGGCGACCCGGAACGCCTCGGAACTCCAGCAGCGGTGCCGCATGCTATGGATGGCCCGAGCCCCCTCAGGTTGGCGAGGTGGTTGTGCGGTCCTGTAAGCTCCGGGGATGGACGAGAGAAAAGAGTTCGGGTCAGAACTCGACGCCCCGCCCCTGTGGAAAGAATGCTGGCAGGCGCTCGGAGGGCCAGCCGTGGTAATCGTCGGCGCGCTCGTGTGGGCCGTGCAGGCGGTGCACACACTAGCGCCGCCGACGTCCACCGTCGGGGAACAGCCCGTTTCCACACTGACGTTGTGGGAGAGGATCTGGGCGACTTCGCCGAGCGCGGTCTCGCTCACGGTTTTCGGTTTCGTTTCCTGGATGGTGCATGGCGCCTTTGCATTCCATCGGATCCGGAAGATGAGGAGCGCTTACGCCGCCAAACTGCGGAGTGACTCAGAGCTGAAGCAGCTCTTCGAGCGCGACCCCCAGGTCATGCTTGCGCGGCAGCTCTGTGAAGTGAGGGAGCGACTCTCGGACGCAACGCAACTCTCTGCTGGAGATATGCTGATCCACTTCCTGGTCAGCCACGGAGGGAATGCGGGCGAGGAACACCTCAAGGACTGGCTGCTGTTGATGCACAACGAAGCAGACGAGAGAAGTGCATCATCCACAGTTTACGGGCTGATGCGCGAGCTCGCAGCCAATGACCTTGTGGAGTACGAGCCCCAGCCCGGAGTGTGGGTCGCGGGAGAGAGTGCGTCGGACGTTCTGCCCTATGTTCGCGCTTGGCTTCGGGATCACGCGAAACTTGGGGTGGCCCCGCGCGCTTGAGGTCCTTGGGCTCGTCCACCTCCGCCCGACGCGGAAACCCTCCTGGCTCTCTCGCCCTCGATAACGGGTCTCGCCTCCGAAGGGCTGGATTCCTGCTCCAATGCGACTCCCCGGCCCTGACTAGCCCGCTGGCCGATCCAGCGCCCCATTCTGAAGGGAATCGGACCCTCCAAGTTCCCCGCTGGGACGCCGATGGCGCGCAAAACCGACCGCCAGAATGGCCGAATGAGCCTCCAAGTGCCCCAAAACGGTCCCCTTTGGTTCCCCGTAGGTACACCGGAATCGGCCCATTTGAACTGAGCGCAACTGGTGAAAGCGGCCCTGGCGCTATCTAGAAGGCCGGAAACTGCCATTTTGTCGGGGAACTTTGCTTCGCGAGTGCTGCTTCTTGGGGAACTTCCCTTTGGTGAGTTCCCCATTGGTACACCAGGCGTTCCCCGCGATTAGACGCCTTCAGGAGTCTCTTTTGAGCACTTTGGGTGCCTCGCCATTGAGGTGATGCACGCGACTTGCTATCTCGGACGAACAACTCAACCCGCGGCCGAAGCCCTCTAAGTCTTCATTCCAAGTCCGGCCGCTCCCACCGATCCCCAGGGATCACGGAGCTTCGACTTGGACACTCTCATCATCCGCCGCGTCGCCCTCGCGGACCTGCACGTGGACCCCGCGAACGCGCGCCTGCACGGCGAGCGCAACCTGGAAGCGATCCAGGCGTCGCTCGCGCGCTTCGGCCAGGCGGAGCCCCTGGTCGTGCAGCGCTCCAGCGGGCGCGTCGTGGGCGGCAACGGCCGGCTGGTGGCGATGCGCTCCCTGGGCTGGACTCACGCCGATGTCGTTGAGCTCGATCTCAGCGAGACGCAGGCGACGGCGCTCGGCATCGCACTGAACCGCACGGCCGAGCTGGCCGAATGGGACCTGCCCGCGCTCGGGCGTCTGCTGGAGAGCCTGGACGCTGAGCACGAACTCGCTGGCGTCGGCTACAGCGAGGACGAGATGCAGGACGTGCTCGACCAGATCCTGGCCGAGTCTCCGATCGAGGTGAACGAGGACGACGTCCCCGGGCTCCCCGACGCGGCCACGACGCGCACGGGCGACCTGTGGGTGCTGGGCCGTCACCGGCTCCTGTGTGGAGACAGCTCGATCCCCGCGGATGTCGATCGGCTGCTCGCTGGCGAACCGATCCATCTCGTGAACATGGATCCACCCTACAACGTCAAGGTCGAGCCGCGCTCGAACAACGCGATCGCGGCAGGGCTGTCGTCGTTCACGAACACGCACCACCAGGGGCTCGACCTCGCGCGCCATCCCGAGAAGGCGAAGGCGACGCACGACAAGTTGCGCCCGAAGGATCGCCCGCTCGCGAACGACTTCATCAGTGAGGACGAGTTCAATCGCTTGCTGCGCGCGTGGTTCGGCAACGCGGCGCGCGTGCTGCTCCCGGGGCGTACGTTCTACATCTGGGGCGGCTACGCGAACCTCGCCAACTACCCGAGCGCGTTGAAGGAGTGCGGCCTGTACTTCAGCCAGACCGTCATCTGGAACAAGCTCCACCCCGTCCTCACGCGCAAGGACTTCATGGGTGCGTGCGAGCAGGCATTTTATGGTTGGAAGGAAGGCGCCGCGCACGAGTTCTTCGGGCCGAACAACGCGACGGACCTGTGGGAGATCAAGAAGCTCAACCACACGTACATGGTCCATTTAACGGAGAAACCCGTCGAACTCGCCGCGCGCGCCATCCAGTACAGCTCGCGACCCGGCGAGAACGTGCTCGATCTCTTCGGTGGCTCGGGCTCGACGCTGATCGCCTGCGAGCAGACCGGGCGCAACGCGTACCTGTGCGAGCTGGACATGCTCTACAGCGACGTGATCGTCGACCGCTGGCAGCGGCTGACGGGCCAGGTGGCGACCCTTGAGGGCAGCGGCCAAAGCTTCGATGCCGCGCGCACGCAGCGCGGCGCCGCGGGGGTGACGTCGTGAGCTCGCGCATCCCGATCGGAGCGTTCGAGTTCTATGTCGGCCTCGGCAACGACCGGTCGTACGAGGTTGTCGCCTCGCACTTCCACGTCACCAAGCGCGCCATCACGAAGGCCGCCGCGCGCGAGCGATGGAGCGAGCGCCTGGAGAAGATCGAACGCGAGGCACAGACGCGCGTCGACGAGAAGCTCGTCGAGAGCATCGAACAGATGCGCCTGCGGCACACGAAGATGCTGCGCGCGATGGCGAGCCGCGCGGTGAAGGCGTTGCAGGAGTTCCCGCTCACTTCCGGCATGGAGGGGCTCCGCGCCGCGGAGGCCGTGATCAAGCTCGAACGGCTCGTCGCCGGCGAAGTGACAGAGCGCGGCGCCACCAGCGTCGAGGTGCTGATCAAGGGCGAGTACGAGCAGATCATGCAGCCGGTCCTGGTGGACGCGGACACGGGCGAGGACGAAGACGCGGACGATCGCGACGAGGAGGACAGCGATGACGAAGCAGATGCGTAGGCGGTTCAACAAGCTCGCCCTCTTCGACTACCTCGAGCACAAGCCGCACCCCGGCCAGCTCGAGGTGCATCTCTCGACTGCACCCAGACGCGTCGTCGCGTGCGGCGTGCGCTGGGGGAAGACGCGCGTCGCCGCGATGGAGGGGCTGGCCGCAGCACTCGAGCCGCGCGAGCGCTCCATCGGCTGGGTCGTGGCGCCGACCTACGACCTGGCCGAGCGCACGTTCAACGAGATCGTGTACTTCCTGATGACCAAGATGCCGCATCGGTTGATCAGCCTGCGGCAGCAGGATCACGCGCTCGTGATCCGCAACATGAGCGGCGGCGTGTCGGAGATCCGCTGCAAGTCGGCCGACAACCCGGTGTCGCTCTTGGGTGAGGGTTTGGATTGGGTCGTGATCGATGAGGCTTCGCGGCTGAAGCCCGGCATCTGGCAGAGCCACATCGCGCAGCGCTTGATTGACAAGCACGGCTGGGCGCTTCTGATCTCGACGCCGCGCGGGAAGGGCTGGTTTTTTGACCTGTGGCGACGTGGCCGCGGACCCGATCGCGATCCCGACTTCGAGAGCTGGAACCAGCCTTCGATCTCGAACCCCGTCCTCGACCCTGAGTTGATCGAGCGTCAACGCTCTCTACTGCCCGAACGCGTGTTCCGCCAAGAGTTCGGCGCGGAGTTCCTCGAAGGCTCGGGTGCCGTGTTCCGCTACGTGCGCGAAGCAGCCAAGGGCGAGTTCGTCGAACCGCGTGCTGGCGAGCAGTACTTCGGCGGCCTCGATCTCGCCAAGGTCGAGGACTACACCGTGCTGACGATCATGAACCGCCGCTACGAGGTCGTTTTCGTCGATCGTTTTCATCGTCTGGATTGGGGCCTTCAAGTCAACAGGATCCGAGCCGCGCTCGAGCGCTACGGGCGAGCGAGCATCCTGGTGGACTCGACGGGAGCGGGCGAGCCGGTCTATGAGTCGCTGTGTCGCGCGGGAGTGAATGCGGAGCCGTACGCGTTCACCTCGAAGTCGAAGGCTGCGCTGATCGATCATCTGTCGATCCAGTTCGAGCGCCAGCTCATCACATTGCCGCGCGTGGAGGTGTGTCCCGCGTTGGTCGATGAACTGGAGGCCTTCGAATACACCGTGACCGATCTCGGTGCCGTGCGCACGTCAGCGCCGTCGGGGTTTCACGACGACATGGTGGTGTCGCTTGCGCTCGCTGCGTGGCGCGTGCGCTCGGCACCGGCACCGATCGAGTTCGCCTCGTTCAACAACTGGGGTGCGGCGCAGCGCTACCTCGCGAGGTACGGGTAGGAACAGGGCGGGACTGCATGGAGGGCTGCGAATCGTCGAGTAGGCTTGGGCATCTCGCCCACCGACCACCTATTACCGCGCGCTGCACCACTCTCTCGGGCGGCGTGCGGGGAGGCGGGCGAGACCTTCCAAGGGGAAGCCGGCACAAGGCGTGTCGGCTTCCCGCGTTACCAGGGCGTGGTCGCAACTGTGAACGGCGTGACGCGGGCGAAGCGGCCCGCATGTGGGCGCTCAAAAGAGCCGGCCCCCGCCAGGGCGTCCAACCCGGCGGCGACCCGATCGACAAGAGCGTGCCCAACCTCTAGCGTCGCTCAGCCACGGAGGGGATCGTTCGGTAAGGGAGTCACAAGTGAGCGGTATGCGCTCCATCCAACGAATGACCCGTCAGACATGTGGAGGACCAATGGAACACACCCTCTCGCCCGGCGCCCGCGCTGCGCTGGCCGTCATCGAGGATCGGCGTCAGATACAGGACTCCAAACTTCGCCTCAGAGCCGTTTTGGAGCACAACGCGGAGTACCTCTCTTCGAACTCGATCCTCGTGTTCGTCGGTGAAGAGAAGCCGAGTGAAGCCCTACTCGAAGCGGAACGGAACGGGAATCCCGAAGCAAGCCTTCAACGCTCGCGCGGCTGGATCCAAAACGGATGGTTGAGGGCTGGGCAGTCGATCCAGGATCTTGGGCTCACCGAGGTCGTCCAGCATCTCGCCGTCCCTCAAGTCTCCTGGATGGACATGCACGACCTCTTCGTCGCGTTAATCGTCTCCGGCAAGCAAGGGCCGGAATCGGAACGGATCGCGCGCAAGCTATCCGCGATTCGCATGGAGCTCGGAACTGGGCGCTACGTCCTGGGGCGCTACTTCGGGTGGCTGAAAGACCAGCTTGATGAATATTGGAAAGCACACGACGCGGGCCTGGCGCATCCCGAGCACAACCTGACCGGCGGCAGCGGTGCGCTTGTGTCGAATCGGAGGCCCAATACGCTCAAAGAGTTTGCTCGCGAGCGGCGCCTCACGGCGCCGTTCATCCGTGGGCCTGATTGGATCTCGGCTCGTGACCTAGCCCGATCGACAAGCGTGGGGGCGCCTGCCCTGGCAAACGCGAGATGCTTGGGGAGAAAGACAACCGACGGGCTCGCAGGGGTGGACGCTCGTGACCGCATGTGGGTCAAGCCCTCGAAGAATGCCCATGTTCTCTACTGGCGCGAGAGCGTGTCTAAGCCGGGCTGAACCATCACGAAAGCCATCACAGCCATCACTGTGATGGTTCGACAGGGTGTGGCGAGACACCTACGACTCCGTGTGTCCCCGAGGGCAGATCGTCCGCGGGAGACGCAAAGAGGTCGTTGCGATGCCCACCCGTATCACTCAGCCCTGGCCCCAGAACGGCGCCAAGGAACTCGTCGTTCTGCCCCAGATCACCGCTCGTCTGCGCTGCTCCCGGCGTCATTTCCTTCGCCTCGTAGAACGCGGTCTAGCACCCAAGCCGTTGAAGCTGGGAACACTCCTGCGCTGGCGGCAGGAGACCATCGAGATCTGGATCGCCGCCGGTTGCACGATGCCGCGTTCCGACGCGCAGGCGAACGGGTGAGGCCATGGACGCACCCGCATCACACAACGCCCACGTCCCACACCTGCGCGTGTCGCTCCCCGGCGGTGAGATCTTCCGCATCGCCGAGGGTGCTGGCATCCGGATGCGCGGCGACGGCGACAAGCGCACGCTCCGCTGCCCGTTCCACGACGACCACAACGCCTCGGCGTTCCTCAGCGTCTCGAACGTGTTCTTCTGCTCTGTCTGCACGCCGGGCGGCGGTTGGACGGCGAAGCGTTTCGCCGAAGCGCTAGGTGTGCTGTGGAACGGCCGCAATAGCACGGACTTCGCGCCGGTCGTGCGGTTCGTCGAGCCGAGCCCGCGGCGCGAGCCGAAGTTCAGCGTCGCCGAAGCGAAGACGACCTGGATCCGCTCGCTCGCGCGCGCCCGCGACGACGAGATGGTCGAGCGCGATCGCGACGTCCATGACTACCTCGCCCGTCGACGGCTCGGCGAGGCGCTAGAACTCGGCGCGTACGGCGTCCTGCCGTCCGACGACTTGAACCTCGTGATCGCGCGCTGGCCCGAGCGGGGATACCGCCTCATCGCGCCGCTCTTCGACTTGTCCGGCACGATCGTCTCTCTCCAGGCTCGCTCGATCGTTCCCGTCATTCGCAAGACGCTGAACCCGACCGGCTCGCCCGTCGCCGGGACGGTTTTCGCCGACCGTCGTGGTCAGCGTCTGCTCGCAGGCGAGACCGCGTCGCACGTCGTCTTCGGCGAGGGGATGACCGACATGATCGCCCTCGCGATCGCCTCGCCCTGGCCGGTCTTGTCCGCGCCTGGGACGGCCAACGCGGTGCGCGCGGTCGGGGCGTGGGCGAGAGGCGCGACCGTGCTCCTGGCGCTCGACTGCGACGAGGCCGGCAACGCTGCCGTGGTGCCGGTCGCGGACGCGCTCTACCGGCATGGAGCCCGCGCCGTCCGGCGGGTCGTTTGGGACGACGAGCTGAACGACGCGTGTGCGGTGGTCGAGGCCGCGGGCGTCAGCGCGCTGGACGAGTTTCTTGTCGGCCTCGGAACGGAGGTGCGCTCGTGAGCAACGAGAAGCGCAAGGGCGGGGCATATGACGTGCCGCTTTCTCCTTCTGGCACTTCTGGCAGTCCCGCCGGGGAGGCTTGGCCGGAATTCGAACCGCTGCACGACGAGCTTCCGCCGGTCGAGCCGTTTGACTTCATGCTCCTCCCCGAGGCGCTCCGGCCGTGGATTACCGACATCGCCGAGCGGATGCAGTGCCCACCGGATTTCCCAGCCGCGGCCTCGCTGGTCGCCGCTGGCTCCCTCGTCGGCCGCAAGGTCGGAATCTACCCCAAGTGCCAAGACGACTGGCTCGTCGTCGCGAATCTCTGGGGTGGCGCAGTCGGTCGGCCGAGCCTGCTGAAAACGCCATCGGTCCGCGAAGTCATGAAGCCCCTTCAGCGGCTGGAGGTCGAAGCGAAGCAGAACTTCGAGTCCGAGCTCGCGACGCGACGTGCGGAGCATCGGGTTGAAGAAGCAAAGGAGAAAGCGCTCGACAAGAAGATCCGGGTCGCCATCGACGCGGAGAACGAGAGCGAAGCAACGCGGCTCGCGGAGGAGTCGATCCGAGCTCCTCGTTCCGGGCCAACGCGCAAGCGTTACCTGGTGAACGACGCGACCGTCGAGAAGCTCGGCGAGCTCTTGAACGAGAACGTGAACGGCCTGCTCATCTTTCGGGATGAGCTGATGGGCTTCCTGCGCTCTTTGGAAAAGGAAGGGCATGAGTGCGATCGCGCGTTCTACCTGGAGGCGTGGACCGGGAACTCGCGCTACACGTACGACCGGATCGGTCGCGGCACGATCGACATCGAGGCGGCGACGGTCTCGATCTTCGGATGTGTGCAGCCGGGACCGCTCGCGTCGTACATGCGGCGCGCGATCAACGACACCGAGGACGCCGACGGCTTCGTGCAGCGGTTCCAGGTGATTGTGTGGCCCGACCCGGGGACGACATGGCGAAACGTCGATCGCCACCCGAACACGGTGGCGAAGACGCGCGCCTACGAGGTCTTCAAGGCGCTCGATCAGCTCGCGTTCACGCAACTCGAAGTCGAGACGGTGAAGTTCGCGAAAGACGACGACATTCCTGGCTTGCGCTTCGACCCCGCCGCGCAGGCAGTGTTCGACGCCTGGCGCGAGAAGTTCGAAGCACGGTTAAGCGGGGGAGAGGAACACGGCGCCTTCGAGTCGCACCTGGCGAAGTACCGCAGTCTCGTCCCCTCGATCACGCTGATCTTGCACCTGATCGACGGTGGGCGCGGGCCGGTCGGTGTCGTCGACCTGAACCGGGCGCTCGGCTGGGCGAGATACCTCGAAAGTCACGCGCGACGCATTTACTCGGTCGGCCAGAACGGCGACGTGGTAGCGGCCAAGGCGATCGAGAAGCGCATCCGCAGGGGCGACCTGCGCGAAGAGTTCACGCTCCGCCAAGTCTATCGCCCCAAATGGAGTGGCCTGACTCAGAAGGAGGATGCCGAGAAGGGGATCGCCCTGCTGGTCGAGCTGGGTTGGTTGCGATCCGAACGGCGGCTGACCAAGGGCGCGCCGACGACGTGCTTCCGCATCCATCCGGACCTGCGCGCGAGCCAACCTCCTCCGGGGGCCACTGCCTCAAGTGACGAAAGCCCGACGGCGCGCGACGAGGACGTCCATTGAGCGAGCGAGACTTGGTCGCCGAGTGGGGTCGGCTTGGCGTTGCGCTGTGGCTTGCGGACGGCGGCGTCCACGGCGCGCCCGCGATCGCGGTATCACCGGAGCTTGCGGCGCGGATGAGGGTGGCGATGGCGGAACTCGTGTCCCTGCTCGGCGCGAGCGACGAGGACCCCTCGGAGTGCACTGCCAAGACCGACAGAAGCCCCCTTCTGTCAGCAATGGCAGTGCCACGCAGCGGGGGTCGTGCGGTTTTCGAACCGGAGGGTCTCGACGCCCCTCCGCACTTCGACGGCTGGAACTGCGGGCCTCTGGGATTCGCCAGCGACCACAAACGGCTGCGCCTCGCGTGCCATTCGTCGGGCGAGTTGCTCGAACACCGTGAGCGCTGCACGGTGCTAGGCCGGCGCGGAGGTGGCGCGTGAAAGTCCACGACATCAAGTTCCACCCCGCCGCACCGGACCTGCGCGGCACCGGACTCCGTGGTTGGGTCACGATCACGATCGACGGCCTGATCCTCGAGTCGATCGCTGTCCGTCGAACGGCGAGCGGTCGCTACGCGTTGAGCTTTCCGACTCGGCGTGATCGCGCTGGCAACGAGTTCAGCTATGTGCGTCCGGTCGGTCCAGCCGTTCGCGCTGAGATCGAGGATGCCGTGCTTGGGCATCTGCGCAAGGGCGGGTGGATCCCGTGATCATTCACCGACCGTTTATCGAGATCGAGAGCCTCGTGCCGACCGGCTGCGCGTGGGACGAGGTGGGCTTCATAGCGTTCACAACCGCGCTCATCGACGGTGAGGAGCTCACCCCGTTCTTGGTGCTCCGGACTGGCTCTGGCGGTGTGCACGTGTACTTCGGCGTCGGCATGCCAGACGAAGTGCTCCCGAGGCAACTTCGGGACCCGGAGACGTGTGCGCGGATCGTCGCGCTCGTGGTCGAGGCCGTGATCGCCAAGGACAGCGCCCAATGACTGGCGCCCTCGACAGCCCGATCCTCGCGCACATCGCAAGCCAGGAAATCGCTGCATTGGCCGAGATCTTCGCCGCCGCGTACCTGCGCCTCGCGCAAGGGCAGAACTGCGCGAAGGAAGTGGATGACAGCGCCAAGGTCGAGGCTTCATGAACCCCATGAAGATCGAACCGAACGGGACACACGTTTGCGCGACGCACGCGAGCCAAGCGGCGCGCGCGATGACGATGAACGAGGTCGTGGACTACCTCGCGGAGTGCGGTTGCAAGCCGCGTTGCGTGCGCTGCCTCCACCTAAGCGGTCGCGGCGAAATCGCGTGCGGCGAACACAGCCCAGGCCACGGCAGCGACTCGTGGGTGCTCGAGAACTGGGCGGCGATCACGCCGGAAGAATCCGACGAGTTCGAGCGCGACCTCGGCCGTGGACCCTCGTGCGAGACGTGCAACGCGATGGCGCGGAGAGCCGGGTGAAGTCCATCGCCGACGAGCTGGCCGAGCTGCGCGCGCTGGACGCGACAGCGTTGGCGCAACGCTACGTCGAGCTGTTCGAGCGTCCGCCGCGCTCCATGAACCGCGAGCACCTGTTTCGGAAGTGCGCGTTCCGCGTGCAGGAACAACGCTTCGGCGGCCTCTCCGCGACCGCGAAGGCGCGGCTCGAACAGCTTGTCGCGCAGATCGAGATCCCGACAGCGCCGCCGACGAACGAGAACAGCGACGGGCTGACCGTTGGCAGCGAACTCGTCCGCGAGTGGCGCGGGCGCGAGCTGCGGCTCGCCGTGACCGACGACGGCTACGTGTTCGAAGGCACGACGTACGGCTCGCTGAGCGCCGCGGCGAAGGCCGTGACGGGCGCGCATTGGAACGGGCGGATGTTCTGGGGCGTGAAGCGGTGAACCGAACGGCCCGCAAGTTCGCGCCGCTTCCGCGCACGAGCGTCCGCGTGGCCGTGTATGCGCGCCAGTCGGTCGAGGACGCGACGAGCGACTTCGGCTCGATCGATGCCCAGCGCGAGGCGGTGTCGGCGTACGTCGCGAGCCAACGCGAGAAAGGCTGGACGGTGCTGCCCTCGACGTACGAGGACGGCGGGTTCTCGGGCAAGAACACCGCGCGGCCCGCGTTCCAGCGGCTGCTCGCGGACGTGGACGCGGGCCTGATCGATGTCATCGCGGTCTACAAACTCGACAGGCTCTCGCGCTCGCTCTCCGACTTCGTGCAGCTCATGGCGCACTTCCGCGAGCGCGGCGTCGAGTTCGTCTCGATCACGCAGCACTTCGACACGACGACCTCCTCGGGCCGCATGGTCATCAACCTGCTCGCCACGTTCGGCGAGTACGAGCGCGAGCAGATCTCGGAGCGCACACGCGACAAAATGCGCGCGGCGCGCAGGCACGGCATGTGGACCGGCGGCGCAGTCCCGCTCGGCTACACGCTCGCCGACAAGAAGCTCGTCCCCGACGAAGCCGAGGTCGAGCAAGTCCGCTGGCTGTACCAGACGTACCTCAAGCTCGGCTCGGTGGCCCGAACGATCGACGCGGCGGCAAAGCGCGGCCTCGTCGCGAAGAACGGGAAGCCGTTCACCAAGAACACGGTCGCCCACATCCTCGGGAATCCCGTCTACCTCGGGCGGCAGCGCGCGGGCGACGAGGTCGTCGAGGGCCAGCACGAAGCGATCCTCGGCGAGACGCTGTGGAACGCCGTCGCCGCGAGGCTGCGCGCGAACCAGAACGACGGCGGCGCGACGTCCCGCAACCGGTACGGCGCGCTCCTGCGCGGGCTGATCACGTGCGCGGTGTGTGGCTCGCGCTACCACGCCACGGCGGGCAACGGCCACGCGTACTACGCCTGCCGTCGCGTGCTGAAGGAGAGCGCGAACGCCTGCCCCGGCAGCCGCGTGCCCGTCGCGCTGATCGAGACCGCCGTGGTCGAGCGCCTGCGCTCCATCGGCCAAGACCCGCGACTCGTCGAGGCCACGCTCGCCGCCGCTGGCGCGCAGCTCGCCGCCCGTGAGCCCGAGCTGGTCGAGACCGTGCAGCGCATCGAGCGCCAGATCACGGCCAAGGAGCGCGGGCGCGTGAACCTCGTCAAGGCGCTGGCCCGGGGTCTGGAACGCGACGTGGCGCAGGTGGACGGCGAGCTTGCCGCGCTGCACGACGACGCGCAGGCCGCGCGCGACGAACTCGCGCTGCTGCGCGCCCACCGGATCGACCACGACGAGCTACGCCGACTGCTCGCGGACTTCGACGCGCTCTGGGCCGCGATGCTCGTCCACGAGCGCGAGCGCGCGCTGCGCATCCTGGTGCGCGAGCTGACCTTCGACGGGCGGACGGGCGAGGTCGTACTGAACGGGACGCGGTTCACGATCCGACTCCGCGCACCGCAGCCGCCGCGCAGGCCGCGCAGCGCGCCACGGCGGGGGATACGCGGCGCGCGCATGCTCGCGCTCACGCACGTCGTCGACCGCGGCATCGAAGCGGGGGAGATCCGCGACATCGCGCACGCCGCCGACCTCTTCGGTCTGAGCCGCGCGCGCATGACGCAGGTCGCGCGCCTCGCCGACCTCGCACCCGACATCCAGGAGCGACTGCTCGCTGGTGACAAGAACATCCACGAGCGCCATCTACGCGCCGCCCTGCGCTCGGCGGATTGGGACCAACAACGGGCGGCCATCGGAGCAAGAACTTGAAGCGACGGACGACGGAAGAAATCGTGGCGGAG
>ENA-ORBV01009962-ORBV01009962.1-microbial-mat-metagenome-genome-assembly--contig:-NODE-9962-length-15377-cov-3.645425_pt1 | contig 15377 bp, 12 predicted proteins | sample MGYA00237777_ERZ505514 | MGnify/ENA primary metagenome ERZ505514 (study PRJEB26160, sample SAMN06269048) | microbial mat metagenome | isolation source: Oligotrophic lake microbial mat | place... | reverse complement strand
CGTTGCAACCGCGATTGTTACCGCTAACATTAACGCCAACGACCGACTGGCACCATTCACGCAAACCCTGATGCCCTGATGCCCTGATGCCCTGATGCCCTGATGCCCTGATCGCCGGATGTCCGATGCTGCCCCTCCGCCCCGCCCCCGCGCGGCACCGCGCCAGCCGCGGCGCGGCCATGGCCGGGCGACGCTGGCCGACGTAGCGGCCGCGGCGGGTGTGACGGCGATCACCGTTTCGCGCTACTTGCGCGAGCCGCAGCGGGTCGCGCCAGAGACTGCCGCAGCCGTGGCGGCGGCGCTGCTGACCACCGGCTACGTGCCGAACAAACAGGCCGGCGTACTGGCCAGTGCGGCGTGCGGCTCGTCGCGGATGGTCGCCGCGCTGATCCCGAGCATTGCCAACTCGATCTTCGCAGAGACCGTGCAGGGCTTGGCGGATGCGCTGCAAGGTTCGGGCTGCGAGTTGTTGCTTGCATCGACCGGCTACTCGGCCGAGCGCGAGGAAGCCCAGCTGCGTGCCCTGCTCGGCTGGTTCCCGAGCGCCCTCGTGGTCACCGGACGCCGCCACACGCCGGGCGCGCTGGCCCTGTTGCGCCAGGCCCAGGCGCGCGGCACCCCGGTGATCGAGATCTGGGACCACCACCCCGAGCCCGGCGCCGAGAGCTTCACGCAGATCGGCTTCAACCACGAGCAGGTCGGGCGGGCGATGGCCGAACACTTGATCGGCCGCGGCTACCGCTCCCTGGCCTATGTCGACAGCGGCGTGGCCGAGGACTTTCGTGCCCACGAGCGCGGCGATGGCTTCCTGGCTGCCGCCAAACGCCACCGCGTGCCAGCCCGGCGCATCACGGCCCCGGCGCGCGAGCCGATCGAGGCCGGGCGCCTGGCCTTTGCCGGTTTGGTCGATACGCGACATAAACCCCGGGTGCAGGCAGCCGCCTTCGCCAACGATCACCTGGCGTGCGGCGCGCTGTTGGCGGCTCGCGCTCGCGGGCTGGCAGTGCCGCGCGAGTTGGCGCTGCTGGGCTTTGGCGACTTCAGCCTGGGCAGCCAGCTCGACCCACCCCTGTCGACGGTGCACACACCGCGCTTCGAGATCGGCCAGGCCGCAGCGCGGGCGCTGCTGCTGGCGCTGCAAAGCGGCCGCAGTGCGCCAGATGAGCGATTGGCCTGGACCGTGATCGACCGTGGCAGTGCTTGAGGCCGCCGGCACCGGCTTTGCGCTGGGTGGCGCGCTCATCATCGCCATCGGCGCCCAGAACGCCTTCGTACTGCGCCAGGGCCTCAAGCGCGAGCATGTTGGCCCCGTGGTCGCCTTCTGCGCTGGCGCCGACGCGCTGCTGATGACCGCCGGCGTGCTGGGCACGAGCCAGGCGCTGGCGGCAGTCCCGCAGCTCGGCTTGCTGCTGGCCGTGTTCGGCGCGCTTTTCCTTGGCGCCTACGGCCTGCGCGCACTGGCACGCGCTTGGCGCCCGGCCAGTTTGGCGGCCGCGCGCGATGCCGGCCCGCTGTCGCGCAACGCCGCCGTGGCACAGGCGGCAGCCTTCACTCTGCTCAACCCGCATGTCTACCTCGACACCGTGATGCTGGTTGGCGCGGTGGGGGCCCAGCAAGCGGCGTCGGTGCGCCCGGCGTTCCTGTTCGGCGCCTGTGCTGCCAGCGTGCTGTGGTTCTGCACGATCGGCTACGGCGCGCGCTGGTTGACGCCGCTGTTTGCGCGGCCGGCGGCGTGGCGCTGGCTGGACGCCGGCATCGGCCTGACGATGCTAGGGCTGGCCGCCTTGCTGGCGCGCCACGCGCTGGGCTGAGGCTCAGACAACCGTCGCGCGGCTCGCCTGGCGCCAGCGCAGCAGGGTGTCGTGCAGGCGCTGCGCGTCGATCGGCTTGGTCAGGAAGTCGTTCATGCCGCAAGCCAGGGCTTCCTCGCGCTCGGAGGTCAGAGCCGCCGCGGTGAGCGCGATGATGGGCAATCGGTTCGGGTCATGGCGCTGGCGCAGAGTGCGCGTGGCGTCATAGCCGCCCATCACCGGCATCTGCACGTCCATCAGCACGATGTCGAAGCCCACACCGCTGGCGAAGGCCGCATCGGCTGCGCTCACCGCCTGGGCCCCATCGCTGGCCTGGCTCACGACGATGCCCCACTGTTCGAGCAAGGCCACGGCAATCAGCATGTTGACCGCGTTGTCTTCGGCCACCAGAACGCGCAATCCCGCCAGGGGACGGGGCTGGTCTGGCACCGCGGCCAGGGCCTGGGTCGGCCCGGCATCGACGCTGGCGGGCAGGGGCAGCAGGGCCCAGAAACGGCTGCCCCGCCCCGGCGTGCTGTCCAGCCCGACTTGGCCGCCCATCAGTTCGGCCAGTTCGCGACAGATCGATAGGCCCAGGCCGGTACCGCCGAAGCGCCGCGTGGTCGACACATCGGCCTGGGTGAAAGGCTTGAACAAGCGCGCCTGAACCGCAGACTCGATCCCGGGGCCCGTGTCCTGGACCTCGAAGCGCAACTGGCCCACTGCGCCGGACCGAACCTCGACGCGCACGCCGCCGTGCTCGGTGAACTTGAGAGCATTGCTGAGAAAGTTCGACAGCACCTGGCGCAAACGCACCGGGTCACCTCGCACGCGCCGCGGCACATCAGCGCCGACCCGCATCTCCAGCGTCAGGGCGCGGCCTTCGGCCAGGGCCGCGTAGCCGTTCTCGACCGACTCGAGCAACGCATGGAGATCGAAGTCAACGGCCTCCAGGCGCAGCTTGCCGGCCTCGATCTTGGACAAGTCGAGGATGTCGCTGATGACGCCGGAGAGCGCCTGGGCGCTGTCGTCGATCTGCTGCAAGTACTGTTCGCGGCGGCCGCTATCGAGCCCCGGCTGGCGTGCCAGGCGCGCCAGCCCCACCAGGCCGTTCAGTGGCGTGCGGATTTCGTGGCTGGTGTTGGCCAGGAAAGAACTCTTCGCACGGTTGGCGGCTTCCGCGTCATCGCGCGCGCGAGCCAGCGCCTGGTCGACGACGCGGCGTTCGGTCACGTCTTCCGCAATCCAGATCGTGCCCCCGGTGGCAGGGTTGGCGGGGTCGACCACCCGGGCCATCAGGCGACACAGGAAGCTGCTGCCGTCTTGACGCTTCAGCAGGCGCTCGACGTCGACCGCTTCGCCGCGAGCCAGGGCAGGGCCGACAGCCTGGCCGAGCTCGGCATAGGCCGCGTCGTCCAGGGACAGGGCGCTGCCCGGCTGCCCGATCAAGCTGCCCGTGGTCCAGCCGAACATCTGCTCGAACTTTGGATTGGCCAGCTGAAACACATGGGTCCGGGTCATGGCAATCCCGATCGAGGCATTGCGGAAGATCGCTTCGCGCTCCAGGCGCTCGCGCTCGATGGCGGTCACGTCGCGGCCGTTGAGCACCAGGTACTGGCGGCCCTCGAGCGTGAAGCGGGCGGCCGACACCATCAGCGAAAAGCTGCCCCCCTGGCGACCAATGAACTCGACGGCGCGGTCGCGCACCTCACCATGTTCGCCCACATCGCGCACGAAGCGGGTTCGGGCCTCGGCGTCGGGCCAGACACCAAGCTCGACCGCGGTGTGGCCAACGGCCTCGTCGCGCTCCCAGCCGCTGATGCGCACGAAGGCTTCATTGACCATGACGTAGCGGCCGGTCGCCAGGTCCGTCAGCGTGATCAGGTCGGGGCTGGTGGCCACCAGGTGGGTCAAGAGGGCTTCGGAACGCAGGCGTGCAGCTTCGGAGCGCAGGCGCTCGGTCTCATCGTGATAGATCGACAGGATGGCCGGGCCGCCGCCGGTATCCACCGTGACACTGTTGACCTGTGCTGCGACACGATGACCGCGCAGGGTGTGCAGCACGAAGGGGTGGGCCGGCATCGCCTCGCCGAGTGGCAGCCGGCGCAGCGCCTGCGCGCGCTCGGCGGCCAATTGGCGCGACCCGTCGGCCTCGTCGTACAGCTCGAGCAGGCTGCGGCCCGGGAACGCCGCGGCATCGTCGACATCGAACAAGGCCAGGGCCGCCGCATTGGCATCGAGCACAACACCGTCGCGGTGCAGCACCAGGGCAGACGGCGAACGAGCGAACAGCTCGCGGTAACGCGCCTCCGAGGCCACGCTGGCCGCCTCCGTCCTCTTCGCCAGCGTGATGTCACGGCCGACACCCCAATAGCCCAGGAACACCCCTCGTTCGTCGAAGCGCGGCCGGCCGGTGACGGCGTACCAGCGCGGCTGGTGATCGACGCCGAGGCGCTGCAACACCAGATCGGAGAACGGTTGACGCGATTCGAGATCGGCGCGGTGCGAGTCCATGGCCGCCGCGTCGAGGCCAAAGCCGTCGATCTCCCAGGGTGTCTTGCCCAGGCGCAGCGAAGCGCGCAGGCCCGAGCCCGCAGCCTGCTCCGACAAATGGGTGAAGCGGAACTCCGCGTCCATCTCCCAATACCAGTCGGCGGCGACGGCGAGGAGACCGGCAAAGCGTTGCTCGCGCAAGCGGGCTTGGCGCATGGCGTTCTCGACCGCACGGGCCAGCACGGCGCCGATGGCAGCACCCGTCCCCAGGAGCAGCAAGTGGGTGATCACACGCAAAGGTAGCGTCGGTGTGACTGCAGCGCCCGTCGAGAAACGCCAACCGGGTGTCTCCATGGCGGCCAGGCCCAGTACCAGCAGCACCCCCGCGGCGGTCAGCCCGAGCGCACTGCGGCGGTTGACCAGGACGGAGACGATGCCCACCTGCAGGGCCAGGAAACCCAGCGCTGCGGCGTGCAGCCCGAAGCCGAGGCCGACCACAATGACCGTCACGGCGACACAGACCCCCATGGCGACCATCAAAACGCTGGCAGCCCGGCTCAGCCACAAGCGCTGCTGCGCCAAGACCAAGGCCAGCAGGCTGAGCGCGGCGCAGGTGCCGCCGATGATCAGGCGTTGCGAGATCAGCACCGGCGCGACGCTGTACAACACGGCCCCCAAGCCGCTCAGGCCGGCCACCGCCAGCAGGTACTGGCGTGACAGACGCCCGGTGAACTCGGCGTCGCGGCTCGACTCCGGCGCATTGGTGGGGCTCGGGGTGGCTCGTGTCACGCTGCGACTCAGGCGTTGGCGACCCGCGCGGCGGCGAGTTGCTCGCGAGCGGCCCGGGCAGCATCCCGGGCGGCACTGGCAAAGCTTTCGCTCGCGCCGGCGTAGAGGACGGAGCGCGATGCGTTGACCACGATCGGGCCCTCCGTGCGCCAGGCCGCGGCCACCACGGCTGCGGCGTCCCCGCCCTGGGCCCCGACGCCGGGGATCAGCAGCGGCAGGGTCGGTGCGAGCTGGCGCACCCGGGCGAGCTCGGCCGCAAAGGTGGCGCCGACCTCCAGGCCGAGCCGGCCGCTGCGGTTCCAGGGCCCGGCGGCGAGCTTGGCAATGTGCTCGTAGAGGCGGTCACCGCTGGCCAGGGTCTGCGCTTGAAGGTCGCTGCCGCCCGCGTTCGACGTACGGCAAAGGAGGATCAGGCCGCGGCCGTCGTAGGCCAGGTAGGGCTCGATCGAGTCGTAGCCCATGAAGGGCGACAGGGTAACCGCGTCGGCCTGATAGCGTACGAAGGCCTCGCGCGCGTATTGCTCTGCGGTGCTGCCGATATCACCGCGCTTGGCATCCAGGATCACGGGCACATCCGGCGCCACGCGGCGCAGGTAAGCCATCAGGCGCTCGAGTTGGTCTTCAGCGCGGTGCGCGGCGAAGTGGGCGATCTGCGGTTTGTAGGCGCATACCAGGTCCTTGGTGGCGTCGACGATGCGGGCGCAGAAGTCGAAGATGCGCGCCGGGTCGCCGCGCCAGGGCTCGGGAAAGCGGCTGGGTTCTGGATCCAGCCCGACGCACAGCAAGGAGTCGCGCCGTTGCTGGGCGGCGAGCAGGCGCGCAAGAAAGCTCATGGCAGCTTGCGGGCCCGCAGCGCCAGGGGCGCCGCCAGCCCGGTATAGCTGGCCGGGCTGAGGGCCTTCAGGCGCTCACGCTCGTCAGCGGGCACTTCCACCAACGTGTCGATGAAGGCTGCGATGGCCTGGTGCGTGATGGCCTTGCCGCGCGTCAACTCCTTGAGTCGTTCATAGGGGTTGGCCGCGCCATAGCGGCGCATCACGGTCTGGATCGGCTCGGCCAGGACCTCCCAGGCCGCATCGAGATCAGCCGCCAAGGCCGCCGTGTTGAGCTCGAGCTTGGCCATGCCGCGCGCCAGGCTGTCCCAGCCGAGTACGGCGTAGCCCAGAGCGACACCCATGTTGCGCAGCACGGTCGAGTCGCTGAGATCGCGCTGCCAGCGGCTGACCGGCAACTTGTGCGACATGTGCGTGAGCACCGCGTTGGCCAGGCCGAGGTTGCCTTCTGCATTCTCGAAGTCGATCGGGTTGACCTTGTGCGGCATGGTCGAGCTGCCGATCTCGCCGGCCTCGATTCGCTGCTTGAAGTAGCCCAGCGAGATGTAACCCCAGGCATCGCGCGACCAATCGATCAGGATGGTGTTGGCCCGCGCCACGGCGTCGAACAGTTCCGCCATCCAGTCATGCGGTTCGATCTGGATCGTGTACGGATTGAGGGTGAGGCCCAGGCGCGTCTCGACGACCTGGCGCGCAAAGCCCTCCCAGTCGAAGTCGGGGTAAGCCGCCAGGTGGGCGTTGTAGTTGCCGACCGCACCGTTCATCTTGGCCAGCGGCTGCACCGCGGCGATGCGCGCGCGTGCGGTTGCCAGGCGCGCCGCCACGTTGGCGAGTTCCTTGCCCACGGTGGTCGGGCTGGCCGTCTGGCCGTGGGTGCGCGACAGCATCGGCACGGCTGCGAATTCGCCTGCCATCGCCGTCAGGGTCACCACCAGGCCATCAAGAGCCGGCAACAGGACCTGCTCGCGCGCGGCCTTCAACATCAGGGCATGGCTGGTGTTGTTGATGTCTTCGCTGGTGCAGGCGAAGTGCACGAACTCGCCCGCTCCACGCAACTCCGGTTGGCCGTCGAAGCGCGCCTTGAGCCAATACTCGATCGCCTTGACGTCGTGGTTGGTGGTCTTCTCGATGTCTTTGATGGCTTGCGCGTCGACTTCTGAAAAGCGCAATACCAGGCCGCGCAGCAGGCCCCGCGCGGCCTCGCTCAAGGGTTTGAACTCGGCAAACCCGGCGTCTGAAAGTGCGACGAACCACTCGACCTCGACCTGCACCCGGCGGTGCATCAGGCCGAATTCGCTGAGCAGGGGCCGCAGGGGCGTGACCTTGCCGGCATAGCGCCCGTCGAGCGGCGAAAGGGCACTGAGAGCAGACAGGTTCATGTCGTTTCCATTGTAGGTGGCGCCCTCTGCATTGCGCACCCTCGCGTCGTATCCTCGGCGTCACCGGAATGATCGGCAGGAGGCCGGCATGAGCAATACGCACGTCGTGAACCACCTGACGCACCCGCTGATCCAGCACAAACTGACGCTGATGCGCGCCAAAGACCGCAGCACCAGCGGGTTTCGACGCCTGTTGCACGAGATTGCGCTGCTGATGGCCTACGAGCTGACCCGCGACATGCCGACCCAGGCAGTCGAGGTCGAGACCCCGCTGGAGAAGACCACCGGCTTGCAGATCGATGGCAAGAAGACGGTCTTCGTGGTGATCATGCGCGCCGGCGCTGGCCTGCTCGACGGGATGCTAGAGGTGGTGCCCGGTGCCCGCGTCGGCCACATCGGCCTGTACCGCGACCCGCAGACCCTGGCGGCCGTGGAGTACTACTTCAAGGTGCCCGAGCAGATGGGTGAGCGCGACGTGATCGTGCTCGACCCGATGCTGGCCACCGGCCACTCGGCGGCCGCAGCCGTCAGCCGCCTGAAGGCGGTGCGGCCACGCTCGATCCGCTTTGCCTGTCTGTTGGCCGCGCCGCAGGGGCTGGCCCACTTTCACGGCCTGCACCCCGAGGTGCCGGTCACCACCTGCGCCATCGACAGAGAGCTCAATCACCACGGCTACATCCTCCCCGGTCTGGGGGATGCGGGCGACCGCATCTTCGGTACCCAATAGCCGCGGCCACTAGAATTGTTTGCAACCCCCACAGCGACAACGACACCACCATGAAACTGCTCGGCTCGCTGACCAGCCCTTACGTGCGCAAAGTGCGCATCGTGATGGCCGAGAAAAAGCTCGACTACCAGTTGGTCCTCGACGACGTGTGGGCCAGCGACGCCATCGTCAAGTCCAACCCACTCGGCAAGGTGCCCTGCCTGGTGATGGAGGGCGGCGAAGCGGTGTTCGATTCGCGGGTGATCGTCGACTATCTGGACACGCTGTCGCCGGTTGGGCGCCTGATTCCGGCCAGCGGCCGAGAGCGGGCCGAAGTACGCACCTGGGAGGCCCTGGCCGACGGCATCGTCGACGCCTGCATCCTGGCCCGGCTGGAGCAGACCTGGAACGGCCGCAGCGAGGGCCAGCGCAGTGCGGCCTGGATCGAGCGCCAGATGGCCAAGGTCGAGGCCGCGGTGATTGCGATGTCACGCGGCCTGGGCGACAAGGCCTTCGCCGCCGGCATTCACTTGTCCTTGGCCGACATTGCCGTCGGCTGCGCCCTGGGCTACCTCGACTTCCGCTTCGCGCAGATCGACTGGCGCAAGCCCCACCCCAATCTGGCCCGCCTGGCCGACAAGCTGGCGCTGCGCCAGAGCTTCATCGACACCCTGCCCCCGGCTTGATGCCGAAGCTCACGCAGCCAGGAGCGACAGCGAGCCGCTGCGCACGTCCCAGCTGAGCTTGCGGTAGACATTGCCCAGGCGCCGGCCCAGGCCTTCGACGCTGAGCGCCATGCGTGGGGCGACTTCAGCAACACGCGCGCCCTGCGCCAGCGCCTGCACCAGACGGCACTCGCCCGGCGACAGGCGCATCGGGTTGGCGCCTTGGGTGTGCCAGTCCAACGCGCGGTCGTTGACCGCCACCGCCGTCCTTGGTGCTGCAGCCGGCTCGTTGAAGAACTGCAAGATCTGCATCGCGATCGGCGCCGCCATGCTGGCCTCGCCCGCGACCATGCGGCGCAGCAAGGACGCTGCGATCGGCAGATCGGCCTCGACCAGGTAGGCATCGGCGCCGGCGCGAAGCGTTGCGAACAGCAGGGGGTCGCTGGCATCAGCGGCCACCAACATGACTTTGGGTCGATCCGCATGGCGCTCGCGCAAGCTGCGCACCAGGCTCAAGGCCGCACCGTCCTCGAGGTGCAGGTCGATCAGCAGGGTGTCGGGGTTCAGGCCCGGCAGTGCCGCCTGGGCGCGGTAGAGCGTGTCGGCCACGCCCAGCACATTGAGTTCGCGCGCGGCCTCGAGCTGGGCCTGGCTGGTACGCGTGCGCTGCGCACCGCGGCGGGCAATGAAGACGGTGGTCATGATCGGGAGCGAGAGGTTGGCTTTGTTTGCAGCGATTCTCTGAACGATCGCCCGCCGCCACATCCCCGTGTCCGTGGGGCACCCCCTGACGGGGGCCCCAAACTTGAAAGTAATTGTTGCATCAGAACGGCGCTGTCACCGCGCCAGGGCGCTCGCGCGTGGCGCCCGTACGCCCCGCTGCGGCCGCCACATCGACGGGTCGGATTGAAAAACTGCAGCTGTGGGCCATGGGCCAGTAAAAGCGGTAGACGTTGTGCGGCCACTCGACCTCGCCCCGCTCGGCCGCCAGCAGTGCCCCCGGCTTCAGGAAGGGCAGCATGTTGGCCAGCAACTTGACTTCCTGCTCGCCGGTGCGGCGCACGATGTGGCTGGCGGAAATCTGGCGCGGGTGGGACAGACCGGCCGCCTGCACCAGCTCCTTCAGCGCGGCCAAGGTGTTCTGGTGAAAGCGGTAGACCCGCTCGGCCTTGTCAGGCACGACCAAGGCCCTTTGGCGCTGCGGGTCCTGCGTCGTCACGCCCGTGGGGCAATGCCCGGTGTGGCAGGTCTGGGCTTGCAGGCAGCCCAGCGCGAACATGAAGCCGCGCGCTGCGTTGCACCAGTCGGCGCCAATCGCGATCATGCGCGCGATGTCGAATGCGCTGATGACCTTTCCGGCACAGCCGATGCGCACGCGGTGGCGCAGGTTCAGCCCGACCAGCGTGTTGTGGACCAGCAGCAAGCCCTCCTGCAGGGGCGCGCCGACATGGTCGGTGAACTCGAGCGGCGCTGCGCCGGTGCCGCCCTCGCCGCCGTCGATGACGATGAAGTCCGGTAGCAGGTTGGTCTCGAGCATCGCCTTGCACAGTGCAAACCACTCCCAGGGGTGACCGATGCAGAGCTTGAAGCCGGTCGGCTTGCCGCCCGACAACTGACGCAGACGCTCGAGGAAATGCATCATCTCGAGCGGTGTGGAAAACGCGCTGTGGCTGGCCGGGCTGACGCAGTCCACCCCCTGCGGCACGCCGCGTGCGGCAGCGATCTCCAGCGAGACCTTCGGGCCTGGCAGCACGCCGCCATGCCCTGGCTTGGCGCCCTGGCTCAACTTCAGTTCGATCATCTTGACCTGCGGGTCGCCCGCAGCGGCGGCAAAGCGCTCGGGGTTGAAGCTGCCGTCATCGTTGCGGCAGCCGAAGTAGCCCGAGCCGATCTCCCAGATCAAGTCGCCGCCGTGCACGCGGTGGTGTTGGCTGATCGAGCCCTCGCCGGTGTCGTGGGCAAAGCCGCCGCGCTTCGCGCCTTGGTTGAGCGCCAGGATGGCGTTGGCCGAGAGCGCGCCGAAGCTCATCGCCGAAATGTTGAACACGCTGGCGCTGTAGGGCTGCGTGCAGGAACTGCCGCCGTCGCCAACGGCGACGCGGAAGTCGTGGCTGGAAAGCTCCGTCGGCGCCAGCGAGTGGTTGATCCACTCGTAGCCATGGGCATGGACGTCAAGCTGAGTGCCGAAGGGCCGCTTGTCCTGCGCCCCCTTGGCGCGCTGGTAGACCAGCGATCGCTGCTGGCGTGAAAACGGCGCCGCCTCGCGGTCGCTCTCGATGAAGTACTGACGAATCTCGGGGCGAACGAACTCGAGCAAAAAACGCAGGTGGCCGATGACGGGGTAGTTGCGCAGCACTGAGTGGCGGTTCTGGCGCGTGTCGCGAAAGCCCAGGCCGATGCCGAACAGGAAGGTCAGGGCCCACCACCCGCCGACGCCGAAGCCGACCCAGGCAAACAAGCTGAGCAGGAAGCCCACCGCGCACAGCAACCAGGCCGTGTAACGCACCGGAAAGTGGTGGTCGATGCGGGTCAGCCAATCATGCATGGCGCGCTCCAGCCGCGGCTGGCAAGTGCTCCGGGCGATTGGGATGCTACGGGGGCCCAGACGCGGGTCAAGCCTGGAAAAGCGCCCCCCAGGGCGCCCAATTTGCACCGCTATACTGAATTGGACAGCGCCGATTTGATCCCTCTTGCGGGCGCTCTGACAAATACCGCTAACCAGGGACACCCGACCGGTGTCCGTCGATGGCGGCACCGGTTTTTCACTGATGGCAACCCTCGGCACCGTCACCGCGCAGCAGATGCTTTTTCGCGAGCCGTTGGCGCTGACCAGCGGTGCAACGCTTTCCGACTACACCCTCGTCTACGAGACCTACGGCGAGCTCAACGCGGACCAGAGCAATGCCGTGCTGGTGTGTCACGCACTGAACGCGTCGCACCATGTCGCGGGTAGCGACGCCGCTGGCCAGCTCGGCTGGTGGGACAACCTGGTCGGGCCCGGCAAGCCGCTTGACACCGAGCGCTTCTTCGTCATTGGCGTCAACAACCCCGGCTCCTGTTTTGGCTCGACCGGGCCGATGCATGCCAAGCCTGCCACCGACAAGCCCTATGGCGCCGATTTTCCGGTGGTCACCGTCGAAGATTGGGTCGACGCCCAAGCGCGCCTGATCGATCGCCTGGGCATTCAACAACTCGCCGCCGTGCTCGGCGGCAGCCTGGGCGGCATGCAGGCGCTGGCCTGGACGCTGCGCTACCCGGATCGCGTGCGCCACTGCATCGGCGTGGCCACGGCGCCCAACCTGTCGGCCGAGAACATCGCCTTCAACGAAATCGCACGCCGCGCCATCATCACCGACCCCGAGTTCCACGGCGGCCACTTCTACGAGCATGGCGTGGTGCCGCGCCGCGGTCTGCGCATCGCGCGCATGATTGGCCACGTCACCTACCTGAGTGACGACGTGATGGGCAGCAAGTTCGGCCGCAAGCTGCGCGACGGCGCCATCTCTTTCGACTACGACGTCGAGTTCGAGATCGAAAGCTACCTGCGCCACCAGGCCGACAAGTTCAGCGACTACTTCGACGCGAACACTTACCTGCTGATTACCCGGGCCCTCGACTACTTCGACCCGGCCTCGGCGCATGGCGGCGACCTGGCCCGGACCTTCGCCGCAGTGCGCGCCAAGTTCCTGCTGGTCAGCTTCACGACCGACTGGCGCTTTTCGCCGGCGCGCTCGCGCGAGCTGGTCAAGGCCCTGCTCGACGGCAAGCACCACGTGAGCTATGCCGAGATCGACGCCCAGCATGGCCACGATGCCTTCCTGCTCGACGATGCCCGCTATTTCGCTGTCATGCGAACTTACTTCGAGCGGATTGCCACCGAGGTCGGCCAGGCCGCTCCGCCGAGCCCCACGCGCGCGGCGAGCGAGGCGCGCTCATGAGTGAACGCAAGGACCTGGAGCTGATTGCCGAGTTGGTGCCGAGGGGCAGCCGCGTGCTTGACCTTGGCTGCGGCAGCGGCGAGTTGTTGGCGCACCTGATCGAACACCGCGCTTGCAGCGGCTACGGCATCGAACTGGCCGATGCGAATGTGCATGCCAGCCTGGCGCGCGGTATCGACGTGATCCAGTTCAATCTGGAGGACGGCCTGGCCCTGTTCGAGGACCGCAGCTTCGACGTCGTTCTCCAGCTCGACACCCTGCAGCACCTGCGCAACACCGAGAAGATGCTGCAAGAGACCGCACGCGTCGGGCGCATCGGCATCGTCAGCTTCCCCAACTTCGCGCACTGGCCGAACCGCCTGCACGTGGCCCGCGGTCGCATGCCGGTGACCAGGATCCTGCCCTACCAGTGGTACGACACGCCCAACATCCGTGTCGGCACGTACGCCGATTTCGAAGTCCTGGCGCGCAAGAACGGGCTGACCCTTCTCGACAGCTTCGGCCTGCAGGACGGACGGGCCATCCGGCACTGGCCGAACTTGCGTGCCAGCGTGGCCGTGTTCAAGTTTGAGCGTCGCGCCTGACGGAGTTCGGCCGTCGCGGCCACGGATGGGCCGCGTCGATGGACAAGCTCGACGTCTTCTGCTACGGCTGACCCGGCAGGTTTACCGGGCACGGGTCGCCGTCGGCGTCAAGCGCTGCAGCTTGGCGGCATAGATGGCCTGCTCGCGCCGCGTCGTGCTGTTGTTCATTGCGGTGGTCAGATGCGCGCGCGCCGGGCCCGACTCGCCCAGGCCGTAGAGGGCCACCGCCAGCCAGAAGTGAAACTCGTGGTAGTCCGGGTCCCGGCGCATTTCGCGCAGGATGAGCTCGCGCGCCTTGGGGAAGTCGCCCGCCTGCGCCGCCGCACGGCCGAGATCGAAGTAATGGAAGGGCGGCTCGGCCTCCAGCCGCGCCAACCTGGCGCGCCACGGCGCCGCTTCGGCGCCTCGCCCCTGGTCGTCGAGCAGGCGCGCAAGATTGAGCATGGCCGCGCGGTGTTCAATGTCCAGCGACAAGGCGTGCCCGTAGGCCAGCTCTGCGGCCGCCGCCAGGCCGCGTCGCTGGTAGATCACGCCGAGCGTGTTGTAGGCGCCGGCATGCTCTGGCGCTTGAATCACGGCTTCGCGCGCGTGGGCATAGGCGTCGGCGAGATCACCTCGCGCCAGGGCTTCTGCGGCGCGGTTGTTCATGAACATCGAAACGATGGTCGCCTCGCTGACGGCGCGCAACAGGGAGGCGCGGCCGACCGGCAGGGCGCCGAAATCGAGCTGCAGCTGGATCTCCGGATCAAAGGCTGTCAAGCGGTCGACCAGGCGCCGCGCCACGGTCAGGTTGACATGGCCGTTGACGAATGACAGGTCGCCACTGCGGCTCCAGGTCTCCTGGCCGATCAGGGCCTGATAGCGCACCGGCAGGCCCAGGTGCTTGGCCAAGGCCGCCGACATCACGACCAGCGACAGGCAGTTGCCGGCGCGCGCGTCGAAGGCCTCGGCCGCCGTGCGCGTGACATCGGTGGTGTAGTCCAGGCGCAGCTGCGCCTTGCTGTAGAGCGCTTCGACAAGCCCGCGCTACGGCCCCATGCTGCGCAACTGCGGCGCGATCTCGACCTCGAGGTAGTGCCGCATCGCCGGGCTCAGCGCGAACACCTGGCGCGCGTCGATGGGTTGCGACGGGGCCTGGAAGGCCGCATCGACGAACAGGCCTGGTGGCGGCTGCGGCACGACCGCCTGCGGTGCGCTTGCGCAGCCGCCCAGGACGACGATCGAGGTCAGCGCGGCGAGCAGGGGAGTGCGTGTCATGGCCACCCTTCCAGGGCGATTGCGACACAATGCCCTGGGCCGATGTTATGCCTGCGCGCCGAGCGCTTCAAGGCCGCGCCACCCTCACCGCTCGCCCGACTGCGAACCATGCTCAACACCACTGTCCTGACCCGCTTCACCGACCGCCTGTGGGACGATGAGATCGTGCCGGCGCTGACGCAGTACATCGAGATCCCTGCCAAGAGTCCGATGTTCGATGCCGACTGGGCCCAGAACGGCCATGTCGACCGCGTGGTGCGCGACGCCGCGGCCTGGGTCGAGGGCAAGAAGGTGGCCGGCCTGAAGCTCGAGGTCGTGCGCATCGAAGGACGTACGCCGGTGATCCTGTTCGAGGTGCCCTCGACCAAAGCCGGCAGCACCGACACCGTGCTGATGTACGGCCACCTCGACAAACAACCCGAGTTCAACGGCTGGCGCAACGACCTCGGGCCGTGGACCCCGAAGTACGAGCGCGGCTTGCTCTACGGCCGCGGCGGTGCCGACGACGGCTATGCGGTGTATGCGTCGCTGTCGGCGATCCTCGCGCTAGACGCGCAAGGCGTGCCGCGGCCGCGCGTGGTCGGCCTGATCGAAAGCTGCGAAGAGAGCGGCTCCTTCGACCTGCCGGCCTACCTCGGCGTGCTCAAGCCGCGCCTGGGCAATGTCAGCCTGGTGGTCTGCCTGGATTCGGGCGCCGGCAACTACGACCAGCTCTGGCTCACCACCAGCCTGCGTGGCATGGTCAGTGGCGTTCTGAAGGTGGAAGTGCTCACCGAAGGCATCCATTCCGGCGACGCCAGCGGCCTGGTGCCGTCGAGTTTTCGCATCCTGCGCCAGGTGCTCGACCGCCTGGAAGACAGCAAGACCGGCGATCTGCTGCCCGAAAGCTTCCACTGCGAAGTGCCGGCGCCGCGCCTGGCGCAGGCGCGCGCCACCGCTGCGA
>ENA-ORBV01009956-ORBV01009956.1-microbial-mat-metagenome-genome-assembly--contig:-NODE-9956-length-15383-cov-5.575722_pt1 | contig 15383 bp, 6 predicted proteins | sample MGYA00237777_ERZ505514 | MGnify/ENA primary metagenome ERZ505514 (study PRJEB26160, sample SAMN06269048) | microbial mat metagenome | isolation source: Oligotrophic lake microbial mat | place... | reverse complement strand
TTTTCAAGCAGAAGACGGCATACGAGATTCGCCTTAGTCTCGTGGGCTCGGAGATGTGTATAAGAGACAGGCACTGCAGATTGCAGTTCCAGAAACCCATTCGATGCTGTTGTACTCAAAGGACATTTTCTATGTACCAGGAATCATTTCAAATTCAACCATGACGTCAATAAAATCACACTCCCAAACACATAAAACGCTATACCAGTAGTGGCCCTTAAAGTACTAGTACTACCCACAGCGCCACACCAATTTGAATACCTATTTTCTGTGGAATTTCAGTTTACTTTGGAGAAGGACGGTCGAACGATTTATCACACCATCTGCTGGCCACACAGCATGATTTGCCAGGTGGTCTACGTTTCCGCAATGCGGGCGTTTTGAAGAGAGCGGAACACCTTCGGTTTGTCTCGGTAGTACTAGAATGCTGGGTGCTGTAAATGCGTGTTGTTCATGTTTTGGGTTCCTTTGGTTGCATTGTTTTGGCGCCGCAGGGAACTTTGGAGCGAGCGGACAGAGATCATCAGATCAGGAGCGTACAGCACTGAATGCGCACAAGGTCGCGTCCTGGTACCAGTACAAGCATGACGAGTAGAGTCGACCCACACTTGAAAGCATATCGTTGGGAATGATAGCGTTGTGTATGTGTCCACAATTATGTCAACTCACCCAGCTTACAAGTACTTATATTCTCTGACAGGGCAAGAAAGACGAGCTGGATTCACGGTGTGCGGTTAGGCCGGTATCCTGAAGGCCCCAAGGCGCAGCACTGCACTAAAAAGTGTCAAAGGACATGGCAGGACGATCAGCTCGAGGGTTGAGGGATTCTGTATCTGAAACAAGGCCCTCTGAAACATGACCCACGAGGGCGTCCCGACTCCAAGAGGAGAGCCAATTTCTGCGTCCCGGACGCTATTGTCCGTTTGATCCTTTTTCAAAATGCATCTTGGTTCTACAGTGCTTGCGCTTTGAGCATAATTATGTTTGCCTTGTGTGATTCTCACCTTGGCAACTTTGAAAGAACAAGCCAGCCATGTACTGGTCTCCGACGTATTGAGCATGTGGTTGGCCCTCTTGGCGAAACCGAAAGGACGCATGACTATGAACAAACCTACTCTTCTATCTATGACAACCCCCCCCACACATACACAGGCTTCCATATCACGATAAAGCGCACTAAAACATGCTTTGTTAATATTATATTACTATTGTGTCCTAGTGCACCTTTTTGCTGTTTTGTTTTTTGCTGGTATTCAAGTTGTTTGTTTTTTGTTCGCTTTTTCCTGTTTGTTTACTGGAAGAAGAACGAAGCTTGCTTGTTGGTCAGTTTGCCGTAAACAGCAGCAAAGGTTTCGGTCTTGCCTTCCACATTGGCCTGATCCTTGCTGTCCAAAAATACCTTCAAGATGCGCTTGCCATCGGTCTTGACGCGTGTTCGCTTGCCGACAATTTCGGTAGGGTAGACGATATCGTCCAAGATGGCCTCTTGAACCTTGGTGAGGGTGCGCGAACGGGGGCGAGGTCCCTTGGTCTTTTGATTGCGGTTGTAGGATTTTCCCAAAATGGTGCGCTGGGCAATGATGAGAACGTGACGTCCGGAAAACTTCTTTTCCAATTCTCGCACCAAGCGTTGATGAATTTTTTGAAAGGAGGTCAACAATTTGTAAGGCACATACAAGATAATAGCCTTTTGTCCACCACCGCATTCCACCTCCTTGGCAGCGGTAATGTAGAGATTCCTCAAGGAAGCTTTTAGCTCCGTGGAGGTCATCTCCAAATTGAGGAGTTCCTGGGCGACCGAGGCCTCGAACTCATCGGGTTCCTGAAACAATCAATAGAAGGATAGTGAAGTCGAGTGAGTAAGAGAGCGTTTATTGGATATCATGAGGGACGGCGCTTGCTGCAACGAGGTGCTTTAGGGGTTTGCTATGCTACCAGACCAACACACACTGACTGCTCGTAGTCAGAGCGGCCAGCCCAGTTGCCCCCAACACATAGGCCCAGCACAGCAGGCGCCTCCCTCGACAAGGTACATCATTGCTTTTGCCACTCGTGAACTTACCCCACTACTTTTTTGGATCTTTTGCAGACTCATGGTGTTGTTTCTATCTACTTTGTTATTGACAAGAGCGAGCAAGGGAACAACGCAAGCAACTACGACAAGACTGTGTAGTAGTAGGAACTGTTGTTGTTGTTGAGGACTGCTGTCGAGGAGAGGGACAATCCGGATCGATTGACGATGCCGTGCCGTGGGCATGCGAGAGAGAGAGGGAGAGGCCAAAACGACGGCAGGAGAGAGGCCAGAAAAACAAGTAAAGCGGTAAAACTACGGTCTGTCTATCGACCGTTTCTGACAAAAAATCCTGTCCGTCGCACCTCAAAAGGACTCGAAATTATATTTTGAGTCACGGTTTTGCTCCGCCCATCAATTCATTCAGAATCGTAACTTCGTTCATGATTATTTTGTTCCTTCTTTTTCCCAGGTAGATCCACCACAACATCTACTCTACTACTGTATCTACTAGCTAGTAGTAGCTAGCTAGCTACTCTAGTAGCTACTAGCTAACTAGCTAGTAGTAGCTACATACCATTTCTCTTGACCTCTCCCCTCCCTCCACGATAAATCACCACCATCAACATGATTGTATCAGCAAGATCTTCTAAAAATGGAGTCTCCCTTTCCCTCCCATTCTTCTTGCTCTTTTCCATAATACCTGAAGTATCGATGGCCTTTGTTCCAACATCTTGCACTACTAGTAGCTGTACTACGAGTTTTGCCTTTCCGTTACCTACACAAGATCAGAAGCAGCAAAGAGGATCACCTCTATGGGCAGCGCCGACCCGAAAAAACAGTCGCAACAACCATAACAATTTTAATCCTCGACATTCGAAACCTCGGAATGACAATACTGATTATAATGCTGCTGCTGCTGCTGCTGAAAAACGTGAGGATGAATACATTCGCAAAACCTTTGAACATTTTGACGAGGATCTAGAGGACGAAGAATACAAGGACCAATTTGGAGATTTTGAGTTTGACGACGCCGACGAGGAAGACCCTATCTTTGACATGGACTCTTCTGCTTCGTTCCAAAACGCGAATGAAAAAGAATTTGGAGCACATTTCTTTAGTCGGAAACCATTGGGGGATCCTTCGTTTACCTTGGAAACATCTGCATCAGCCGTCGAGAATAATAATGATATTTTTGAACGGCTTTGTCGAGGAGCTGGAATTACCCGTCCCTCTCGGATTCAGTCTGTGGCGTGGCCCGTTTTGTTGCAGGGAAAGCATGCCATTGTTGCCGATCAAACAGGTTCTGGTATGTTTTGTTTTTGTTTGTTTGTTGTGAGGATCTGTACTGGGAACATGTGTTGACAAGATGGACATTTCTTTTGCAGATTCCTTTTTTCACCCAATGTCTCTGACCTTTTTCTCACAAATGCATTATTATTTTTAATCTCAAATTGTATACTACAGGAAAGACATTGGGATATCTTGTACCCCTCTTGCAACGGGCCTTGTCCACAAAGAAGCAACCCAAACAACAACAACAATCCTCTGACACGTCCAAAAAATTAAGTGGAGCACCCAAGATTTTGGTGCTGGCACCCACGGCTGAATTGGCCGATCAAGTACGGGCCGTTTGCGACCGCTTGTCGGAATTTATGAATTTCAATACCATGGTCGTCACGGCCACGGGAAAATACTCAACCTCCATTCGGGATCAGATCCGCATGCTGCAACGACAACCCGTCGATGTCTTGATTTCCACTCCGGGACGTCTGTCCACCATTGTTCGGACGCGCAATTCTGGGCTGGACTTGTCCAGTCGTTTGCAGGCCATGGTCTTGGATGAAGTGGATATCTTAATGATGGACAATGACAATGAAGACAACAACAACAATGACATTTTGAGTAAAAGCAATCCACAAAAAGACAGCAGCAATGATGGTACCTTTGGTCCTCAATTACGAGCCATTGGACAAGCCATGGAAAAGATGGAACAAGTCCAATTCGTCTTTGTGACGGCCACGCTTCCCGATCGCATCGTCCAGACCGTCACCAAGGAATTTCCAGGTGTCGTACAAGTCCGAGGACCGGGTTTGCATCGTGTCGCACCGAGCATGACGGAACGATTGATTGATGTCTCGGTACCATCGCAGGACAATCGCAATTCTAAATTGGGCCTGCAAGTCAAAGCCAAAGAAATGCTCAAAACCTTGCGCATGACGCGATGTCGACGAACCCTCATCTTTTGCAATACCGTGCAGTCGTGTCGTGCGGTAGAAAACCTCTTGAAGAGAAGTGACCGCAAACGTCAAAAATATGATGTCCGAGCCTATCACAATGCCATGACACCCGAAGCGAGAAATGCCAATCTGGATATCTTTTCCAATGCCGGTGAAAAACAACAACCACAGAGACAATCCTCTACAGGCGACAACAGCAATCGACGTGTCAAGGATGTGGATTACATTTTGGTTTGTACCGATCGAGCCGCGAGAGGTGTTGATTTTGGTGCCTCCCCGGTCGATCATGTCATCCTCTTTGATTTTCCAATCGATCCCGCCGAGTACGTACGACGAGTAGGTCGAACAGCACGAGCGGGACGAGATGGTACCTGTACTGTCTTTGCCTATGGTTGGCAACTTCCTATTGCAAGATCCGTCATGGGTCAGACGTTGGAAACCCTTCGTGTCACCGGAAGTGATGGTGACAGTGAGGAAGATGAAGCTGATCCGCAGGAGTACGCTGGCGGAGTCCAAGGTCGTAAGGAACAACGCAAAAAGAAAAAGCCAAAAGTCATGTCGCCTTCCAACATGAGAGATGCCGCTGTGAAGAACAATATTGAAGATGGCATGCTTTGGAAGGGGAGTAGGTATCAGTAGGTGAGCAGATCGTCGCTTTCGAAAGCGTAGTGACGGAAGGACGATAAGACGCACACTAATTCATAATTACAGAAATATTTGGGGGTCTGTGCCACCAGTCCTACTAGACTAGCTCTAGCCATCAAACGTAGTACCGAAAATAATCACTCAGATAGCTAGCTACGTAGTGGGGGGAAGATTCTTAATTTGGGGGGCCAATCTCAAATCCCCAGAACATACTTAACTACTTGTACCATACTGGTTCTTGCTCAAATTTTGTTGTTTAGTCGCGTTGAGTCGAGGCCAAAATTTCCCACAACTTTGCACATGAAATGAAGTACTTGAGAGAGATCCAACTCTTTTTCGAGACTATCAATCAATCAGGTTTAATACAGGTTGGCTGATTAGTATTAGTTAAAAGAGAAAAAGAGGGTGTAACCTGCCAAAGAGTTTTAGTGGGAACGAATCGGAATAAGCATCAGCCACTCATCTGAAAGAATCAGAAGAAGCAACAACCAGCCTGCTAGGCAACAGTTGCTACAGTAGTTGAAAGATAGCATATGATATCACTGTTGATAAAGGGACAACATGGATATCAATATCAATGGTGGCCTCTGCCAGAATGGTCTTGTCCTCACAGGTAAAGACCTCGAACAATACACCAAACGCAAGGGACTTTGTCGAAAATGCGCTCGTGTTGCCACGCATAAACGAGCGGGAAAGCTTTGGAATCGCAGCAAGTTTTATCCCTTAACCGTCAAACGCGAAAATGGCGAGGGATACTTGGTGTATAAAGGATATTGCATTCAACCGACTTGTTATACGCTCGATGAAGCGATGGAACTGTTGGGAGAAGAAACATCCATGCGCAACCTGGGTTCGGCACGGCCCCTTCGTGCTTCTATGATCCAACAGGGGTCATCGGCTGGGCTCGAAGTATTGACCCATAGAGAGACGAAAAGTAAGACCAGGCGTGATTCATCAGCGACACCTGATAGCTCCAGCACCGATAATGACGAATCATGGCCGGAAACGGACGAGAAGCTTCTTGTGGGACACCGAAGCCCCTCGTATCAATGGAGCAATAACCTACCGCTTATCCATGTCCATTCTATGGATACGACGAATGCATCCACGAACGGGAGTGGCAGCAGAAAGCCAACAGCTACCGACGACGAGCTTGAGGACCTTATAAAGACTCTCGAGAAGACAACACAACCTTCTGGCAAGAATTCATCAAAGGGGAAGTCCAGCTACAAAAAGGGGCTGAAACGAGTGATATTTTCCTCCTCCGAGGGCAACAACAATGATAGGAGGGAAACCCCAGAGCACACGGATTCATCAGCTCCTCCTGCTTCCTATACTTCGGGGTCGTCCTCCGCAGCGTCTGTATCCTCCGACGAATCCAGTACTTGTCCCAAGCCTCAACGCCTCCCAGGTTCGGGCTTTTTATCGAGTACATCGAAACGGCGGAATCACCGCGCTGCACTGGAGAGAGCCCAATCGACTAATCACTTCCAGCTCAAAACTTTGTGTCTTCAATCCAAGCTATCGGACAGTCCCGACATTGAAATGGTCGTTCTGGAAGGCGAAGCATCCAACCATTCATGGTTGATGGAGGAGTTCTTGCTGGACGGCGAAAACAAAATGGCACGTGATTCTGCGTGTTTGCACTCTGAAAAAATGGCAGAAGGACATGGCAAACCTGTTATGTCCTCGAAAGCTGCAGTGAAAACACCCAGGTATAAGTTTTCACTCACAGACACCTTCATGGCAAAGCCACCATTCACAAATAACAGAAAGATGTTCAGAGTGCAGTCGTCGGGATTGTCTGACTGTAGTAGTAGCTTGGATACCACAGCCAGTGCCAAGTCCACGTGCGCAACAGACGTTCGCATGACTGTCTTTCAGTCTGCTCCTTTGGCTTATGTTGATCCAAAAACAGGGATACATCACGAATGTCCCTTGCTTGATTTTGACTACGAAGCCCGAGCTCTTACACAGGCGCTAACGGACGCCGCAGATGGAGCCAATGTTGACGTGCAGTTTGATATTGCAACAACAGATCGGCTGAGCGCTTTCTTGGCGAAAAGCGAAAGTCGTGTGATGCATTTGTCCTGTCATGGGCACCCTGACTACCTTGCTCTCGAGAATGGGTTCGGGGGGATGCAAGTGCTCCGTGTCCGTGATCTGAAGAGATTTATTGGAGCTGGAACAGGGAATCTTGAGGTTGTCTTTGTTTCAGCCTGTCACTCCAAAGCTGCAGGCAAAGCTTTCCTTGATGCCGGGATTAAGCATGTTATTTGCTGTCGCCAAGATGATAGATTCCGTGATGAAGGTGCAATAGAATTCTCAAGAGGCTTTTACCGTGCTCTTGCCCTCAACAACACACTAAAGCAAGCCTTCAAGATGGCTCGGGAAGCTGTGCGCGTGTCTCCCTTGGTTCTGAATTCGAAAGTTGAGTACGAGAAATTCCTACTGCTGCCAGAATTGCCGGACAACGATCCATATCATGATGTCCACATATTTACAAAGAGCTACAAGCCTCTTCTACCTGGAGTGGTTGATGACGTTGCCGCAAAGCCAACACCCAGAATCTTACCAAGGGTGCCTCAGTTCTTTGTAGGCCGAGAGAAGGACATGTATATGGTCATTGAAGCCCTTCGATCAAATGAGGTTATCCAGATCCAAGGGGAACGTGGTATTGGAAAAACCAGCTTGGCCGCCGCAGCTGTCCGATACATTGAGCAAAGGCGCAAGTCATTCTTTTTTGATGACATTTTCTGGATTCCTGCCCAGAAAGGAGCAATTCATGCAGACGACAGTTTGTACTTGGATCTCTCCCGTATCATGTATCTGATTCTACGAGCAAGAGAACGACCCTGCCAAATGGAAAAGAAATACGCTGACATCTGGGGCCAAGTTGTGCGGGACCTACAACACAGGCGAATTCTTCTAGTTATCCATGGCAGTCACCTTTCATCAGAAGCGTCACGAAAGAGTCTCGAGTGCTTCCTCTCGGATCTACTCAAAGTTGCTAATGCTAAAGTTATTATCGTGGGTGCTGCAGCATTCAAGGATGATGTTGTAGATTCCACGATTGTTAATGTTGAAGCACTGGACTATGATGCCACTGTGCTTGCCTTTGCCCGCTTGGTGAGGTCTCCGTCTACCTCAGGGCAACAAATCATATCTTCTCTGACTATATTCCCTACCCAAAATAAGCAAGGTCTTTCTGTGGAGAAGCTTGTTTCTTGGCGTCGGCGTAAGATTTTCGAGATGATCGGTAAGGGGGTACCAGCTGCCATTCGTAGAGCCGCTCTTGACATGTCGGAAGAGGAGCTAACGGCTCTCCTTGGTCTTGCGCAACGGCCATTGGTGGGTGTAAACTCTCGGCATGAACTTGACTCAAAGATTGTATTCTTGAAAGGCGACGAGGCTCAGCATTTGCGAAGGAGGGATTTCTTACGTGCAAGGGACATTCAGAAAACCATCGAGGAACTTCAATGCCTACGAGAGAATTTTCCAACCATGGAAGAACTTGTTAAGAAGAAGAAACGCCTGAAAGGAACGTTACAAGCAGCAATAGAATCCAAGCGCTATGAAAGTGCCAATCAAATCCAGCAGAGCATTGGTGAAGTACAAGCACAAATCGACAATGAACTGCAGCAAGAGCAGGAGGCAAAGCAGGAATTAATGAGGATCCTGCGACTTGCTAGTTTTTAATACTCACTCAGTATGGATCCATGCTAATAATGTAATTGCAATATACGAAAGTGTTTAAGTTTCATTTAGAAAGCAGGAAAAAAGTCTACTAACTACAAGCAAGGAGCTGGGTAGCCACTGTGCCCTACTAGCTATCTGTCCTACCAGAAGTATTTACCTTGTCATTGTAAGACGAGACCGAAAAAATGCCCCACGATCGTTGAGGTAGTTAATTTATAAATGAAAAATTGTGTCTATTACGGCTTGGCAATGCGGCCTGATGGCCGGCAGACTCAAAGGGGACCCACAGACCATCTTGAACGAGCGAACACTCTATTTCACCCACCAACTTAAGTGAAGATGCAGTCCCTTTCCCGATCACAGTGAAGCGAGCATGCCTAGTTACTCCCATCCAAGTCCATAGCTTTGTTTACAGCAGCGGCGACCAGCTCAAGCTCGGAACAGCGACTCTCTTTTATGGCCCATTGTGCGGCTTCCAAGATGAGATGTTTCGGACAATCGCAGAGGACTAGTTGGACCTGTTCCACCAAGTCCTGCACTGGACCTTTCCCGAATGTCTCCAGCATAGACGGCTGTGATTGATTTTTTGGCTTCGAAGCAGTGGCTAGCTTAGCTTTCTTGGGGGCTCGCTCGCTTCCAGAATCGTCGTTAGGTGGCTCGTTATCGATCTCGGCACCAGTGGACTCTCCAGCAAGTTGTCGATCATCTTTGCGAAAACTCGAAGCTGATTCGCCCGCATTTTGTGCGCAGTCATCCGTCGCAGGGTCCTCGTTTCCCTCGTTGGAAGGAGCTTCAGCGGCAGGCGCAGCAGCAAGTGGGCGGGAAGAAGAGAGAAAGGTATTTTGAAACCCTCGTTCCGCTGGTTTTTTCCTTTTGCCGTTTTTTGAATCACTCTCTTCTGGAGCTGTGTTCGCTGCTTGCAAGAGAACATCAAGCAAAGAACCTTCGGCGTCCGAATCTTCAATCTTTTGACGTAAAAGGATGAAGCTCGTGGCAGGATCCTCTAGTCTCTTCAATTCCGAGTCATCGGTGTGCTTGACGTAAAAATCCTTCAGCAGCTGCTCATTTACTTCAGCCTTGAAGTTACAGGGAATTTCCCAAATTCTCGGCTCGGTAGGTTGGTAGGATTTTGATGCAGACGTCTCGTCGCCATCAGGAGGGGTATTGTCCGTGGAAGAATCTTTTGGACAAAACACCAGAGTCAACTTGGAACTGATATCACCGCAACCCTGATAGATCAGGACACGCAGCGCAGCAAGATTATGATCCAGTCGAATATCAACCTTATCCTCACTCAAAATTACTCCAACGGGAAACGCTGGTTTTCTTCTTCTCGTAGAGCGACGCGGCCCGAAGCCATCGCTTGCTTCTGCTTCAGCTACCAAACTTGGAATACACTTCAACTCCATCAACGAGGACATCGTTTGATCATGATCCGCTCCGACTTCAACCTCAAAGACCCTGAGCTTGAAGGTGCCATTCTGTTCCTCGGTGTCATCATCGATGACGACAACTTCCTTTTGTGGTGAGCCATAAAGGCTCTGGACTTCGTCATCCGGATTTTGACATTCACGCCATTCCCGGCAACAATCTGCGTCTGCACATTGCTGCGGGAGTAACTGAAAGGAAACAGGCGGACCAGTGGGGGGTTGAAGACGGATTGTATCGTATTTGAGATAGTCGTCCACCTCCATTTCGTCATCCGAGTCTCTTGGAACTCGCAAAATCGGTGGTTGTAGGTGTTTGGGCTCTTCGGCCTCCCCCATCGGAGGCGAAGCAACAAGATTAATGCATCCATCATCCGCAGTCGGGTTTTCTTTAAAGGAGGACAACAATTTGATGATGTCGGCGATCGACGCAACAAGTGCGTCGTATTCCACCATCTCGACCAGCTTTATCTTATTTGATAGCCTAACAGACTCAGCGTCATCGACTCCGTCAAAAATCGCAGCAGTCATGCCGTGGCGCTTGCATTTCAGTGGGCGAAAGAATCCATCCTGCAACGGAGCCTTCGCATACCTCGTCCATTCCTCGTCCCTGTCACGAAGAAGGGTTGTCATCTGCTCCAATACTTGGCGTGGATCAGTCTCCTTTCTCTTCTGCTTCAATTTTTCTGCAGCCTGCATCAATTTACGCCACAAAGCCAGATCACTTCTAGCGACGAATGCGTGATCGTCCTCAAGGTAAACTGATAGACTAGCCTCACCTTTCATTTCGTTGCCTGATGTAATATTATCGAAGGCTCTGTCTCTTTTAGGTTTTTGGAAGAATTGCTTGAGGGCGTAGCTGTCACGAGTCAGCGAGCGATCGAACCATCCAACAAGCCTGTCGGTGAGATTTTCCTTGATCTCCTTTTCTTTCTGGCACTCACGGCATGCAGCACTTGCCTGCGGCCCCATAGCAGTTGTGCCTTGGAGGGGCAGCTTGTGCTCCAGTGCAGATGGAAAGAACCTTTGTAGCGCTTCCCACGTGTCATGTTTGAGGTATCGCACTATTCTCCTATCGCGAACGCTAGTGCAATGCCCATGACAACAGGAGACTTTGTTGTTGATCTGAAAATCCAGCTCATCCGACATGCAGTCAAAAATGAAAGATTCTGGATCGAGAGCATCCAGACCCTCAGCAACTGAATCGATTTGAACGACAACAGCGAGGTCTTCATCCACCACTTTCACATCAGAATAATCTACGTCATTGTTGTACTCCTCAAGGTCGATCGTGACAACATCCTTTGGCGCAGTTGTTGTTGATGGCGGTTTCACTGGCGAGGCCGTCGCTGCGTTGTTGAGACCGCGCAAGAGGTCCTTCGCGATTTTTTCGCGAAAGGCTGTAGCGAAAGATCTTGACACCACATAGACATTCTGGTCTGCGACGTTGTATTCTTCCTCGCTCTCTGAATCGCTGTCCCACAGATTCTGAAAAGAAGAAACATTTTGATCAAAACTTCCGGACTTGTCAAGACGATTGTAGAGAAATTTCAAAAGCTCCACCAACTCCAATTTGGACTCGAGTTCCTTTCGGTATGATTCGGAGCACTCGGTACAAGCTAAATTTTTCTTTGGGGTAATGATGCAGTCATTCAAATTTTCCAAGAAACGTCCATTCTCGCCTTCCTCTTGAAACAGACATCTCTCTTTCGCAAGTATCTCGATGTAGCTCTTGTACGCAGCTCGAGGGATGAGTTTTCCCTTTCGGGCAACTCGTGGGTGCAGTCCTGTCTTGTGTTCGCATAACAGCACTTGGTGTTGAAGTATCGGCTCTCCTGGTGGTATCTGAAGTAACTCTTCTAGACGGTCCTCGCAGGATACGAACTTTCGCAATAATTCGGCGTCCACCCACACATCGTCCATGGAAGCACCAGAGTTTACAAACAGCATATCATTGCGCAGAGACTGCCTGCGAGCTTGCAGCCTCTCGGCTGCTTTTCCGTCATACAGACACTCTTCATTGAGCTTTTTGAACTTTTCCCGGCGTTCCAACGCGATCGTTTGCAAGACGTTGTCAGTGGATGGCTCTTTCTTCCCAGCAATGACAGCATCGAGTTCGTCCTGTTGAGTTTGGATTGCCTTGAATGCAGAAAGCGATTTTTTGGCGAGAAACTTCTCTTCCACGTAATACATATTATATGCATCTGCACTCCCGACCAACTTGGACGTCCTTTTCTTGTCCGTTTCTCCGCTGTCCTCGTTCGCCTTTTCGGTTGGTGAGGCCGACGTCGTATCTACGGTCGCAGGAATATAGCTACAGGATGGTCCCTTCTCCATGAGTTTCACCTTCTCGTCGTTGAATTCAAACCATTGACCACTCAGAAAGTCTTTGACCTCAGCTACGTAATGCCCGCTATAAGCAGAGCTCCCCTGATGTTTCATGATGGCACATAAAACATAGGTCTCGGTGCAAAATGCGTCTCCAGCTTCGCTTGTATTCTTTGTTACGACTTGCAGCGTTTGAGGAAGCAGCACTTTGTCGGTCAACTTCTTTTTCATAAACGTGGTCATGTCAAAGACGTAGCGAGACAGTTGAACGTTGAGGACAGGAGGCAAAGCTCCCAACGACGTCTCACGAGTTGCATCGCGTTTACAGTCACATTTGCCACAAAAATATTGGTTGTCACCGTCCAGCCTTTCACGAGTCGAATACCGATCCAAACAGAATTGCAGATCCGTGTCCGCATCTGGTGCCTGATCCTCTTTTCCCGACATCCTTTTGAAGAAGTCCGTTATTGTCCTAGGGACCCACCCTTTCGTGGCACCTTTGCCGTCGTCCTCCTCCTTCTCAGGCTTTTCAATCGGCAAGTTCAAGTCCATAAAGCTTTCTCGACGAATGGACACGGTTCCGCACGTCTCGCAGGTCGTGGCGTAAGTTGTGTGTCCTTCGAACAAGTTGGGAAGAAGGCTTTTCAACGATGGGTGTTGCTGAAAGGTGTCATGTATTTTATCAAACAAAAGCCTTGCAAATTCATTTGGGTCCTGCTGTTCGCCGTGTTCAATGCCCAAGGCGTTGCTGAACTCCTTTGTGGTCATTGTGCGCTGAGACCCCTCGACCATGCTTGCCAGTAGCAGCTGCATTTTTGTTAAAACTGATTTCATCCTTTCGCTATGGGCGTCATCCGCTCCGGTTTCCAGAGTCATATCTGCTGCCTTCCACGACGTAATCCCGTGCATAAACTCCTTGTTTTGTGCCAAGCATTGTAGCTGTGTGTTGAGATAGCAGGTAGCCCCCAAATTGGAAATCCCCGGTGGCAACGCAATTGGCAATTCCAAGTCGTTAGCTTTCTTGTCATCCATGAGTGGATTGGAAAAGATCAAGGACGACTGCCATCGGTTGAAAATATCCAACAGGTCATCGACGGTAGTGTCGCCAGCCGATTTGGCCGGGGCCGTGCTCAAAAGGTTGGACAGGTATTCTCGAATCGGTTGCGTCTTGACCATTGTACAAGGTCGTAGTTGCTTCAGTTCCGAGGCCGTTGCGGGTGAATACTCAATCTCTTTTTCCGCGACGCTGACGGTCATTTTTACACCTACCATTTCCACATCGCTATCGCTCTCTGCCGATTTATGAGGCTTGGCATCGTCAGGCGAATCAATCTCAATGATACTGGCGTCGAGATTTTTCGTCGCATCCACCATTTGAGAAACATCAATGTCGCGATTACCGCGTTGTGCTTGGATCATGCTTTGCATATTTTCGTGGTGTTTTTTCTTGGTAGCCAATACCTTTTTTGCTTCTTCTTGCCAAATGTCATTGACCACGCCCCCCAGTGACACGGTGCAAAACGGATTGTAGTCACACTGGCAACGAGTTTTCGGGTCCCCTGACCGTTGACCGACCTGTGGCGGGCTAAGATCCGTTTCATCTTGTAGCAGCTTGCGCTTTTTGCCTTTTTTCTTTTTGGCGGCTTGTCGTTCCTTGACGATCGATTCTTGAGTCCATCCCACCAATGACGGACAGTTGCAATGACAGGTTTCTTCGACCCACGCCGTCGCCTGCTCCGAGCCATCCACGTCATCTTTGGTGCAATTGTCAAGGTTGAGAATCAGGTTTTTATTGTCTTCGGAATGCTGCTTGTATTTATTGGATGGCAGGCATTTCATCCACGGATTGCGGTGGCGGACGTCGTCGTTCTTGGTGGTGTCTGCATTATTGCTAGCGGCTTTGGTATTTTTGGTACGTTTTTTCGGCTTGCTGTCTGCTAGTATCGCCATGCCTCGATACGGATCGCATTCCAGTTCATACTTGGCTTGGGCAATCAATTCGTCCAATCGGGCTTCGTTCGCGTCCTCGGCGGTCTTCTTTTTTGTAGGAGGAGGTGCGCTTAGGACAGGAGGTGCTCTTAGGGAATGACTTGGCTTTGTCCCTTGGGGAGAAGGAGCAACACAGTTGTTGTCGTCTTCGCCATCGTCCTTTGCACTATAATGATCGTCATTCGTGTTGTTATTATGATGGTCATTGTTACTTGCATTGTTGAACTTTCTAGGACGCAAACCACCTTTCCTAGCCCTATCCTTGGGTCCCAAAATGGAATTTGGGTTTTTAGTACCAAACTGTTTATACTCTCTCACTCGATTTCCTGGCTTTGTGGTTCGGTCCCGATCGGGGCCGTCCTCGCGCCACTCCATTTCATCGTCGTTTTCCTTTTCTTTCTTTTTCTTTTGGTTGCCGTTCCCGTCTGAAGAAAACGACAGTCTCTTGGTGTCTGGGTCGTCTATCTGTGAAAAGGACCCATCCAAAATGGCCTCCGCTGTGAGTGGTTCCTGCTTCTGTGTCTCGCCTGTTGTTGTTGTTGTTGTGGACGGAGTGTAATGGGTGCTGCTACCAGAGGTGGAGGAGGCCGCCTGTTTTTTGTTGCTGCCCGCTTTCGTAATGGGAGATACTTCCCCCAACTCACAGGAGAGGTCTTGAACATTTGTGGCCTTTTTGGGTGACATTTTCTGCTTCTTCTTGCCCGGCATGATGGATTGCTGTGTGGATGAAAAAATTAAAATGACAAAAGCGCTGCTGCGAGCACCAACATAAATATTATGACTGATCAACTACCATGGTACCTATGTAGAATCGCACCACTGGTACGTCTGTCAACCGTCAAATATTGTGCGAAAAATTCGTGAGGTTCGTGGCACTACTAGCTAGTAGCTAGCTAGCTAGCTAGCTATCTAGCTAGTAGCTAGCTAGCTACTGTACCAGGTACTGGGACCTCCAGGACGAGCATCTCTGCTACCAGTACTGGAGTAGCAGTAATGGATAGTAGGTAGAATGCACACCCGTGTGTTCATGTAGACAGTACCAAG
>ENA-ORBV01009955-ORBV01009955.1-microbial-mat-metagenome-genome-assembly--contig:-NODE-9955-length-15383-cov-30.823468_pt1 | contig 15383 bp, 18 predicted proteins | sample MGYA00237777_ERZ505514 | MGnify/ENA primary metagenome ERZ505514 (study PRJEB26160, sample SAMN06269048) | microbial mat metagenome | isolation source: Oligotrophic lake microbial mat | place... | reverse complement strand
CCCGGCGGGAGCGTCAGGATTCTGAATGCCCCGGTGCCGCCGGCATTCCGCGAGAGCGTCCGCTACGGCGAGCAAAACCTCTATACGCGCGCAAAGGAACTGGTCGGCGACCGCGACCCGCGGTCCCATGAGTTTTCCATCCAGTTGCGGGCCATCGACGCCGACAAGGCCCGCGGCGGGCTTGGGCTGGCGGTACTGACCCTCCCCAACCTCAACGGGCGCGTCTCGGTTCTTCATTGCGGGTAGACTCCCGCGGGAATGGAATCGATCATGGCCGAATCAGCGTCTCCTTCTGCTTCATTTATTGACTCTGCTCCGTCTTCTCTCCGGCCGTCAGGCCGGAGTTCCGGCGCTGCGCCGGATGCCGGGGCCGCCCGTGATTCCAAGGGGCATTTCACCCAGGCCTTTAAACTCGCCGCCCTGCGCTATGCCGCGGCATGCGGCAGATCCCAGCGTGCCGCCGCGATCGATATGGGCATCAGTGACAAAACGCTGTGCAACTGGGTCAAAGACGCGCAGCCCGATGCCTCGGGCGTCGTCGATGTCCAACGATTCGACGAACTGACGCAACTCCGCGCCCAGAATCGCGAGCTGCTGGCACGCACGCAGCGCCTCACCGCTGAACGCGACTTTTTAAAAAAGTGCGCCAGCTACTTCGCGGCCCCGACGAACGGCGTAGCCGGAGGTTCCAGATGATTCACGACAACCAGCACGAATTCGACGTCGTTCTCATGTGCCGGATCCTCCAAGTCAGCCGACAGGGCTACTACGACTGGATCGATCGAATCGATCGGCCCGCCTCACCCGCGGCCGTCCGACGCGACGGCATCGTCAATGCCATTCGTCAGGCCCATGCCGAGTCCTGCTGCCGTTACGGTTCGCCCAATATTCACAAAGACCTGCTCGAACAGGGCATTTTCTGCTGCGTCAACACCGTCGCTCGATGCATGAAAAACCATGGCATCGCCAGCATTGTTCACCGAAAGTTCCGCATCACCACGACCGATTCAAACCACGACCGGCCGGTGTTCGAGAACCGACTCGACCGTGACTTCAACGCCACCGCCCCCAACCAGAAATGGGCCGCCGACATCACCTATATCCACACCGACGAAGGCTTTGTCTATCTTGCCGGCGTCGTCGATCTGTTCAGCCGAAAAATAGTTGGCTGGAGCATCAACGACACCCTGCACACCGATCTGTGCGTCGAGGCCCTGGAGATGGCGCTGGCCGACCGACGGCCGGGCGGCGGTCTGCTGCATCACTCCGATCGCGGCAGCCAGTACGCCGGCGATCAATACCAGGCCAAACTAAGCGAGTTCGACTTGCAGTGCAGCATGAGCCGCGTCGGAAATTGCTGGGACAACGCCGTCGTCGAAAGCCTCTGGGCAAGCCTCAAAACCGAACTGATCTTCCAACGCAACTTCCAAACCCGACAACAGGCCGCCGACGCGGTCTTCCAATGGATCGTCGTCTGGTACAATCGCAAACGAAGACACAGTTCACTGGGCTACGTCAGCCCGGAGACCTTCGAGGCACAGCAAAACTAAACCGAACCGAAACGCGCACGGTTTTCGTGGGGAAGGTCAAATTCAGACGGATATTGGTACGGCGCAAAGTCCAGGGCGGGGCCGGTGGTCCCGTCGAAGAGTACCATCCGCAGCTGGGCGGTGGGCACCGACGCGGAGTATTTCAGCTTGAAGCCCTTGGGCGGCTTGACCCGCTTCCATTGCGGCGAAAGCAATTCCGTTCCGCTGGTGCGATTCTCCGCCTCCTTCTGCAACGTCTGCGCCCGGCTGGCCTGGCGTTGCTGATTGATGCAGGACATGACGCCGCCGCAGCCCAGTCCCAACGGTGTGCCGATGATGATCAGCCACAAGAACGCGTAGCAGGTGTTTGCCAATGTGTCGAATTTCTTTCGCCGCGCGAAGAGGCCGCCGACGAGTAACAACACAGGAATCAAACACGGCCACCACTCCAGCGACTTGCGCAGTCCCCTGGGCAACCTCGGCACCGAACCGACCGGAAAACTGGAAAGCGGATCGAGCGCGTTGCCGACAACCAATGCCGCGACCGCCACCAGGGCAATCGAGACGACTGACAGAACAATGATCCTTTGCGCTTTCATGCGAGCACGCTCTCAGACGTCCTCAGTGCGCCGCCTCAGCTGGTCGAGCTCGTGATCCAGGTCGTCCTCAAGGTCGGCGATCGCTCTCAGTCGCGAATGTTTATCGGCGTAAGTGTCTTCAATCGTTTGTTTCTCTTGGGTGAAGGCGTCCAGAACATCCTTCCGTTTTTCCGCCCTGCTGCGCAGTCGTTGCCGCGCATCTACCGGGTTGGCCGCTTCATGCAGCCGCTGGCGGCGGCGATCGCGGAGAATTTCCAAATCGCGCAGTTCTTCGTCCTCGGTCACCTCGATCAGGTCCTGCTGTAATTCTCGTCGTCGCTTTTGTCGCTCAGTCTCTGGCGCCGGCGGTGTCCAGGCGGCGGCGACGGCAACGTGATCCGGGTCGACATTGCCGTCGAAGAGCATGGTTGTTCCACACGCCGCACACAGGTATCCCGTCGGAGGCTCCCGGCAGTCGCCAGACTGACAGGTATCCAGCATGGACACATTTTGGTTAATGCCGGTGCAAAACGCGCAGCGCCAGGCGTGGCGTTCGGAAATGTGCCGGGACCGACATTGTGGATTCGGGCATAGCCAGGTGATCGGGCGCTGCGTCGAGCGAACAGCGTTGGCATAAACAAGCGCCGCGACCGCGTTTACGACCAGGACGACGGCACAGGCGGCGCCGGGCACCGTTTGCGAGTGCGTGGCAAAGATCAAGGTCAAGATCAGCACATGAACCGCCGCGGCCACGCAGACCATCACCGTCGCGCGTCCCCACAGCCCGCCAATCGCCTGCCGAGCGGCCTTCTTGGTCCGCAGTCCCCGCAGGACCGGCACGGCGTCTCCATTGGTTTTCGGGGCCGAGTCGCTTCCCATCGCCTGGGCCAGATTCTTCAGCGTCAAAGCAACCAGCGTCAGCACTGCGGCCAGCGTCAGGTAAAACAGCAGACGCGGTTCGATGAGTTGTCCCGCGGCGAACGTGGCGATCCCGAGCAGCAGGCCGCCCATCACGAACTTTTGGAGTTTGATGTCTTGAGCCACCGCTGGATCTTCCCTTCGACGATGTGACGCGGCGTAGCGTACAACCGTCGTGACCGATCGATCAACTTCTGTGGCCGATTGTGTCGGACGCCGGCATACCGCAGAGTGCGGGCGATGACCGGTGCCCGGGGTTCTCCCCGATCGAGCATGCGGGCGATGATGTGAAAATTGGGCAGGTTACCGAACGCGGCGGGCTCGTAATGTTTGCCGAATTCGCGGGCCAGCCGCTCGGCGTCCCTGTCTCCCACGCGAAACGAGACCAGCGACCCGCAGTTGCCGAAGATGGCGTCCCTGAACTCGGGGCGGATCTGGTCCAGGAACTGATTCGCCAGTACCACCGCCAGGTTCTGCTTGCGCGATTCAGCCAGCATCGAGGTAAAGCTGTCGCTGGTGAAGTTCTGAAATTCATCCACGACGAGCGTGAACGGCACGCGGTCGTGCTCCGGGATATCCGCCCGCGACATGGCCGCCACCTGAAACCGCGCCACCAGCATGGCGCCGAACAGATTGCTTTTGTCCTCACCCAGCAATCCTTTGGAAAGGTTGGCAATGAAAATTTTTCGCCCGTCCATCACCTCGCGGAGGTCGAGCCGGGATTTGACCTGGCCGAAGACGTTGCGAACCAAAGGCGACATAATCAGCGGGCCGACTTTGTTCAGGATCGGCGCCACCACTTCGCTGCGAAAGCGCTCGTCGTAGCCGGCGAACTCATTCAGCCAGAAAGCCCGCACGATCGCGTCATTCACCCGCCGCACGACCCCGTCCCGATAGCGAGCGTCAGTCAGCATGCGGTAGAGCCCAAGCAACGAGGTGTTTTCACACTCCAGGAGTGCGGCGATCGATGCCGAAAGCACATGTTCCAACCGCGGTCCCCAACTCTCCCGCCAGATCGACTTGAAAGCGCTGACCACGGCCGAGGTGAATACCGAACGCCGATCCGGCGGTACGTTGGCCAGCATATTAAAGGCGACGGGATGGCTGAGGTCGGAGGGATTAAAATACACCAGATCATCTGCCCGCCGCGGCGGGACGAACGAAAGCGATTCCGTCGCCAGGTCCCCGTGCGGGTCGAGCAAAGCTACCCCGTGACCGGCCTCAATGTCGGCCGCGACGATAGATTGCAGAAGCGTTGATTTACCGGTGCCCGTTTGCCCGACGATGTAAACGTGACGGTTGCGATCGGTGCCCGAAAGGATTACCGGGTGGATGGTTTTCCAGTGTTCGTACTCGGCGATCGCGACAATGTGATGATGACTCTGCATTCCGGAACAAGCCTCCGCTGCCGGAAAGAACAAGATCGATCGGTCTTCAACTTGAAAAAAGACGGAGCAATCCGCTACGGGTGCGGCCGCATGCGATAGCGATATGCCCGAGCGGCCGGGGAACGGAGGTTTGTTTCGAAACACAAGCGGCGAGCTTGCGTCCGAGTGTTCATTCTATCAAATGTTGCCGGAATATCGCGCGGCCAAATCGTGCGAGCGTCAAGTTCCCCGGCGGAAGGGGGTCGTGATAAAATGAAGCGTTCATGATGTACGAACCAATCCAACAGCACGTTCCATTGCCCAATGCAGAGGTGTTGTACAAGGCACTGCTGGCGATGCACCCGATGATGAAATTTGACGAGACCGTTGCCGCGGCGGAGCGAGCGCTGGCGCTCATGGTCAGCCAGCAGAAGTTGCCTGTCATCGCCTGAATTCCCCGTTGCCCGCACGGCCAGCCGATCGACTGAAGCACCGTGCGCCGAACCCGCGGACGTTGTTTGTTATCCATTGCGCGCGTGCGACGATCGCCGCGACTCAACCTTATGCCACTGGGCTTTCACTTGATCATACAAATTACAAATTCCGCTCCACTCGTCGGCGAACCCCGGCACGACCGACAACTTGACGGCCGCGTCCTCGACGAGGCGCTGCGCTTCCTCCAGTAGTCGTAAAACGTCACTGATATTTGGATGCTGTTGCATTGAAATTTCTCCGTTCTGTAAGCCGCATGCAATATTGGCGGCTGTCCGCCGGCCGATCCCCCCAACCGCCGGCACACTTTAAGATCACCAGTGCAAGAGCACCACAGGATTGCTCGTCCGCATCGCTCCATTGTACCAGCCGCTGCGCGGCCGGTGCGTCGCTCTCGACGGACCAGCAATCCGTCGGGTCGAATTTATCAATCAACACAACAGAACTATGAAGCGACGAAAACAAGAACTGTTCGCGGATCAGGCCGTTCATCACAACGCGGTGCTCGATGAGTTGCATGACGAGCTGTCGGACCGTAACCCGGGCGAGTTCAACGAGGCCGTCGGACAGCTGCAGGAATGCCTCTACACCGCCGAAGACATGTTCAGCGGACTGGACACCCGCGTCAGCCGAATCGAGTCGGAGTTCGACCAGGAGATTCTGGAGATGAAGGCGCTGCTCGCCCACCTGGCTGAGAAGTGCGGATTCAAAGTGAAGCGGTTCTGATCGAACCGGTTCCGAGTCGGAAGACCAACCCCGCCGCGGCGGGGTTGGATCGTGCCCGGGAAAATGTGCCGAAAGTGTGCCGGCTGCCCCATCCCCCAACCCCCTGCCGGATGCCTCCCCCAGGGGGCTTACGCGACACGGTCAAAACATCGCCACCGATCGAACAGCGAAAATAGTCGCGTTCCCGACGGGTCTTTTGACTGCGTTCCGACCCGCCGGGGTTGCGCGCTTCGGTGAACCGTGCTTGAATGCCGGCAGACCTCGTTCTTTCCCACCCGTTCATTTCGACGAACCCACACCTCTTTGAAAGGAGGACGCTATGCCTGTCGCCACCGAGCGGCACACGGTCGATTGGGCCGCGCTGCTGATCGACGCGGTCAACAAGCCGGGACTGGTCAGTTCGGCGTACCAATTGTTCTGGCGATACAGTGTCGGCAACCAGATTCTGGCGTTGATGCAATGCCTGGTTCGCAAGATCGAGCCCGGCCCCATTCACACCTACCGCGGCTGGCAGATACTCAACCGCCAGGTACGCAAAGGTGAAAAGGCCATCACGTTGGTCATGCCGATCACGCTGAAGCGAAGGCGATCCGAATCGCCTCCTGAAGGCGGGATCGCTGAACCCGACCCGTCGGCGAATGCCTGCATTGCTGTCGGCGAGCGGCGTTTCACCGTTTTTGTTGAACGACCATTCTGGTTTGTATTGAGCCAGACCGACGGCGATCCGATGCCGCCAACACCGGCGCCGGACTGGGACCAAGCCACTGCGCTTGAACGGCTGTCGATCAAAAGTGTCCCGTTTCAGCACACCGACGGAAACTGCCAGGGCTACGCCATCGGTCGGCAGATCGCGGTCTCTCCGATCGCGTTCATGCCCCACCGGACTTTCTTTCACGAGCTCGCCCACGTCGAACTCGGTCACACCGCCGAATCCCAGGGGTTGGTGGACCGGGACGAAGTGACCCCGCGCGACGAGCGTGAAGTAGAGGCAGAATGCGTGGCATTGATTTGTTCAGCGTCGCTGGGATTGCCCGGCGAAGAATTCAGCCGCGGCTACATCCAGCACTGGCTGAAATCCGCCGCCATCCCCGATCGCAGTGTCCAGCGAGTCTTCCGTGCCGCCGACACCATCCTGCGCGCCGGCCGGCCGGAGGAACCCAACCGCGAGCACGAAGCACCTTCCGCGTGATGTATTGTTCTTAACCCCGTTTCTTTGCAAGGAGGCCGTCATGGCCAAGCAGCAGTCCCCGTCAACGTCTTCATCGTCTCCCCCGCCGCCGACCAACCGACCGATCCATGAGATCCGTCACCGCAATGTGCGTGCGACAATCTGGAAGAACCCGGTTCAGAACGGCGTGATGTATAACGTCACGGTCAGCCGCAGTTACCGGGACGACAACAACGAATGGCACGACACCAATTCGTTCCCGTTCAACGACCTCATGAATCTTGCCAAAGCCCTGAGCGACGCACACACGTTCATCGCCGGGCTTGAAGCCAGGAGTCGAGAACCGGCACTCAAGTAACCCATCAGAGCCAAGCATCCGCTTGGCTCTTTTTTACGGCCAGAGAATGCCTGATCGACGGAGCGGCGATACGAAATCGGCTCGTCAGATCGAGCGTTTCATGCTACACTGCAAGTGTATGAAGACGTTCGCCTACACCATCCTGATTCATCCCGCCGACCCCGACGAGGGTGGTTTTTGGGTTGAAGTGCCGGCGTTGCCCGGCTGCGTCACCCAGGGTGAGACCGTCGAAGAATGCGTCGAGCGGGCCCGGGAGGCGATCGAAGGACATCTTGAGGCGTTGACCAAGGCCGGTCAGCCGATCCCCATCGAGCAGCAGCCGACCACCGCATCGCTGGCGACCGTTCGCGTCAACCTCCCCGCCGTCGCATGAGCAAGCTCCCCGCTCTCAAACCCCGCGAGATCATCGCAGCCCTGAAGCGCGCCGGCTTCGTCGAACATCACCAACGAGGCAGTCACCTGCATCTCTGGCACGAGACCCGCAAACGCATGGCCACCGTTCCGGTTCACCCCGGAGACGTGAAGCGTGGAACCATGAACGCCATCATCCGCCAGGCGGGCATGACCGCCGAGGAATTTCAGTCGCTGCTTTAGTTTCAAGCGTTCGGCTGCACCTTCAAGCGCGGCGCCTTGTAGGCCACCTGATCCAGGCATTCGCGGGCTCTTTTCTTATCCGGTTCCTATGACAGATCACTTCGCATCCAGTTGCGCTTTCACACAACTTGTGCCAGTCTGATCCCAGAACATCAGTTCCTTTCCCAACCCGTTCATCCTCTTCCGCTACGCGGAGTTGGCGGCCGGCACGGAGTTCGCGCGGGCGATCGTCGCCCGGGTGGATTGCTCCCCGTCCGTCAACATCGCCCACGCGGTGCTCAATGAACTGCACCGCGATTTTGCGTTGCTGGGATTGTTCCCAGCTCGCATCGCGAAAACCCAAGGTGCACAAGTCGGTCCGCATCTGGACGCGCCACGCCTATCTCATCGTTTACACCGATCGAACCAGGCTGCTCCGTATCATCCGCATCCTTCACGGTGCCCGTGACGTCACCAATCTCATCGACGACGGCGCGTAAAAACCGAATCCCGACAATTCAACAGGACGGCTCACGCCGGCGGGTCCATGCTTTCGTGCCGCATGGTGCTCCATTGTACAGCCACCCCGCGACCGTCAAGATCCTTCGATCGTTGACCGCCGCGGCGGACCCCGTCTGTGGATCGCATCGAGCGGCAGCGACAAGCTGCTGCATCGGTCGATTTATCAGCCAAGTCATTCAAATGCCATGTCGAACATCTTCCTCAGGGCGGATGAGCCTAAGCCGCAGCCGGTGACCATCGAGGAATTCCTCGTTGATCTCCGCAAGCGTCTGGGTCGAATTGAGAAACACTTGATTGACCTCAAAGGCAATCCGCCGAGAAAGCCCGCGAACGCGTAAACACGTTTCGCCGGACGCGAATACCCCGCCCTTCGGCGGGGTTTTTCGCTGCTTTCCGACCCGCCGGCCTACCCGTTCGTGCGGAATTTCATCCTTTTCACAGCCCTGGCGCTGTCAAGGATGCGGTTGAGGTGATCCTTGAGAACGTCAAATGAATTCAAATGTCTTGCTGAATTGGTTGACGCGTCGCTTCAAGCTGATACCGTTCTCTCAGTTTCACGATCGGATGTGTTGGTCATACTCGCGGAGTCTATCTCGACTTCCAATCGGCGCAACGGCGACGCCGTTCAGTTCACTCCTCCATCGCTCTCCGAACTTCTTTCTCTGAATCCTGCCGACATCGAACGCTGCGACATCGCGCGTATGAACCTGCTCTGCGCTGAAAATTTGCCTGGCGCGGAACAACTTGATGTGGACGATTGCCTTTCGACACTCGACGCTTGGACGAACGTCGTCGAAGGTTATGTGAAAAAGTGCCGGCAAGACTATCAACGCAATCCCGATCAATACGACCGGCATCGGGGCTTCTTCTGCTTCCTCTGCATGGTCACGCAGCTCAAGCACCCGCGTGGCCTGGGTGTTCGTTACCAACCAACGGCCGTGGGCAACTACGATTTTTCTGATTCACGCGACGACCTGCTGCACGGCATCCTCACGCGCAAGCTCGGCACATGTGCTTCACTGCCGGCGTTGTATGTGTCGGTCGGCCGTCGGCTCGGCTGGCCGATGTTCTTGACGATTGCAAAGCGTCATGTGATGTGCCAGTGGGTCGATGAAGATGGCACGCATCGCAACCTCGAAGGCAGTTGCCCGGGCGGCGGCAACACGTTCTCTGATGAGTATTACCAAACTTGGCCGCACACGCTGACGAGCGATGAGCTGGCGTCCGGCCGCTTCCTGCGGCCACTGAACAACGCCGAGTCGCTGGCCCTCTTTCTTGAAACGCGCGGGCACTGTCTGGTTGATAATCATCGATTCGCTCACGCGCGTGACGCCTACGCCCATGCGCGACGCTTCGCGCCGCAGTGGGCGGATTACGACAATCACATTTGCTCGCTCGAACTGCACGTGAAACGAGCGCGGGAAACGCTCGTCGGCGGAACGATTTTGTTTACGCCGGTGTTGCCAACGATCAACGCGCCAATCGCGCGACCAGAGATATTCCCTGTCACGTTTTGCATTTCGGGGCTGACGCACTAATCGAACCGAAAGGAGATCGCCATGTCTTACTCACCGACGCTGGGCAGGTTTTTGGAACAGGATCCAGAACGCTACACCGACAGCTTGAATCTGTATCAAGCATACCGTTCCAACCCTCTTGCGTTCGTCGATCCGATGGGAACCGACAGTCGCGCAGCAACGCAGCCGACGGTAAATCCGTTGGACAAGGACAAGGAAGACGCTGGCACTTCGACGAACGGTCCGCCTGGTGTCAACTGTCTCATCTGGGCATGTAACACAAGCATGGGCGGCCGAGACGCCGGGTTCCTAGGATTTGGCAATGATACCAAGCTTCAAGATGCTGTGACTGCGAACGGATATCAAGCGCTCATCGATGCATGGGAGAAGATTCTGAAGGACAAGAACTTGGGCTACAGAACGGACAAGGCAGAATGCCCGTGCGGCGAACATCTGGTAGCGATGTATGGTCGGGTCACAAAGGGTAACTGGCTTGGATTCGGAGCGGGCCAGTTCGATTTCCACTTCACAACCCAGGCACCCGACGGAAGCTGGACGGGAAAGGATGGATGGCCTGGCGGCCTACAATCATTCCCGGCGGGCAGTGATATGACGAAACAGAGTTTTAGCGGTTTCAATACAACCTTTCTCGGGTATTACTGCATCAAAGGTCCAGCTCGGAACTCTGCCGCTGACATCAACAAATGACAACACTTACTTCTCAGCCGCACAGGGTTGGCCGCGCGAGCAATCTCGCGCTGGCAACAATTCTCATTGCAATATCTTCGGGGTGTGACATGACGACAGAAAGCTCCGTTCATAAGACACAGAAGGCTTACGAGCAAACCAGCCGATCGAACCTGCTGGCCATCTATGGCGCAATTTTGAAGTGCGATAACATCAACCACGCGCCGCCGAAGTCGCTCACGGAGCTTTCAGCTCTTCGGAAAGACCAGCTTGTTTGTCCGTTCACTAATGACACGGCGGCGAACGGCGATGTGTCGTACATTTACACTCCTGAAGCTTTTGGAAGTGAACGGATAATGGTTTACTCACGTTCAGTTGTTGAACAAGACTACGGGTTTGCTCTTATCGGAAATGGAAAAGTTCGGCAAATTAGGAAGGTTGATCTTCCTCCTTGATTATGAACAAGGGTAGGCATCGACTAGCGAACTTGGCCGCCACAACGGCGGTCGTTTCCCGTCAATTCAAGTCTGGTCTCCCCACACTCAGTTCATCGTGGTTGCGCGCCTGCCCCAAGTGTGTCAAGCTAATCGCAGAATTTGTTCTCCTGTTCTCCTAACCCGTTCGACTCCCCTCCACCACAAAGTTGCCGGCCGGCACGGAGTTCACGCCCGCGATCGTCGCAGGTGCGGATTGCTCCCCGTCCGTCAACACCCACCGTCGGTGGGAGGAGTTCGAACATGAGTGCTCAATCGCAACTGTCTGTTCCGCTGTCGCGTCTACTGCCCAGCAAGCGCAATCCGCGCCGGGTCAAACCCGATCGCGAGGCTCATCGCCGGCTCGTGGCTTTGATCAACGCACACGGTTTATTGCAACCGCTGGTCGTCCGACCGTGCGAAGGCAAGGCCAACGACTATCTCGTCATCGCCGGCAATCGGCGACTGGCCGCGCTACGGGAGATCCACCGCAATAACGGCGATCCGAAGATCCCGTGCGTGCTGCGCAAGGTGGATGAGGAAACCGCCGACGCGCTGTCCCTGGGTGAGAACTTCGGCCGTGAGCCGATGCACCCGCTCGATGAAGCCGAAGCGTTCGCCCGGCTGGCCAGCCAAGAAGGCAAAGGCGCCGCGGCGATCGCATCCGAGTTTGGCGTTACCGACCGGTACGTTCGCCAGCGCATGAAACTGGCCACCTTAACCGAGCCGGTCAAGGCGGCCTATCGACTGCGGACGATCGACACGGCCACCGCGGAAGCATTCGCGGCCGTTCCAGAAGATCGCCAACAGGCCGTCTGGAAAGAGCTGGGCGGCGTTCCTCGCCATGCCGAGCACGTCAGGAACGTCATCGCCCATGACTGGATCGATGCTGGGCTGGCGCTGTTCGACCGGAGTCTGCTACCAGAAGCGGCCGTGAGTCAGGACCTCTTCGGCGAGCGCGTGCTCATCGAACGTCAGGCGTTTCTCGATGCCCAGGCCGACGCACTGCTCGCCGAGCAGAAGGCGTTGACCGAAGACGGCTGGTCCGAAGTCGTTGTCGGAAACCGTCAGGACGTTCAGGATCGCTTGTTCGCGATGGATCCGCTACCGAAAGAGTTCGACGGCCCAACCATAAAGAAGTTGGCCAAGATCGACGCCGATCGCCACAAACTGGAGGCGGCGGCGGAAACAATCGACGAGGACGACGAAGCACGCTTCGATCGTTTGCAGTCACGTTTCGAAGCCCTGGTTGAAAAGGAACGGGCGATCGAAGCGGAGGCTTCGGTCTGCTATGCCGAGTCGACCAAGGCGCGGGCCACGGTGTTTCTGTTGCTCGATCCCGACGGCCGGGTGCATCGGGAATACCGCCAACCCCGGCGAAAGTCGCAGTCGGCAAGCCGTGCAAACGGTCAGTCCGACAATGAAGGTGAAAGTGCCACGGAAGAGCCGAAGACGGCCACATCGAACGACATCAACGACCGACAGCGCGCGGTGACCTTCACCCATCAGGCGTTGTGTGTTCGTGAAGCTCTGCTCAAGAATACCGCAGCGCGGAAGCGACTGCTTGCCCTGCTCCTGCACGACAAGGTACGCAGCGAAGCGATCGCGATGCGTCATGAGGTCAACGGCACGAACCTGCAAGCCGACAACAGTGAAGGATTCAAAAGTCCGGCGCACGATCGGCTGAGTGCTATCCGTGCCAAGCTCGATCCGACTGCGCAGTTGAGTCACGTCGACGATCTTCAGGCGTTCGAGTTGCTTGAGCAACTATCCGACAAGAAACTCGATGCCTTGATTGACGTGCTGGTGGTCGATCTTGTGATTGCCCACCCGCAGCGCTCCACTCCCCTGGTCATGCAGTTGGCCGGCCAACTGAACGTGAATGTTCGGAACGACTGGACGCCCGATGCCGCATGGCTGGGCTGCTACCAGAAGATTCAGTTGGCTCATTTGTTCACCGAGTTCTCGGGGTCCGTTGCCGCGCCGCCGGCAGACCGCAAAAAGAGCGTGCTGGTCGAACAGTTGACCCGGCTCTTCGCCGACGCCGCGGCCGGCAACATCGCAGACAAGGCGCTGGCCGATAAGGTCAACGCCTGGCTGCCGGCGAACCTTCGCCGCGAGTCAACCACAAGCCGATGACTAACAACCATCAGCAACCTAGGAACCGTCCCGACGACGGTTCCTTTTCATATAGACGCACAAGATTCGTCTCCTTCCGAGCATCGCCACTTTCAACCGCTCTCAATTCGGGTACAATCGATCTCAGTATGAGTACGCCGAGCGATCCTGGACTCATTCTGTTTGGAAAGACGCGCCGTGCCGTCTTGGCCATGCTTTATTCTCATCCCGACGAATCTTTTTATCTCCGCGAGATTGCCCGCCGGACCGACAGCAGTGTCGGCGCTATCCAGCGCGAGCTGACGGCATTGACCGGGTGCGGCATTCTCCGTCGTGACCGGCAGCGTTTTTTTCAAGCGAATCCCGAGTGCGTGATCTTCGAACCGCTCAAGCAGATCATCCATCGAACGATCGCGTTGCATGATCGACTTCGAAACGTGCTGCGCCACCTCGCGCCACACATTCTGGTCGCATTCGTGTTCGGCTCTTTCGCCCGATCCGATCCGAATCAGAACAGTGATATTGATTTGATGATCGTAACGCGCGACGACCAACTAACGCTTGAACAGGTCGTCGCCGAACTTGGGCATGAGCAGGCGACGCTCGGCCGCGAAATCAATCCATTCGTGTTGACCGCGAAAGAACTGCGGGCCAAGCGACTGACGGGCAACAGTTTCATCACGCGGGTGTTGGGCAACGACAAGATTTTCGTCATCGGAGACGCGCATGACCTTGCAGGATTGGCTGAAAAACGGCTGGCTGAAAAAGCACCAGACGACCGCACAGGAAATCGGCGAGCTTCTCGAACTCGCCGACCGCGACCTAAAGGATTGTCGGGCACGCGGGCTCAGCGATGACTGGAAACTCAATATCGCCTACAACGCCGCATTGCAGGCCGGATTCGCCGCACTCCACGCAGCCGGCTACGCCGTCCCCAAGGGCGACTCCCATCATTTTCGGGTGATCCAGTCGCTGGAATACACGGTGGAATTGAACGACGCGGCGATCGCCAAGCTCGATACGTACCGAAAGAAACGCAACATGGGGATCTACGACATTGCCGGCGCCATCAGCGGCCGCGACGCGGACGATTGCGTCGCGACGGCCGCCGACCTCCTGGCCCGAGTTCGAGCCTGGCTGGCAAAAGAGCATCCCGATCTATTGATATGAATATCCACCCTCCCCCGCCGCTTGCGTATGCGCGTGGCAAATTATGTTTCACTAATTTCGCCGGCCCAACCCAATCGTCACCAAACTTTCACCGAAACCCCAACCCCGCACTGCACCCCGCCGCAGCGGTTCGGTCAACCCCCCGTTTATCCCCACCCGTTATACGTTGATAACATATTTTATCTGCGGTATCCTAAAGCCATGTCCCCCCATCCCCACCGGGCTCTCTCCGGCCCATCGAAGTCACCTGGCCGACTCAACGAACGGGTTGAACGGGTTGGGAAAGCAACAAGTGGCGAGATCGTCCGACCGACCCGCCTCACTGAACAACAGTTCTGGGCTCTGGCCGACATCCCCGCAGAGGCCGAGTGGTTCGCCAACATTCGCAACAAGCACACCCGCCGGGCGTACAAACTTGACGTCCACGACTTCCTGAACTTCACCGGCATCGACGTCGCCGGCATCCGTGCCGTAACGCGGCCGCACGTCATCGCCTGGCGAAAAGACCTGGAACGCCGCCAGCTCTCCCCGTCCACCATCCGGCGGAAGCTCTCGGCATTGTCGGCGCTGTTCGAATACTTGTGCGAGTACAACGCGATCTACTTGAATCCGGTTAACGGCGTCGAGCGACCGGCGGCGGACGCCAACGAAGGCAAGACGCCGGCGATCGGCGATGCCCAAGCTCGGGCGCTGCTCGCCTGCCCTTCTTCTGACACGCTCAAAGGGAAAAGGGACGGGGCGATCCTTGCTTCGTTTTTGTATCACGGGCTGCGGGCGGAAGAATTGGTCAAGCTGAAAATGAAGGACGTTCAGGAGCGCCGAGGCGTCAAACACTTTCGCGTGCATGGGAAGGGATCGAAGATTCGGTATGTTCCGGTGCATCCGGCGGCGCTGGATCGGATCGACACCTACACGGCCGCGGCGGGACATGCACTTGATCTTGAAGGTGCGTTGTTTCGGCCGACGAAGGTCGCTGCGGGAGCGACCACGGAAAAGGCGATCGCCTATCGCAGCGTTTACGATGTAATCAAGAGATACGCAGCCGCGGCGAACATCAACGCTGCGGAGTTTTGTGTGCATTCACTTCGCGCGACTGCGGCGACCAATGCGCTCGACAATGGGTCGGATATTGCCAAGGTTCAGGAGTGGTTGGGGCATGCGAATGTTTCGACGACGCGGCTTTACGA
>ENA-ORBV01009954-ORBV01009954.1-microbial-mat-metagenome-genome-assembly--contig:-NODE-9954-length-15385-cov-9.331983_pt1 | contig 15385 bp, 15 predicted proteins | sample MGYA00237777_ERZ505514 | MGnify/ENA primary metagenome ERZ505514 (study PRJEB26160, sample SAMN06269048) | microbial mat metagenome | isolation source: Oligotrophic lake microbial mat | place... | reverse complement strand
GTCAAAGATCATTTGTTTTGGAAGAGACACTGGTGGGAGCCTTGGATCGGCTGAGCTGCTGGTTGAACCCAGTTTGTCAGCTGTGGCAAGCTGCTAAGCTCCTTTGACTTGTTTTGGACACAACCTCCTTTCAAGAAAGAAATTGTGTTGACTGCGTGATGTCCTTCATCAGACACTGGAGGGGAGAAATTTGTGCTCATGCTGCCACTCATGCATGAGAATGTGCTTTTAGAATGGTTCCTGGCGGTGTTTGTGGATTTGACAGTGGCGTCACACACATCTGTGTGTGTTCATCCTTTCTGGTGATGATGTCCATGGCAAAGAAGAAGAAAGCTTTGAAATGCAAACACTGTGAGTCAATTCAACAGACTGAGGTTTCCTTGTCACTCACAAGGAATCCACAACATGAGCCCACAGAGTGCAACTCATGTGCTGCACTGCTGCTAGCCAGCACAACCGCTGCTACTAGGTGTTTTGTGTCATTGTTGAATCTTGGTCTTGGGTAGCTCGGGATGGTGTGAACTACCTGCTTGACATGTTGAATCTATCTTAGTTTAATGCACTCTATGTTAGGTCGATAGAATGGACTGGTCAATCTCTAGCTAGGAGTTTCATGTGCCAGGTCGATTTACTAGCGCTATTGTTCGCTACTGATACTTCATTCCCTTGTATGTATTTCGTCCTCAATTTTATTAAAAATGGCAAGACATGATGCCGGTACAGAATTCGAGTGTCTGTTCGAAAGCTAAAGTTACGTCCATGAGACAAGCCAAAGCAAGTGTGGGTATTCTGAACAACAATTCCTCGTTGAACTGAATTGCAGAAACCAAAAGATTCCTTTTTCTAACCGGCATTTATGAGACCCGAAATCCAATCGACACACCGCCAGCAAAACAGTACGCAGCAGTACCTATCGCAATGTGGCGACGATGTCATCATCATTCCGAAGAAGTGAAGCACCAGGCCGGGCATGATTGTCCTACTTAGCCAAGTTTGGCACCGAAACAGACGTCCCGGTATACGACCAAAGTAGCTTTCAGAAAGCATGCAGAGAGACATGGATTCAGACTATTCGCTGTCTCAATTCTCGATAGACTTTCAAGATTGTTCTATCTTTCCTCTTGATCATGAAGCACTTTGTAGTTGCACAAGGTTTGAGGTTTACGGAAAAGGAAACTTGAGTGGGGGCATTCAGAGCAGTCTCGACTGCGGCGATGCGGCGTGTCCCCATTTTCATTCATTGTATGGAAGCAAACAGTTACAAAAGTATGTGGATTGCTCGCGCCTTTTCTGGCTGACTCTAGTTCGCGGTCTATCTGTCTAGCTAGCTAGCTAGCTGCACAGATTGGGCTGTTGTTGCTAGTTTGATTTTTGACCAGATGAATGGGGGTAATAACCAACCTGATTGACCCATTGTGATATAATTCAGTCCTATCAGTAGCGCCGAATATGGTGCTTTGGAGCGTCCCGCAATATACTGAGAGATCTTGGTTCGAAAACGTAGCCGCAAAACAACTCAGCGAGGGATCAACCAATGTATTCCTGGCGATTTTCTCGATGGATGTCTCTCTCGACTTACATCACCCGAGATCATTGTTTCTCGCTCCCAATCATGAAAGCAACGCGTAGTCAGTTGCGAGTCCCCATCACGAGAAAGCAAATTAGTTTTGTGTCGATTGCACATGTGCGTCACCCTGAAGCTATTTACAGATACAACTGGACAAGCACGGGTATGTAATGACCAGGAGCTTTTGGGGTGGGGTGGAGGCGGGGGGCGGTTACTTGATCACCTAGTATTCGCGAGACTATTTCAATCAGGACTGAGATAGTTTACCCACTGAAAGCAGCCGGATTTCGTTGTGGATTGATCATGCCACCAGTAGCTTAGGTTGCTGCTTGCTGGTTCGGTGGTTCGCCAGTAGGCCGGTTTGTTGAATTGGCCAGCTTTTAGGGTACCGGTCTGCACGATTGGCCAGTGTAGTAAAGATGTTTGTCATCGTAGCAGATTCTCCTTCACGGAGGTTGTGGTGGTGGTATATTGTTGAGTACCAAGGGTTGGTTTCTGTTTCGCTGTCCCAGCCGCCCTCCATTTCGTCCTCCTTTTTGGCCCCTCTTGCCCCGAGAACGATTTTGTTTGGGTTGGTTGCTGTTCGGGACAACGGCATCCATATTATGATTGCTGCTGGGTAGGTTTCCTGTTTTTGGTTGCTTTTTGGGGCCATCCCGGTCAGGTTGGTGCTTGGTAGTAGTGGGAGGAGGAGGTGATGACAGAGCAGCATCATTTTGTTGTCGTCGCAATCCCAACAAGGTAATGGGCTCTTGAATATCCACAGAGTTCAATAAAAAGTAAATACTGACGGGTGCCATTCCTGCAACTTGATTGCTGTCTTTGAATTGCAAGACCAATTCTCCCCTGCCTAATAAATAGGCATTGTCGGTAAAAAAATCATCACGTAGGTCAGTTGCCAATTTACAAACCGGTGTTTCGGGAGAACAATTCAATACGGTCAATCCAAAGGGATCCGGTTTGCCGAAGACCACCGCGTGTTGTGTCAGGGGTTGTAATGGTACCGTACTATCTTCATAGGGTTTTCGAGTAAAGACAAACCAGCTAAGATACGAGACTTCCACAGGCTGTTGGCTTGCGTCTAATATGGGCGGTTCAATACACAACCGTATTACCGAATCGGATTTGGTTTTGGTTTTCAAATCAATACGTTGACCTAGCCAATCGCATTCGTATACGACGGCAAAAGGGTACACGGCTAAATCGCCATTGGGCGGAGTCGCGGCAATGGGAGCACCTGGTGGTGTTTGTGTGGGTTGTGTCGGTGAAGGCACTGGTACTGGAACTGGTAAGGGAGGTGGTACAGGCACTGGTATTGGAGGTGGAGTGGATATTGGCACAGGTACAGGTACTGGTATCGGGGGTGGAGTGGATATTGGTATCGGGGGTGGAGTAGGGGGAAATGTCGGTGGTAAAACGGGTTGTGGTGTGGGTTGTTGAGGTACCACTGGTTGTGGCTGGGGAGACGCCATGATATTGGGAGTCACCAATGGGGTCGGCGCCTGTGTAGTCGTAGGTAAAGGCATACCAGGAGGTACTGGCATTCCCGTTGGTACACTCGTATCATTCATGTTGGGCATGAGATTGACATTTCCCCCCTCTGCAGTAGTACTATTGAAAATAGCAGGATCTAGGACTGGCCCTGTTTCTTGAGCCACAGTGGTTGTTCCCAGAGTTCCAATCAAAGATCCACCAATAGTAATCACGGTTGTGATCACAATCAAAATACACACTTTGTTACCCCGTGACATGTACGTCAAATCGCACATCATCTTGAATGGTGCTTATTGCTTGTTGCTGCTAGCAAACAATCAATGCCCCCCTACTGTATGAAACCCTGATAAAGAATCGGTAAGAACCCCTCTTTTTTCTTAACCCCCCACTCACACTTGCTGGTTACTTTTTTCCACTGCCACCCACTCAAGTACTGGTGCTACTCAGTCGGACTCGGCACGACTCTCCCCCCTCCTTTGGCCCGCCTCTCCTACCTACACTAACGGGCCCCTACTTCCTCCTTGTTCTACTCTTGTGCTATCACTCACTTGCTTCTACAATATGAAAGCAAAGTAGATTGTTGTTCTTCGGGAAGCGGACTAGTTTTGCTGTCTCGGTAACTAGTGGTGCTGGTTATCTAGTAGCACGGGATCGAGGTAGTATGCTCATGGTCGGCACTAGTACTGTCTTTCCCATCAGTTAAAGAAAGACTCGTGGCCCTCTTCTTCAAACAAATGCAATGGTTGTGTATGGTGGTACTGTACACTTTCTGACAGTCATCGATTGGCTGCATGACGAATTTTGTTAACGTTTTTGGTTCATTTGACAAAAATGAGGTTAGTTACAAAACTTCTTTTTGGCTTTCAAGAAGAATTGTGTGACAAAAATGGCATCTGGTATCATTCTATTTAGATCGGGAGCGCACGGGGAGCAACTCATCCAAAAATTTCGTCACAACTATACCGGGTGGCGGTTATTGTTTTCAGACCCCAAAAAGTACAAGTACTAACCCTAATCACTTTATTGTACATTCTTTGGACGTAAAGTTGCTCTCATTGGCTTTCCAATTGATTGAAATACGGTGGTATGTCGTACCGTCCTACAACTATAAAGCTAGTAGTAGCTAGAGCTAGCTAGTAGTGGCCAAGCCAATGCTACCACGCACTGTGAACGATAGTAAATAATGCTCACACAGCAAGTTCTACATGACGATGCTCCCAGTAGTTAGCTAGCTCGTAATAGAGGCATCTCATTAAAAGACATTCAGATTTCCTTTTATCACGACTGAGTGTGTCCCCAGAATATCAAACCAACTACTTAACTCTAGCTAGCTACAGTAGCTGGTTGAGTGCTGTAGAAAGGATAAATTCGAGTACCGAATTGATTACTGCTGGTAGCATTGGAAGAAAACGCAGTAGAACAGCATTTTTGCTTGGATGTACTGGTAATCTGGTGGCTAGATGCTGCTAATATTACTCCATGGCAGATATTTAGCTACTAGTGGAGTATCTAGTGGCAATACGAGCTACATTGGTTGTCTGGTCAAGTGCTTTTTGTTCTTGTACACAGGTGAGGGATGTTGTCTCCAGTTCGTTTGGGCTGGTTGTAACTCTGTCCGCCCGGCCGCAGACTTACACCACTGCTAGTAGCTACCTAACTAGCTGGCGGGGCTGAATTCCCTGGGGTTTCATGTCCTAGCTAGGAACAATTGCCAGTGCAGCGATGCAACGTTGCAGGATACAATCATGGCGACGCTGCGTGCTGGTGGACTGGCACATCCAGATTCCACAAGCTAGTGGGCAGCCAGTGTGTTATATTTCCTTCTAATTTTAGCGTCGTGACGTTACTATGCCATGTACAACATTCTTGCAGGGTGGCTGGTGTGCCTCTGGCCGACGCGTCCCTCCCGTCGGTATCCACTTCAGTCCCAAGCCGGCTGTTTGGTATGCATCATGATTGTTGACAGGTTGGGGTTGGTAAATACGACGTACTGTAAGATCTAACAAATACAAATAGAAAGATAGATAATATATAAAATTTTGATTTACTACTTGGGATCTGCATTAGCTAACTGGGGAAAAGACTGGTAGTGCCCACCACCGTGTGTCTTTCCGCCGAAAGTAAGAGAATCTCCAAAGAAGGGTGTAAAAAAAAAGTAACTGGGGGAACATGAAATATCTTGGTACTGGAACAAGTCACATTGTGCACACACACAAGTAGAAACCTAGATCAAATGGTGTTGTCCATGGTCGTGGGGAGATTGGAATTAGAGGAAAGACCTTGTTTCGGAAGAGGAAGGAATAGTTTCAAACTGCAAAGGGTTCATGGTCGATTGGCAATACAAATGGAGCCCGGTTGGCGAAGCGTGCCACCGTCATGACGTGATTGTGTATAATATGAAATCTCGGGAAATCAACAAGAGAGGTGGAAAGCCCTCCCACCATGTCTTGGCTGCGAGATTCATACATCCACAAACCACGAGCCACAACGGCCACCACTTTCGCACAATTGGATGCTTCCACGGTTACTACCAAATCGACTTGTCTGCAGCAAATGATTGGTGTCCCAATAATTCAATGGGAATCACTTGATTGGATCGTAAAGTGTGTGATGATGATGCTTCTTGTAAAGTACTGTAAGGATACTTCGTAGTAATCCTACCAAACGCCAAGATCCAAGCAGCCGTCCGACAAGAAATCATTGCGATCCTTGCCGTTGCCGCAGGAATCCAAAAAAACAAACAAAGAGAGCCTGGCCATAATCGATCCATCCATTAAGAATGAGATCGATGGACCATGGAATGCCACTGCCCGAAAAAGCCCTTAACGTGCAGCGGGGGTTCCATGGTACCAGAGTGTGTGTATCAGTCAGTCAGTCAGCTAGCTAGGCTGAATGAAATGAATCCTCCACAACACAACTTGAGCTTGGGTGCGTGATGGTTCATCACGGTGCGAAGGAACAGTAACAAAAGAATAAAGTACTGTACCGAGCAACAACGATGATGCAACCCAAGCCCAAAGAGTCCTTTTACAAAGACGATAACATCTGATCCTTCAGTTCCTTATTTGGATGCGAGACCAGAAATTATGAGTCTCATTATTGTTGACGAAAAGTAGATTTAGTCGACTGATCTTTTTGATAATAGCTTTGATTTGTCAAAAGATCCTGCCAATCGACTCCCTCATTTTTTGATGCACCCGGCAAAGAAAGACCGCTACCTACCAGTTCTTGTGTCCTAGTAGTATTTGCTAGCTAATATTCGAAATACTTTCACGCCAGATCTTTTTGAACTCGAGTACACTAACACTGTACTTGATGGATACTTAGCAAGAAAGAAGGATACTTTCTGTAAGTAACCGAATTTTTCGTAGCCATTGATAAGATCACATAGAAGAAATCTTTTTTGATGTCCCTATTTCAAAACTAAGCTTTGGGATACCCGCAAGATTAATTAGACACTGGTCGAAAGATTCACCTGTGCCGGCGTTTAGTGGCATGACTTTTATTGGATCGCGATCTGAAAAAGAGATCTTTTTTATCAATGAAGTTTATCACTGGCACAATTTCCTGGTACTAGATTCACATGTTTGTATCACGCACACTGCCTCAAAGCAATCTCTGACATAAAAAATGAGGGCCATCTGGCGAATTTTTCGTTTGCCGGAGTAAAGGATAACATTAGTAACACTGAATGTTACCGTACAATGTAGTGATACTAATTACTAATACAAGCGTACTCATACAGTATTACATTTATGCAGTACGTACAGTAGCACTGTTAGTCCTACTAGCTAGCTAGCTAGTGAACAACGTCCAGTTATTCAACCATTCTGAGAGGGTCAACGCACCTGCTGGTGGCGATCTCAGTTACTCTCAGCAGTGCTTTACTGGTAGTACGTCGTACTCTCTGGATGCCTACATGCTGCATGTACCAGTTACCGGGTGTTACACGTCACATTGGTCACAAGCCAGCTAGCGGCATCTTCCTATTGAAATGATGGCATGACGACGACGCGGGTTCGTCAGTACCTCTCGGCAGTGGTCTTCTGTCTCTTTCTTCTGATTATTTTTTGCTATATACAAACGTCCTGGAAGCAGCCATGGTCTCCCAAGTCAGTAGAGTCCGACGAAACAGGCGATGAGGGTTCGATATCAGAAGATGAGGGTTCGATATCGACGTCCATGTCCTTTTTGGATCCCACTGATCCGGATCCGAATGTGGACTGTGAAGTACTCTGCCAACCCATGATGGACGCCCTCAGTCAAGCAAGTCTGTCAAAAGCACGACATTTGGCCCTGCAAGTACAGCAATCGTACCCACAATGCCAAAGTGTCATAGCAGGAACGTACTCCAAACATTTGGATGCTTTATTAGCCCTGCAACCGCTATCCAATACTCTCAACAAAATTGCCAAACTGGCACAACGGGATGATGATATGAAATTGCTTTCTCCAGGCGATGATACAGATACACCGTGTTGGAATCCAGCCCACGCTCTCGATGGAATGGATTTGGACTTGGAAGAAGCCTCGGAAATTGTCATGGCCAAATGGGATCTTTGCTGTTCTCAAATTTCCTCATCCACTACGAAAAGAGGGGAAGACGAATGCTACCAGCTAGACAAGACGTTACAGAGAAAACCACTATGTTGCGGCTTTTATAAAGGATCCTTATCCCATTTAAAGCTTCCGGTGCTGCAGGAACTTTCCATTCAATTACTGCTACCAAGATTTGACCTTCTATTGCAGCAAGAAGGATTTTTACGCAAATTTGATGCTGCCGGTGTCTTGTGGCCCACGGGATACATGTTGGCATTGTGTCTTTCCGATCCAATGGACTGTGGAATTCCCGAACTATTCGAAGCGCTCGACCATCATACGAATTCCGATCTTGTGGCAGTGGAACTAGGCGCTGGGATCGGTGCTCCAAGTCTGTCGCTTTCTAAGTTTCTCATGTCTCGTGATACACGTATGCGGGTGGTGGCAACCGACAAAGCTGCGCATGCTCTGGCCATGATTGTATTGAACAGCAAATCTTCAAGAGTGCCTGTTCAAGTGGAGCACATCCAAGACCATTCGAATTTGACAGCTTTACAGGAATTCAAAGACGACACCCTCTTTGGTAGCGACGGGTTTGCTGTCGTCTTGGGATCTTCACTACAGTCGTTGTTTGATTTCAAGACCAGAGATCCACGGCATCAGTTGTGGCAAGCACTGGACCAACTGCTGGATTACCAAAACAATCCAAAGGCTATTGCCATCTTGGCACATGTCGTCGGAGCCGTCGCGCCACCTTCAGCTGGTCCTTGGAAACTGATACAAAGTGTCTCTGGGAACCACTTTGATATGAAGACACGATCAGCGGATGATTCAGAATTTCAAATTTCCCTGTACGGAAGAAAGGATAATGGTGCCCAGGAGGGCGAGTTGTAATGATACGATCAAGGTGGAACAACTGCTGCAGGTACTACAAGCGTATCAAAGTCAAAGAATATCGTTTTACTTGGATCTTTGAAGATTCCAATTATGTGCATTCGGGCTACGGATGCCATGCCGAGCCAAGGTGCATGGCATCGTGAGACATATATTGGGACGGGTATCTTGACACGATAGGTCCACAAACGAGAGATGAAGCCCATATAGTATCTACATGTCCTGAGCGAGCTCCTCAGCATTCTTCTCCTCGGAAACCCAGCAGCACGAGCAGAAGAAGAAGGAGGCGGAACAAGGTGCGGCGCAGTACGTCGCGAGAGGATATTCAACCGCTGGAAGCTGGAATCACAATCAGTCAACGCCAGCCCCGAGCCCACCCCGCCAAAGAACCCAGCGACGACTCCACGTGCAGTGAGTGGGCAAACCTGCAGCGCGTCTGGGTTAGATGGGGAGTCATCAATATTGTCGCCAACGTTCGGTGATGTTTCTCCTCGCGCAACCATGGCCATAACTTCTGAAAAATGCAGGAGAGTATGGTGTATCGACGCCTTCAGCAGCACCGTGATCAGTGGTCTTGTATCTCTTTTCAGAGACGGTCAACGGATTACCAGATGCTGGAGTACGAGCAGGCATTGTAACCAACCGAGATCGCTAAGGTCGCCTCCAGGTGAGCTACAACATCTGATACATGTATCAGCTGCTGGCAACGGCACCAATTACGCCATCATGTCCGGAGGTACCTGGGGTTGACGCCATGAGCCTCCTGCATCTGGAAAAAATCTCGAGTGCAGCATGCCGGTTACTCGTCGTGCCAAGCACAAGGATAGGATGCCAGATGGAACAACTACATCTACTACAGGCGGGCGAAGCAATTTGGATTAACTCGGGTTTTAGAAGACATTGTTGGGGCTACCGAGCCAATCGTGAAACATACATTGGGATGGGGATCTTGACACTTATACAGACAAGATCTTTTGGCATGACAGGCAAGGGTTCAACAGACAAGAGTTCAACAGACAAGAGGCCCAGACAAGAGGTGGAGCCTTACTACAAGTCCCGAGCAGCTTCCATGTCCTCTGGGAAGTGTTTGAAAAAGAGTTCGAGACGGGCTGCACAAGTCAAAGTAGTCACACCGTTCTCGTCCTTCTCATCGCTGGAGCGGAAGTTAACGGTAGGATCGTTGGTCTGAGAAAGGGATTCTTCCACTTCATCAATGGCTGACTGCCATTGCTCCGGCGTGACACCTGCCTGGGCCTTCATTTCCTCAAGCTTCGCGGTGGTAAGATCCAAGTCAGCCCCCATCTGACGCCCTAATGCTACTTCCTTGTCCATTGCAGTGATTTGGGTGTCAACAGACCTGATTGTTGCTTCTGCCACCTCTTTCTGCGCCATCAAATTCTTGCACTTTGCCACCCGCTTTGGTCAATTGTTCTTGAAGTTGGCTAGGTCCTTGGCATGCTTCTGCTTTGCAGTCCAAAGGTCTACAAGCCTCTTCTTGTCAAGAGTCATGGAAGGGCCTGTTGAGATGCCAGTGGGAGCGGAGGCAACTGGCATGGCATGGGAAGCAAAGGCAAAGGGGTTGGAGCCAGAGAAACCGGAGGCAAACGTGCCAGCAGTGGGAGCAGAGGCAATGGGGTTGTTGCCTTGGTCACCAGGGGCTGGAACTGGCATGCCAGAGGAAGCAGAGCCAGCAGTGGGAGCAATGGGGGGGACCTGGCGGGCTTTAGTCACTGACTTGATTCTGTTTTGCACACCGATGACATGGTTCCTGATCTTCCTTCCTTCTTCCATATCACCAACTGTGGGTGTAGCTCTATATTTTAGCTTGCGGGACCCCATTCTGCGTTGCTGAGATGGACTAGGTTTGGAACCAGTAGAGCTAGCTGTGGGACTGCCCAGCTTGAAGCCACCACCCACATTGAAGCCAGAAGGACTTTGACTTGGACTTGGATGGGAGCTTTGGGTTGCATGGGGACTAGGACTTGGACTTGGAGGGGGGCTGTTGAAGTTGAAGCCACCACTAGGGAAACCCTGATTGGGATCTTGACTGCTCATGACAACTTGACTGGCACTTGAATAGACACTTGGAGGATGGGGGCTTGGATACTTGGAGACACTTGGAGATGGATGGAAAGCAGCACAGTACGGGGTATCAATGTACTAGTATGGTAGGACTTGTGGTAAGAGGAGGTATGGTATCTGGTAAGAGGAGGTATCACAAGACGTAAGACATATGGCATCGCAAGACATAGGACTGTAAGAGGACATACAACGCGGTAAGACATATCCGTATGAACATTAGGAGAGTACAGACATATCCGGTAAGACATATCCGGTAAGAGGTGTCCGTATGAACATAGAGTACAGACATATCCGGTAAGACATATCCGGGAAGATGAACATTACGAGAGTACGATAGTAAGGGCAGTACGGCATAATAGTACGGGCAGTACAGTACTAATAGCTAGCTAGTGAAGTGCTATAGTACCGAATAGACGTACCGACGTATCTCGTAAGACCGAAATATCTCACAAAATCTCGCAAGGCGGTGGTATATCAAAGTGCTACTAGTAGTGGTAGAACTTTGATTTTTTGGTTTTATGAGAAGAAAGTGAAGAAAAAGTGAAGCAATATTTTTCAAGTAACTCCATCCCCACCAACACAACAAAACCAAAGGGCAGGGCAACAACAGCAACGGCTAGAGGGGACAACAGCGACAATGGCTGCAGCTGGAGAAACGGCTTTGGAAACACCATTGCGTGCCCCACCAATTCGTCCACCAGATTTTCCACAACTAGCAGCTCCACCCCTGCGTCCACCAGCGCTTCCTCCTCCTGCACCACCAGCTCCAGCACCACCTGCAAACCTCAATGACGCACTTCACAGAACGTCGGAATTACCCAAAGGCAAAAGGGGCCAAAGACGACAGAACACAAGCTTGGAGTACATGCTCAATGAATGGCATCGAGATCCCAGGGGAACCAACTTCGCATCACTGAGAACAGGAGGCAAAGCCCTTGAAGATCAAGTGACATGGGTGCATCAACAAATGTTCAATGCTGAAAAGAAGTTGAAGGAAAAAATTAGACGGACGCTGCAGTTTATGGATTGTTGCTGGACGGCAGAAGAGAGAGATCAAATAATCAACAAGCGACTGGACACCAATGCATCCTTTCAACTGCACAAGAAAGCAATCACCAGAGTGATTGCTACCGCACATGTTCTGAAGCGCCCACCACCCTTGACCTCCACTCCCACCAAGGCCGCATCTTCAAACATGCTTGGACTTGGAAACATCATCAACGTCATCATCAAACATTTGCTAGAAGATTTGGAGAAGTGCGTTCCGAATTGGGACAGGGATGGATCCATTAGAAGCCGGGAGAATCTGTTATCCATTGCACAAAGAAAGAGGAATTCCATCAGAGCTGGAGCCAACAACCCATGCACAGGGCCAGCAAGAAGAGCTATGCGGACTGCCCCCAACACAAATGTCGCAAATGCTGCGGCTCCACCAGTTAACCGAGCACCTACAGGACATGGAGCCGAAGGTGGACCAAACATTGTGTAAATCCTAACACAATTGATTACTATTATTTTGTTGTTGTAATGAAATAGCACCTCGTCTTCTCCCTCGCCTCGTTGCTCGCCTGCTCAATCACCTCTTACAAAACCAATGTGTTGGTGGACATTTTGAATTTGATCAACGTTTTCCCCGTAAATGGAGGATCCATGTGGTACGTTTTCAACAGAACTACTTTCACAAGCTGACTATCATCGGCATACAGAACTCCATTGAGTGAATCAAATACAAACTTTGCGAGATTGTCGATGTCTGGCACTTTGACATCCATAGGTCGAGTTCCCAATAGACGGTATGGATTCCGCAATCCTGATTGACGATTGTCACCAACAAAGAATGTCAAAGGTAATTTTTTGTAGAATGTAATTTCCAATTCCACAGGTTCATGTGCATGAAATGTGGGAAGAGTTGGAACCCTCCCATATAATACCTGAAGGCTTTGCACGAATGCATTCCGAAATGTAGTTTCTTCTTGTGCGCCTGGGTTCACAACTCGACGGAACATGCGTCCACCTCTCATCCAGGACATAAACTTCGGCCTTGGTTTGGACTTTGGTGGCCCCAATACAATTACATTCACAAAGTCCGTAATTCCAATCCGGTAATCTGCTGCTGAATTATCGTCGTCGTCAGACGACAATTCTATAACTTCATTCATGTCGAATCGCCTCGTCAATCGCCTCGTCAATCGCCTCGTCAATCGCCTCGTCAATCGCCTCGTCAATCGCCTCGTCAATCGCCTCGAACGTAATTAATAGTAGCTTTACGTAATGTTACTATTTGTACGGAAATTCGATGAAAAAGTGAGGGTACGGAAAATATTGACCGCACAATCGCTCGTTAACGCCCGCATAACCGCAAAATCGCTACTTTTCGCTAGTAGCGAACGTGCGCTCCTAGTGCGTTCTCCTTTTTATTCTTTTGTACTGAGGCAAAAGAGCCCATCCTACACACGGTCATTGGTAGCATCTTCCCGCCCTTCACAGAACAACGCAACTGTTGCTGTCATTGGCGCCAACTTTACCCACCAGACATTGTAGTTACACTACCTTTTGGTGTGAATTTTCCGTTCTTTTTAAGTTTTCCTACTGAGGCAAAAGGGCCCATGCTACACGATTTTACCGTACGTACTAACTGTAGCCCCTCGCCCAGTCGATCGCCTCGTCGCTCGCCCCGTCCGCCATCATGAGATTACATCATGTTATCCGCAGTCTCGAGACGACTTTGATTCTCTCCATGTCGTTACGTCTCCTCAATGCCGGCATTATCCCTCGTACCGTGAGGTGGAACAAGCCAGTCTGGACGCATCAGCTGCTGAAGAAGCAGTCCCAACAGATCCGGCGGGCCAAGGAGAGAAAGCAATTTCACAGTTGCTTCTACAGTTGGGGGAACAAATACCGGGATGAACGCCGAAAATTCGCTAGGCTATTACAAACGTGTGTCTGGACAATTGTTGATAAATATTTGATTGATAATCTAAAGGCACCGCTTTGGAATAAACCAAGAAGTGCACTCTTCGTTCCAGCATCATTCGATTTTTATTTTGGAGACAACATTTCGCAAGACTCTACCAACGTAAAGCGCACCGCGTATGCTCAAGGATCAGGTGTTCGAACTATCGGTCTGGATCCAAAACACGCGGTTGTGCACCAGATGTTCCCAGAACTGTCTGAACTCCGAGACATGGTGAAAGTCGTTCTCAAAAGACACTATGTGGAACAAGGAGAAGACGGCCTATTCGATTGTGAAATAAACCATGTTAGTGGCAAAGGATACTGGAATAGAAAACAAACCAACCTTCATACAGATATTGAGTTTGATAAACACCACAACCCCAAGAACGACAATTCCCAAAAACCCAACACACCAGTAGCCATTGTGTGTTTTGGTGATCCCAAAGTACTGTCGTTTGTACAGTTTGAAGGTGTCGGTAAAGGAAAGCGTGTGGCTGAAATGCCTCCCCTGCATTTTCTACAGACGTGCTGCAAAATAATTATTCTGGATCCCCGTGACGAACAGTGGGATCAGAAGCTGCGATTCTGGAAGCACCGCTCCGACCTTTGCAACAAAGATGACGGAGTTAGCTTCTCACTGATGTTCCGTGTGGTGGTAAAGGAGGTACTAGTGCGTCCACTGGACGCCAGACTAGACGGTGTTGTGATTACGGATGAGGAAAAGCAGAGGAAATTTGATGCAATCCGCCACGATTTCGAAAGCCGAACTGGCGAATTCAAAAACTATGAAGCCGATGTAGCTACACTGTTTCGAAAAATTCGTGAACGATTGATGGTGCACACCAAGGCAAACATCTGAGGCGATTGAGCAGGCGACGGAGCAGGCGATTACGACTGAGTATGGGAAAACGTAGCCAATGTCTGAGGCGATTGAGCAGGCGACAGAGGAGGCGATTGAGTTAGTAAAGCAAATGAAAAAAAAAAAGATAGTAGTTAAAAAAGATAGTAGTTAAAAAAGATAGTAGTTAAAAAAGATAGTAGTTAAAATATCAATTTGAATTAAAATAAAGTTATGAATATTTTTTTTTCAACACTAGATAGAATAAATGTTGATCCCATGTACTTTCCCCGCACACACAAGGTCAAGAACATTAAACACGTTGGATATAAAATCGATCATTGTGGATGCGGTCCCTCATGTCCGTGGTAGGATTGATGTCGCGACCAGCAGGACCCAAAACGAGAAAGTTTGGGTTAGAGATGCGCCCGAAAAAACCAATGATGACACGATCCATCAAGCAGGAGAAGGGATAGTAGTGACCCTGGGTGGCGGCACGATCAACTCCGAGAAAATTGACATGTGCAGCCCAATTCTCCGTCCACTGTGCAAAGGCGACACGGTTTCTGCGTCTCGTCTGATGGGTGCGGACATTTTCAATGCTGGTTTTGCAGATGGAGTTGAGAGAGATGGTAGGGTGGTTCTCGGGGACGACATGCTTCATCAAATAAATGATTAGGGGCTGCACGAACCAGTTCATTTGGTCCACACGCCGTTCCTTGTCAGGAGAATCCGCTTCTGTTCCCAAAAGTTGGCTGATGTTGTCGATGGAACCATTGTCACGACCAATTCCTCGTCCAAAGCCAAAGCAACAACCATGAAGAGCGGTGACGATGCAGCCAAGGTGGACGGAATGTTCGTAGGCCTGCAACCCAACTCCCAAAACTGCATCGTTCATGACACGGGGAGGAATTTTGGTGGAGAGAACAGTTTGAGAATAAGCAACAACATCATTGGCACATTGATAATAGGTGTAGCCTTGAACAGGATGTCCAGGGATTTCCACATCCGCAAAA
>ENA-ORBV01009953-ORBV01009953.1-microbial-mat-metagenome-genome-assembly--contig:-NODE-9953-length-15386-cov-7.286367_pt1 | contig 15386 bp, 18 predicted proteins | sample MGYA00237777_ERZ505514 | MGnify/ENA primary metagenome ERZ505514 (study PRJEB26160, sample SAMN06269048) | microbial mat metagenome | isolation source: Oligotrophic lake microbial mat | place... | reverse complement strand
TTTCAAGCAGAAGACGGCATACGAGATTCGCCTTAGTCTCGTGGGCTCGGAGATGTGTATAAGAGACAGCCATCGAACAGGCCCATGGCCGCAAGCGACCATTTCGCAACGCGCCGCGCACGCTGGACCTGGATTTGCTGTTGTTTGGTCAGCGCCAGATGGACACGACTGAACTGACGTTGCCGCATCCGCGCCTGCACCTGCGCCACTTTGTGCTGCAGCCCTTGCTGCAGCTGGCACCCGATCTGCACCACCCCGTTCTTGGGCCGTTGCATCGATTCTTGTCGTCCACGAAAGACCAGGCCATCCAGGTGCTCAGGCCGCCACAGCGCTGATCGCTGTTAATTTCTACGGGCTCAATCGGTTGTTGTTCTGCGCCCGGCTGTCTTCGAGCTGCCACTCAAAGAACTTCTGGCCACCGTAGGCCACCGTGCCCGTCAGCGCGGCACCGCCCAGCAGCAAGGCGGTGATGGCGGCCAGCACGGGCCCCCAGCCCGTGACCGCGCCAGCCTGACCCGGGTTGTGGCGGGCGTCCCACTTTTCGTCGGGGGTCAGCGCGTAGACGATGGCGGTGAGCATGGACACCGAGATCATCAAACCCAGCAGCGGGATCAGCATCCACGCCAGCCGGTCGTCCTGACCCCAGGTGTCCAGGCGCGACACGCCCAGCAATCCCGCGGCCGTGGGCCAGGGGTGCAGCCAGGCCCAGCGGTCGCTCAAACCATGCAGGTACATGCGGTGCAGGCCCAGCGTGCCCAGCAGCAGCGCCAGCCAGGCGGCCAAGGTCTTTGAACGGTAGTGTGTGTGGTCTGTCATCGTTTACAATGATCGGTTTTCGACGCTGGCTTTGAAGTGGCAACACCCAGGGCGTATCTACGGCGGCGACAGCGGCTGCCAGCAGCCCCGGGTGAACCGGGGCTGCTGGCAGCCAACACGATGGCCTGCCCGGTGTGTCCCCGCGGTGTGGCGATCGACCCAACGATTTCCAAGGAAACATCATCATGGTCGTGATCCGACTGGCTCGTGGCGGCGCCAAGAAGCGCCCGTTTTACAACATCGTGGTGGCCGACTCGCGTGAGCGCCGTGACGGCCGATTCATCGAACGCGTGGGCTTTTACAACCCCGTGGCCGCTGGCGCCGAACAGCCGCTGCGCGTGGCGCTGGACCGCGTAACGCACTGGGCCGGCGTGGGCGCCCAGCTGTCGCCCACCGTGGCGCGCCTGGTCGACCAGGCCAAGAAGGCGGCCTGATTCAGGCTGCCGTGCCTCGGCCTGCCGTGGGCACGAACCCCAGCATGGCGGCCAATCTGCCGCCGGACGCGGTTGAAGTTGGCCGGGTGCTGGGGGCCTGGGGTGTGAAGGGCGGCATCAAGGTGAAAGCCTTTGCCGCCGACCCGCAGGCCCTTTTTTCTACCAAACGCTGGTACATCCAGCCGCCTGAATTGGCGCGCCCCGCCGTCGTGGGCTCTGCTGTCTGGCCGACGCTGCTGCGTGTGGTGCAGGCCCGCGAGCAAGGCGACGCCGTGGTGGCCACCGTGCAAGAACTGGAAGACCGCGACGCTGCCGAAGCGTTGAAGGGCGCGCGGGTGTTTGTGCCCCGCACCAGCTTCCCCACACCCGACAGCGGTGAGTACTACTGGGTCGACCTCATCGGCCTGTCGGTGTTCAACCGCAGTGGGGCTGCCATGGGCGAAGTGGTCGGACTCATCGAGACCGGCCCGCACTGCGTGCTGCGCATCCAGGCCGCCGATGCACAAGTGCCCGAGTGCCTGGTGCCCTTCGTCGACGCCTATGTCGATGCCGTGGACCTGCCCGGACGGCGCATCACCGTCGACTGGGAAGCCGACTACTCGGCCTGAGAGACTGCTGGGAGCGCCCGTCATGCGTTTTGACGTCGTCACGCTGTTCCCTGACCTGTTCACGCCGCATCTGTCGCAAGGCATCACGCGGCGGGCTTTTGAGTCACGCCAGGTCGCCGTGCGCCTGTGGAACCCGCGCGACCATGCCGACGACGCCTACCGCCGTGTCGACGACCGACCTTATGGCGGTGGCCCGGGCATGGTGATGCTGGTCGAACCGCTGCTGCGCACCCTGGACGCCGTGTGCGCCGATCGCGGTGACGCCAGGCCCCAGGTGGTGCACTTCACGCCCACGGGCCGGCGCCTGGACCAGTCGCTGCTGCAGCAGTTCGCGGTCGGGCCGGGTGCCGTGCTGCTGTGTGGCCGCTACGAAGGCATCGATCAGCGCTTCATCGACAGCCACGTCACACTGGAAATCAGCCTCGGCGACTTTGTCTTGTCTGGTGGTGAACTGCCGGCCCTTGCCTTGTTGGACGGCGTGGCGCGTTTGCAAGAGGGTGTGCTGACGGCGCCGTCGCACGAACAGGACAGTTTTTCTGACGGCCTGCTGGAAGGGCCCCACTACAGCCGGCCCGAGAAGCTGGCCCTGGGCGATGTTTCGTCGGATGTGCCGCCGGTTTTGCTGTCGGGCCACCATGGCGACATCGCCCGCTGGCGGCGCGACCGGTCGCTGGAACTCACCGCACAACGGCGGCCCGACCTGATCACTGCTGCCCGCGCGGCAGGGCGCCTGAGCCAGGCCGACGAACAGACGCTGTTCCGCCTCGGGCTATAATCATAGGCTTTTCGATCCTCTGCCGGGCGGCACAGATTCCTGTTCCAACAACAATGCCCGCGACACGATCGCACGGAGAACCCCCCCTTGGACCTCATCGCGACCCTCGAGCAGGAAGAGATCACGCGTCTCAACCGCACCATCCCGGCCTTTGCCCCCGGCGACACTGTCATCGTCAACGTCAATGTGGTTGAAGGCACACGCAAGCGCGTGCAGGCCTACGAAGGCGTGGTCATCGCCAAGCGCAACCGCGGCCTGAACAGCAGCTTCATCGTGCGCAAGATCTCCAACGGCGAAGGCGTGGAACGTACGTTCCAGACCTACAGCCCGCTGATTGCCAGCGTCGAAGTCAAGCGCCGCGGCGATGTGCGCCGCGCCAAGCTGTACTACCTGCGCCAGCGCAGCGGCAAGTCGGCGCGCATCAAGGAAAAGCTGGCCGCGCGTGCGTGAGCCTGGCTACCGCGCCTGAAAGCCCCAGCAAGCAAGGCCGCCTCCGGGCGGCCTTTTTTGATTTCAACGGCCGCTGAACCCACCCCCCACCCGCGACCCTGCCCATGGCGCCGAAGCGAATCCTCGATCCCCGAGCCATTCCAGTGGCTGGGATTGACGCGCACCTGCCGCCCCTTGAACTGGCCAGGCTGACAGCAGACGCCCTGCGTGGACGTTTTGCCCAGTCCCGGGTCTGGACGCCCGAACACGCGGGCGACGGCAGTCGTTTCCAGCCCGAGCGCGAACCGGCGCACGCTGCTGTGCTGGTGCCCCTGGTGCAGCGCCCGCAGGGCCTGCAGGTGCTGCTGACACGCCGCACCGACCACCTGCGGGATCACGCCGGCCAGATCAGCTTTCCTGGCGGCCGCAGCGAGCCGCACGACGACGGACCTGCAGGCACGGCGCTGCGCGAAACCCTTGAAGAAGTGGGTCTGGCGCCAGACCGTGTCCAGATCATCGGCCAGATGCCCACCTACACCACGGTCACGCACTTTGTGGTGACGCCCGTGGTGGCCTTGGTGCTGCCGCCGTTTGACTTGGCGCTGGACAGCTTTGAAGTGGCCGAGGCCTTCGAGGTGCCGCTGGACTACCTGATGAACCCCGCGCACCACCGCCGCCACGTCTTCAGCCTCGAAGGCGCCGAGCGCCAGTTCCTGTCCATGCCCTGGCAAGGCCCGGGTGCCGACGGCGTGGCGCGTGAATACTTCATCTGGGGCGCGACGGCGGCCATGCTGCGCAACCTGTACCGCTTCCTGGCGGAGTGAGCCTCTATCATCGGTGGCGATGAGTTTCTTTGCCGTCCTGCTTGCCTTGCTCATCGAGCAACTCAAACCCCTGCCGCGCGACAACTGGGTGCACGAGACCATGGTGTCGTGGGTGCGCTGGACGGGCCGCAACTTTGACGCCGGCGAAAGACACCACACCCGCGTGGTGTGGGCCGTGTCCGTGCTGGCACCGGCGTTGCTGGCCGGACTGAGCTACCTGCTGATACGGCACTACAGCTTGCTCGTGGCGCTGGCCTTTGACGTGGCGGTTCTGTACCTGACGCTGGGATTCCGTCAGTTCAGCCACTACTACACCGACATTCGCGACGCGCTGGACCGCGGTGACGAGGCGCAGGCGCGCACGCTGCTCGGCGAGTGGCGCCATCTGGACGCCAGCGAGCTGCCACGCACCGAAGTGCTGCGCCACGTCATCGAACACGCCTTGCTGGCCGCGCACCGGCATGTGTTCGGGGTGTTCTTCTGGTTTGTGTTGTTGTCGGCGGTCGGCCTGGGCCCGCTGGGCGCCGTGCTCTACCGCATGGCCGAGTTTTCCACGCGCTACTGGAGCTACCGCCAGCGCACGCTGGACGCACCGGCCAACGACGGTCTGCAAGCCCTGTCGCGCCAGGCCTTTTCTTTCATCGACTACCTGCCGGCGCGGCTGACCGCCTTTGGCTTTGCCGTGGTGGGCAACTTCGAAGAAGCCGTGGCCGGCTGGCGGCGCGACTCCACGCTGTGGCTGCACGCCAACGAGGGCATCATCCTGGCCGCTGCTGCGGGCGCGCTGGGCATCCAGCTGGGCGGCGCGGCGGCGCCCGGTGTCACGCCGGATCGGTCCAAGACCTTCACCGCCGGCGGCGAAGCCGGCATGGCTGATGCCCACGGTTCGACGCCTGGCGTGCCGCCACAACCGGGTCACCTGCAAAGTGTGGTGGGCCTGGTCTGGCGATCGGTGGTGTTGTGGATGCTGCTGGTGGCGCTGTTGACGCTGGCCAACGTCATCGGCTGAAGACACTGGCCGGACCGCGCTCCGGCGCATTGCCCTTCTTCGCCCGTCACCACTTTTTTGTCGACAGCTCGTCGTACAGCGACTCGTAGATGCGCTGTCTGGAAGGTGTGATCTCGCCGCGATCGATGGCCGCACGCACGCCGCAGCCGGGCTCATGCCGGTGGCTGCAGTTGTGGAACTTGCATTGGCCCAAGGCTGCGGCGTAGTCGGGCATTAGGCCGGCCAGGTCTTCTGGCTTGATCTGTCGCAGGCCAAACTCCTGGAAGCCCGGCGAGTCGATCAGCGCGCCGTGCCGCTCAACGTTGAGCCAGTACCAGGTGGTGGTGGTGGTGGTGTGCCGGCCCGCTGCCAGCGCCACAGAGATCTCGCCCACTTGTGCTGCCGCCTGTGGCACCAGCAGGTTGATGAGCGTGCTCTTGCCCATGCCGCTGGGGCCCAGCACCAGCGTCACGCGGCCTCGCAGGTGTTCTGCCAGCGTGGCCTTCGAGGCTTCGGGCTGGGTCTTCAGCGCCAGTTCGATTACCGTGCTGCCCATCGCCACATAGGGGGCCAGGCGGCCTCGCGCGGTGGCCGCCGATGGCAAGTCGGTCTTGTTCAAACCGATCAGCGTTGGGATGCCGGCTTCCCGAGCCGCCACCAACGCACGCGTGAGCTGCGATTCGCTGAACACCGGCTCGCCGGCCACCAGCACCAGCAGCTGGTCCAGGTTGGCGGCAAACGACTTGGTGCGCCACTCGTCCTGGCGGAACAGCAGGTTGCGCCGCGGCTCCAGATGTTCGATGACACCGCCGTCGCCGGTGGCCTGCCAGCGCACGTGGTCGCCCACCACCAGTTCACTTTTTTTGCCACGCGGGTGGCAGTGCACACGTTCACCTTCCGGGGTTTCCACCACCACGTGACGGCCGTGCGCGGCCACCACCAGGCCGACGTCCAGGACGACGGCTTGGGTCAAGGTGCGGGGCGGTCCAGCAGCGCGTCGAGCTTGGCCGCGCAGATGAAATCGTTGATCGAGATGCCGCCCACCGAATGGGTGTTGAAGCGCACGGTGCAGCGGTTGTAGCTGACCAGCAGATCAGGGTGGTGGTCTTCGCCATGCGCCACCCAGGCCTGTGCGTTCACGAAGGCCAGGGTGCGGTGGTAGTCGGCGAAGTCGAAACGTTTCTGGATCGCGCCGTCCACCAGCGACCAACCAGGGGCTTGCCCCAGGTGCTGCTGCACTTCGGCTTCGGTCATGGCCGCGTGGCCCTCCAGGGGCTGGCAGTGGCGTGTGGCGAGGGATGTCATGGTCGTCTCAGGCGGGGTTGACGGCGGCTGATTGCGTCAGCGAAGGCAGGGCGGCCAGCCGCTCGGAAGCCGGCGGGTGCGAGTAGTAGAAGCGCACGTAAACCGGGTCGGGTGTCAGTGTGGCTGCATTGTCCTCGTGCAGCTTCAGCAGCGCGCCGGCCAGGTCGCGGCCATCGGCTTGTGCGCAAGCGTAGGCGTCGGCCTGGAACTCGTGCTGGCGAGAGAAGTGCGCAAACAGCGGCGAGACAAAAAACGTGAAGCTGGGCAGCACCATCATGAACAGCAGCAGCGCCAGCGCGTCGTTGGGCGCAGACATATTGGGTGACACGCCCAGGCCCGCGTAGAAGCCGCTCTGACGGGCCAGCCAGCCCAGCAGCGCCAGACCGGCAAGGCTCATGGCAAAGATGCCCAGCAGCCTTTGCAGCACGTGTTTGTGCTTGAAGTGGCCCAGCTCATGCGCCAGCACCGCTTCCACCTCACCGGGTGTCAGGCGCTGCAGCAGGGTGTCGAAAAACACCACGCGCTTGGCCGCGCCCAGGCCGGTGAAGTAAGCGTTGGCGTGTGCCGAACGCCGGCTGCCGTCCATCACGAACAGGCCCTTGGCGGCAAAGCCGCAGCGCTGCATGAGCGCCTGCACGCGGGCCTTCAGCGATTCATCGGCCAGCGGCACGAACTTGTTGAACAGCGGCGCAATCAGCGTCGGATAGATCACCATCAAGAGCAGATTGAAGGCCACCAGCGCGCCCCAGGCCCACAGCCACCACAGGCCGCCGCTGACGCCCATCAGCCACAGCACCAGCGCGGCCAGCGGCAAGCCGATGACCGCACCCACCAGCGCGCCCTTGGCCTGGTCCGCCAGCCACAGGGTGAGGCTCATGCGGTTGAAGCCAAAGCGTTGTTCGATGCGGAAGGTGCTGATCCATTCCAGCGGCATCTCGATCAACGCACCGATGAGCGTGACGGCGCACAGCAGCACCAGCTGGTAGGGCAGGGCGCCCCAGCGCGGGAGCACGGATTCGAGCACCAGCGTGTTCAGCGCATCCAGCCCGCCCAGCAGCGTCCAGCCCAGCAGCACCGCGCTGGACAGGGCCGTGGTCCAAAGGCCGAAGCGGCCCTTGGCCAGCGTGTAGTCCGCCGCGCGCTGGTGGGCCTGCAGCGTCACCGTGCCGGCAAAGGCGGCGGGCACTTCGTGCCGGTGTTGCGCCACGTGGCGCATCTGGCGCGTGCCCAGCCACAGGCGGGTGGCCAGCGACAGCAGCAGGGCGGCCGCAAAGGCCAGGGTCAGGTGCATCGGATTCATCGGTGGCGAGTGTAGGCTTGGGCCAGAATCGCGGTCTTTGGCACTGGCTCTTGCACAGGATTGCGCACATGACCGAACCCGCAGCTTCCAACTCCGCCGAGACGCTGGCGCCCAGTGACCAGAACCTGATCTGGATCGACCTGGAAATGACGGGGCTGTTCCCCGAGTCGGACCGCATCATCGAAATCGCCGTCGTCGTCACCGACCCGATGCTGAAACTGCGTGTCGAAGGCCCGGTGTTCGCCGTGCACCAGAGCGACGCCGTGCTGGACGGCATGGACGCCTGGAACACCGGCACCCACGGCCGCAGCGGCCTGACCGCCCGTGTGCGCGCTTCGACCGTCGACGAAGCCTCTGCCGAAGCCCAGGTCATCAACTTCCTGAAGCAGTACGTGGCCAAGGGCAAGAGCCCCATGTGCGGCAACAGCATCTGCCAGGACCGCCGCTTCCTGGCCCGCACCATGCCGTCGCTGGAGGCCTTTTTCCACTACCGCAACCTCGACGTCAGCACGCTGAAGGAGCTGGCGCGGCGCTGGAAACCGTCGGCCATGGAAGGCTTCAAGAAGGCGCAGGCCCACACCGCGCTGGCCGACATCCACGAGTCCATCGACGAGCTGATCCACTACCGCACGCACCTGCTGGCGGTGTAGCGCCAGCCTCGCAGCACCAGCCAAGCGACATGCACTTGCCGAACTCCGACGTCCGGCGTGCAACCCTCTCCCGCCGCACTGGGGGCAGCGGGTACAACGGCGGCTTCGGGGGCAGTCGCCCCCAAGGCCTGTCTGCTGGAGCTGCCCATGACCACCCGCCGCAATGCCCTTGCCACCGCCTGCCTGCTCGCCCTGGCCGTCGGGTCTTCCGCCCAGGCGCAGGCGCCCGACTGGAAAAAGGTCCGCGTTGGCGTCGAAGGCAACTACCCGCCGTTTTCCAAGCTGGGTGCTGACGGAAAACTGAGCGGCTTCGACATCGACATTGCACTGGCGGTGTGCCAGAAGATGGGCGCCGAGTGCACGCTGGTGCAGCAGGAATGGGACGGCATGATGCCGGCGCTGCGGGCCAAGAAGTTCGACATGATCGTCGCTTCGATGACGATCACCGACGAACGCCGCAAGGCAGCCGACTTCAGCGACCCCTACTACGACGTGCCCTCGCGCTGGGTGGCCAAGAGCGGTGCCTTCAAGGACCATGACCAGGCGTCGCTGAAGGGCAAGAAGATCATCGTGCTGCGCAACAGCCCGCGCGCCAAGCACGTGGCCGACAAGTACAAGGACAGCGAAGTGCTGCTGGTCAACAAGGAGACCGACGTCTACCTGGAACTGACCGCCGGCCGGGGTGACATCGGCTTCGGCTCGTCGGTGGTCTCGTCCGAGGCTTTCCTGAAGAAGCCCGAAGGCAAGGCCTTTGCGCAGGTGGGCAACACCGTGCGCCTGGACGGTGGCGGCGGTGGTGTCGGCATCGCCTTTCGCAAGGGCGACGACGCGCTGCGCGAAAAGGTCAACGCGGCCTTGAAGGCGGTCAGGACCGACGGCAGCTACAAGAAACTTGCCGACGGCTACTTCGACTTCGACGTCTCCGGCGGCAACTGAACCCGCACCGACGGCGCTCTTGGCGGCAGACGGCATGTTCCACGGCTACCTCAACGCCATCCTCGGCGGGCTGGGCATCACCCTCGGCGTGGCCGCGGCTTCGCTGGCGGTGGCCTGCGTGTTCGGGCTGATGGGCGCCGTGGCCAAGCTGTCGCGCTCGCGTGCGGCACGTTGGGCGGCCGACTTCTACACCACGGTCATCCGCGGGCTGCCCGAGTTGGTGTTGATGCTGCTGATCTTCTACGGCGGCCAGATCCTGCTCAACGACCTGGCCGAAGCGCGCGGCTGGGGCTACATCGACGTGCCGCCCTTTGCCGCTGGTGTGCTGACCATCGGTTTTGTCTTCGGCGCCTACCTCACCGAGACCTTTCGCGGCGCCATCCTGGCCGTGCCCAAGGGGCAGATGGAAGCCGCAGCGGCCTTTGGCCTGTCTCGCAGCCAGGCCCTGCGGCGCATCCTGTTGCCGCAGATGGTGCGCCATGCCATCCCGGGTTTTGCCAACAACTGGCTGGTGATGGTGAAGGCCACCGCACTGGTGTCGATCATCGGCCTGGACGACATGCTGCATCGCGCGAACATGGCCGCTTCCGCCACGCGCGAGCCTTTCACCTTCTTTGTGCTCATCGCCTTGATCTATCTGGCGGTGACCACCGTGTCCATCGTGGTGCTGGCACAGGTCGAGAAGCGCTTCAGCCTGGGCGTCAAGCGGGTGTCGTTCTGAACATGTTCGACTGGGACGTCATCGTCGGCAGCCTGCCTGACTTCGTGCAGGGCTTGAAGGTGTGCCTGATCCTGCTGACCATCAGTGTCGGCACGGGCTTTGTGCTGTCGCTGCCCTTGGCGGTGGCGCGGGTGTCGGCGCGGCCGTGGCTGTCGCGACCGGTCTGGCTGTATACCTACGTCTTTCGCGGCACGCCGCTGCTGGTGCAGCTGTTCATCGTCTACTACGGCCTGGCGCAGTTCGAGTGGGTGCGTGCCAGCATGGCCTGGCCGCTGTTGCGCGAGGCCTGGTTCTGCGCCTGGCTGGCCTTTTCGCTCAACACCACGGCCTACACCACCGAGATCTTTGCTGGCGCGCTGCGCGCCACGCCGTCGGGCGAGGTCGAAGCCGCGCGGGCGTACGGCCTGTCGGGCTGGCGCCTGTACCGGCGCATCCTGCTGCCCAGCGCACTGCGCCGTGCCTTGCCGCAGTACAGCAACGAGGTGGTGGGCATGATGCACGCCACGGCCATTGCCAGCACCGTGACGCTGGTGGACGTGACACGCGTGGCACGCGATGTCTACGCCAACCACCTCTTGCCGGCCGAAGCCTTCGGCACCGCGGCGCTTGTCTACTTCGTGCTGACCTTCAGCATGGTGGGTGGCTTCAAGCTGCTGGAGCGCCGCTTCCTGCGCCACCTGCACATCGAACGGCGCCCTGGTGTCGCCCCCGCCCTCGCCCCCGCACGCGCGGCCTGAAGGCGCGCCCAAGACGAACCCCACCTGCCACACAAAGCCATGCCATCCCAATCGATCGATCTCGTCAGCGCCACGCCGGGGCTGCGCCATTCCTTGACGGTGTTGCGCTACGGCCAGGCGGGCCGCGGGCCCAAGGCCATGATCCAGGCGGCGCTGCATGCCGACGAAGTGCCGGCCCTGCTGGTGGCGCAGCAGCTGCGTGTGCTGCTGGCCGCCGAAGACGCCGCCGGTCGCGTAGCCGGTGAAGTGGTGCTGCTGCCGTACGCCAACCCGCTGGGCCTGGGTCAGCTGCTGCTGGGTCAGCACCAGGGCCGCTTCGACCTGCGCGACGGCATCAACTTCAACCGCAACGTGCCCGACCTCACCAACACCGTGGCCGCTGCGTTGCAGGGCCGCCTGGGCAGCGACAGCCAGGCCAATGCCGCGCTGGTGCGCCAGGCGCTGCGCGAAGCCGCAGCGCAGCTGACGGCCAAAGACGCGGTCACCGATCTCAAGAACCGCTTGCTGCAGCTGGCCGTCGACGCCGACATCGTGCTGGACATGCACTGCGACTCGCAGGCCGCCATGCACCTCTATGCGCTGACCCCGCAAGCCGACCTGGCGGTCGAGCTGGGCGCACTGCTGGGCGCGCAGGCCATCCTGCTGGCCACCGAGTCGGGTGACTCGCCCTTCGACGAGGCCTGCAGCCGGCCCTGGCTGCAGCTGCGCGAGCGCTTTGCGGCGCACCCGCTGCCGCTGGGCTGCTTCAGCACCACGATCGAACTGCGCGGTGAAGCTGACACCCATCACGACCTGGCGCGCCGCGATGCGCAAGCCATCGTCGAATTCCTGCGCCGTCGTGGTGTGCTGTCGGGTTCGCCGGTGCTGCTGCCCACCCCGCTGTGCCAGCCCACACCGCTGTCGGGTTCCGAACCCGTGACGTCACCCCGTGCTGGCGTGGTGGTGTTTCACCGTGAACCTGGCGACCGTGTCCAGGCCGGTGACTGCATCGCCGACGTGGTGGACGTGGACACCGGCACCGTGCACCCCTTGCAGGCGCAGTCGGCCGGCGTCCTGTACGCCCGTGTGGCCACCCGCTGGGCGACGCCGGGCAAGCGCCTGGCCAAGATTGCCGGCACCACGCTGGCCCGCACCGGCAAACTGCTGAGCCCCTGAGCGGCCACGCGACGACATGAACACTGCGTCACCCCAATGGCTGCTGGAGGCCGAGAACATCGTCAAGCGCTTTGGCGACAACGAGGTGCTGAGCGGCGTGACCGTGCGTGCGCGCCAGGGCGACGTGATCTCGATGATCGGCGCCAGCGGCTCGGGCAAGAGCACCTTCCTGCGCTGCCTGAATCTGCTGGAGCAGCCGCATGGCGGCCGCATCGCTGTCGACGGCGAAGAGCTGCAACTGGTGCCGGACACATCCCGCGAAGCCGGTGGTGCCTTCAAGGCGCAGAGCGCAGCCCAGTTGCAGCGCCTGCGCTCGCGCGTGGCCATGGTCTTCCAGCATTTCAACCTGTGGGCCCACCTGACGGCGCTGGAAAACGTGATCGAGGCGCCGACCCAGGTGCTGGGCCTGTCGCGGGCCGAGGCCGTCGAGCGTGCAGAACGCTATCTGCAGCGCGTGGGTGTGAGCCATCGCAAGGACGCCTATCCGGCGCACCTGTCGGGCGGCGAGCAGCAGCGCGTGGCCATTGCCCGCGCGCTGGCGATGGAGCCCCAGGTCATGCTGTTCGACGAACCGACCTCGGCACTGGACCCCGAACTGGTGGGCGAGGTGCTGCGTGTCATGCGTACAGTGGCCGAAGAAGGACGCACCATGATCGTGGTCACGCACGAGATGAGCTTCGCGCGCGAGGTCAGCAACCACGTGGTCTTTCTGCACAAGGGCCGCATTGAAGAACAGGGCCGCCCGCGCGAGGTGCTGGCACGACCCCAGAGCGAAAGGCTGCAGGCTTTCCTGGCCAATTCCCTGAAGTAGCGCATGACTCAGCCGGCCTTGCCCCACACCCCCTTGCCCCAAGCCCAGTAGGCCTGTCACTGCCTTGACTTGCACGCTGTCTACACTGGGGGGATGACCGAAGACAACCGGCAAGCCGCAGCCGAAGCCCCAGGGGCTGCCAGCACACCCACCCGCCCGCTGACCCTGCTCAACCGCGAACGTGCCATCCTGCAGTTCAACCGGCGTGTGCTGGCGCAGGCGCGGCGCGAAGATGTGCCGCTGCTGGAGCGGCTGCGCTACGTCACCATCGTCAGCAGCAACCTGGATGAGTTTTTCGAGGTTCGCGTGGCCGACATCATCGAGGACACGCGGCAGCCCACATCCGGCGTCACACGCAAAGACCTGGCCTCGGTGGCGCAGGCCGCACACGAACTCATCGACGAGCAGTACGCCCTGTTCAACGACGTGGTCATGCCGGCGCTGCAACGCCAGGGCATCGTCGTGCTGAACCACGCCGAGCGCAATGTCGAGCAGCGCCGCTGGGTGGCGAACTTCTTTGAAAACCAGGTGCGGCCGCTTTTGGTGCCGGTGAGCCTGGACCCCAGCCATCCCTTCCCCTTGGTGGCCAACAAGTCGCTCAACTTCATCGCCCGCCTGGGTGGGCGCGACGCCTTCGGGCGCGAAAACCAGATTGCCATCGTCAAGGTGCCTCGGGTGCTGCCGCGGGTGATCCGCCTGCCCGACGGCCTGTGCGGCGGCGGCCAGGGCTTCGTGCTGCTGACCAGCGTCATCCGCGCCCACCTGGCCGAGTTGTTTCCAGGCCGTACGGTGGAGTCGTTTTCGCAGTTCCGTGTCACCCGCGACTCAGACCTGGCGGTGCATGAAGACGACGTCACCAACCTGCGCCAGGCGCTGCGCACGGGGTTGAGCACACGCCACTTCGGCCAGGCCATCCGGCTGGAGGTGGTCAGCACTTGCCCGCAGCAGTTGTCCGACCTGCTGTTGCAGCAGTTTGAATTGCCCGACGTGGCGCTGTACCGCGTCAACGGCCCGGTCAACCTGGTGCGGCTGAACCAGCTCATCGACCAGGCCGAAGGCGCGGCGCTGCACTTCGAGCCCTACCAGCCGGCCTGGCCCGAAGGCCGGCTGCCGCAGTCGCAATCGATCCTGGCGCGACTGCGCAAGGGTGACGTGCTGCTGCACCACCCCTTCGAAAGCTTCGAGCCGGTGGTGCAGTTTCTGCGCGAAGCGGTGATGGACCCGGATGTGCTGGCCATCAAGCAGACCATCTACCGCACCGGCGCGCAGAGTGTGCTGATGGACCTGCTGATCGAAGCCGCGCGGCGGGGCAAGGAAGTGCTGGCCGTGGTGGAGCTGAAAGCGCGCTTCGACGAAGAGGCCAACATCAACTGGGCCGAACGTCTGGAAGCCATGGGCGCCCAGGTGGTCTACGGCGTGGTGGGCCTGAAGACCCATGCCAAGATGCTGCTGGTCACGCGTCGCGAAGAAACCGCCCCCGCCGACGGCCGCCGCGCGGCGCAGACCCGGCTGCGCCGCTACCTGCACCTGAGCACGGGCAACTACAACCCGCGCACCTCACGCCTGTACACCGACATGGGCTACCTGACGGCAGACCCCGGCATGACGGCCGACGCCGACGCCGTGTTCCTGCAACTGGCCAGTCAGACCAAGGCGCGCCCGCCCCGGCACCTGGTGACCGCGCCCTTCGTGCTGCACAAACGCATGGTGCAGCACATCGAGCAGGTGGCCGCCGCAGCGCGTGCCGGGCAGCCAGGGCGCATCGTGGCCAAGATCAATGCGCTGACCGACCCGGGTCTGATCGCGGCGCTGGTGCTCGCCAGCCAGGCCGGGGCCCAGATCGACCTCATCGTGCGTGGCGCCTGCATGTTGCCGCCGGGCGTGCCCGGTCACACCCACAACATCCGCGTGCGCTCGGTGGTGGGGCGCTTCCTGGAGCACACGCGCATCCTGTACTTCAGCTGGGGCGCGTCGGAAGACGACCAGGCGCTGTACCTCAGCAGCGCCGACTGGATGAGCCGCAACATGTTTCGCCGCGTCGAAGTGGCCTGGCCCGTGCGAGACAAGGCGCTGCGCCAGCGGGTCATCGACGAGGGACTGGTGCCTTACCTGCACGACAAGAGCGACGCCTGGGAACTGGACGCCGAGGGCCGCTACAAACGCGTGGCCCAAAGCGGCGTCAGCGCGCAGCGGGCCCTGGCGCAGCGCTACCGGCAGCGCTGATTGCCTTCCAGCCCCAAGGAAAGCCTGCCGTGGACCTGATCCTGTGGCGCCATGCCGAAGCGCTGGAGATGCGTGAGGTGCAGGACGACCTGGACCGCGCACTCACGCCCAAGGGCGAACGCCAGGCCCAGCGCATGGCGGTCTGGCTGAACCGGCAACTGCCGTCCAGCACGCGTGTGCTGGTCAGCCCGGCGCGGCGCACGCAGCAGACGGCCACTGCGCTGGACCGTAAATTCAAGACGGTGCCCGGCCTGGCGCCCGATGGCACGGTGGAAGGCCTGCTGCACGCCGTGCGCTGGCCCGATGCCCGAGAGCCTGTGCTGGTGGTGGGCCACCAGCCCACGCTGGGGCTGGCGGCGGCTTACCTGGTCTCGGGCCAGCCGCAGGCCTGGGCCGTGCGCAAAGGCGCCGTGTGGTGGCTGCGTGCGCGTGAACGCGAAGGGCAGCTGCAGATCGTGCTGCACGCGGTGGTGTCGCCCGAACTGGTCTGACCGCCGCTGCCCTGCAGCAGGCGCTTGCCTGGCGCTTGCCCGGCCCTTCCGCGCCAGAGTCGCCCCGCCCTAAGGACTCGCGAACCAAGGGGGTTCCAAGCGCACCAGTAGTCCGTTCCGTCAATGAGATTACAAATGAAATTGATGCATTCGTTCGTCAGGCTAGGCGCAAACCACAGCCAT
>ENA-ORBV01009952-ORBV01009952.1-microbial-mat-metagenome-genome-assembly--contig:-NODE-9952-length-15387-cov-5.586545_pt1 | contig 15387 bp, 9 predicted proteins | sample MGYA00237777_ERZ505514 | MGnify/ENA primary metagenome ERZ505514 (study PRJEB26160, sample SAMN06269048) | microbial mat metagenome | isolation source: Oligotrophic lake microbial mat | place... | reverse complement strand
CAACCGAAACATGTCTGAACCTCGGTAACCACGTCGTTGGTTTGGTAACCGGTCCGGCGTGTTTTAGAAAGTCTTCACCTGCCCGGCATGCCAGGCAAATATCGTGACTCCCGACGAGATGGGTCACGCTTCATTTGAATTGGTTCACATAATAAAAAGGATCAACAAAGCTATCACCAGAATTACCGGTACGAACCAGGTACGACTCACTATCGATAGCTACTGCATGGTACTCTAGCTAGCTAGTAGCAAGTACATGTAGTACTCTCGGGCCCAATCAATGAACTATAAATTCTTAGACTGACTCGACTCACTGCTATTACTTGAGCTCTAGCAGCTCGTTGGTCTTCCACCATGACGGCTACAACGGAGTTGGACGTGGGCATCAGCATGCCACCATCTTCATTTGATGCTACTACGAAAACGACTCCCATTGCACGCCCAAGAAAAGAACCGGACGAACAAGACCAACATCAAGAAGAGGATTGCATTGACGATTGGGCCTTGTATCGATTGTTGGAAGAAGATGATGACACGTGTGCTGGAGAAAATTTGGCCATCTCCAACTGCAGTAGCAGCAGCATTGTACCGGCGGCACGTTGCCCGCTGCATATATTAGCCGCTGGTGGAGAAATTTTACAGCCAGGGGATCATGTGTACATGGAATGTAATCTGTACCAGCATCATGGAATTGTCTTGCACGTCGAAGCAGCAGGAGCAAGGGAGGACAACACAATACCCGAAATACCAGAGCAACAACTAGCAGTAGCATCACCACCATCGCCCGATGAGAATGATTCAAACGACAACAAGCAGAAGAATCAGCAACAACAACGACCCTACATTTTAATTGCCGAATTTACCAATGTCGCTTTGGAACAGGAAACCAATGACGGCACGGGCAGAACAATGTTCACGTCCGCGTCTACGGCATCCAATGCCGTCGGCTCTGGCGCAGATGGCGGGGGTGTGGAAGGTGGCTTTCGTCTTGTCCGCGAATACAATGCCTCCACGGTATGGCACAAAGTCAAATACAAGGCAAACCCTATGGAAATGTTTATTTGGAGACCTGGTACATGCTCTTCGGCACTTCCGTCGCCTGTCGCCACCATTTTGATGCGGGTCTTGTTTTTACGAGATTGTCGTCATGAGATACCCAAATATCATTTGTTTGCCAGCAATTGTGAAACGGTGGCCGTTTGGTGCACGACGGGGACATGGCAAACACTGCAAGGAAAAGGACGAACTTTGCAATTGTCGACTGCAGCCGTCTTGGGGAGCGGTTTGTTATTACCCGCCATTGGAATTGGCATAGCAACAGCAGCGGCTGCCTCGAGTTTGTGGCATACCAAGGTCATGGGAGATACATGGAATCAAACCGAAGCCAAATTGAATCGAGCCTTTGAATGGTATGCGCTCGGCAGGGCGCTTACTAAATTCATCTTTGAATGAAACTAGACTACTATTGCTGTTCTCGAATAAAAAGAAAGAGGAGAAAGAATGATGACAAAAAATTTTGACATCATTTTTTAGGACAATTTTCATGAATATTGCCAGAACAGAAGAGTTCTCATTGTCCACACTTACTAGAGCTGTCGACGAAGGAGTGGCGATGTAAGCCATGGTCGTTCCGTCCAGGAATGCATTGGATTCTTTTTTGACCAGCGTACTTTTGTCATTCGCAAAAGCCTGGCGGAAGATCTGCGCGGCCGTTGTTTATCACGAGGTTGGTGTGTGTGGATTGGATGCGACGATAGGTCCCTATGACCTACTAGTAGGTCAAATTATTCGACTACTATAGCTAGTGTGCAGGATTGTTTGTGTATTTTGTCTTTTTAAGATTAGATCTCTATGTATGTATATAAAGGTTCTGCCTGTCAGCGCTTTTCGCATCCTTTGTATTCAGTAGTTTGTAAGGCAGACCGAGAGTTCGAGCGAGAGCAAACGCCCTCAGAGCTGATGCGGTGCTGGCTATAGTGATGCTTGCCAGTTTATATTTATACTGTCGTTGTCGTGTACTTGCTGGCTATTCAATTTGCTGGCACCAAAATAATCATTGGGATGCAAGCAGACCGTACTGTATTGTCATGGTGAAGGCGCGTGCAGAGTACAATGATGTTGCTGTGTGCCATTAGTATCGTTTGGCTCCCTTTTGGGCATTGCCTATTGGCTCCCACCCCTTGGATCCAAGACCACCTTGTTTGACATTCTGAAAGCGACCCTTGGCGGTAGTGCTTGATTCTATCACTGTTGGAATAGCAACCTGCAAGTTGAAGTCGAAATGGCACAAAGAAAAAACAGTCAGCCAAAGAAATAGCACAAGAGAATAGAAAAAAGCAAGGGTGCTAACGAATAGATAACTCACTGTAAATGCCTTTTCCAAAAGAAAGAAGAAAATGTCCAATGATCTCAGCAACAGCTGAAACGCCAAATTTTGTTCTTTTTGCTGTTCCGCGGCATTTTCGTCGTCGTCCGCTTCCATGGTGACCACTCGTGCTGCTTCAAAATCATAATCGTTCACCACCTCTACATTGCCAGTGACATACTCGGAAGACATTCTGCTCACTACTTCTGCATGTGCTGTTCCCGGTGTTACGGGTGCGGTTGCCACCGCATAGACAAAGGCTTCCGGGATCACATCCACGATTTTAGGTTTTTTCTTCGTCGCACCCGTGACCACCGACTCGTCGCCGCCGGATTCGAGGTTATCGGCAAGATAGGCATATCCGCCATCCACAATGGTCGAAGTCGCATAGACCGATGCCGTCTCCTCGTAGTCCTCGAAAAGTTCTTCCATGGGTAAATCTTCCATTTCCATCATGGGTGGTAACTCTTCCATTTCAGGTTCCGTCCATAAGGTCTCAAATTGATTCTGCAAGTCCGTCAATCGCAACAAAACAGGTATCAAATTCTCGTTATCTTCAGGACTCTTGCCCGAATTTTCTACTAATTCCTGGACCAACGCTTGCGCCGCACCCAAGGACACGGCCCGTTGCGCATCCCCCCCAAGTTCGTCCACCACTCCCTTGACGGATACCAAGACATGGAGCAATCGTTGAATTTTTTCGCCATCCTCCAGATTGTCGAAGTCCTTGCTTTTCATTAAATCCTTCAAGGCATTGCGCGTGGAAATCATTTCCGTCACGACGGATCGAATCAAGGCTTGATCAAAATTTTGGACGCCTTCAATGATGTCCGATCGCAACCATGTTTGTTCGGGATTGACAATGCAATTTTGCAATTGATCCTTGAGTCGAATGCACTCTTCGGCCAATTGGGGAAGGCTTCGACTTGTAAACTCGATTCGGTCCTGCAATTGTTGTTCTACCGCTTGTTGATGCTCTTGCAAGGCCCATTCATACTGTTGCTGTTGTTGTTGCAATCGTAATTCGTACTGCTGTTGACGTTCCTTTCGTTGCCATTCGGCTCGTTGCTGTGCCTCGTTTCTACGTTGTGCCTCTACCTGTTGTTGTTGCTGCTGCTGATATCGCAATTGTTCTTGTTGCGCATCTTGCTGTTGTTGGACATGTTGCTGATATTGATGTTCATAGGCCTGTTGATTTGTATCTACGGTAGGGGTAGCCTGTCGATTGGTTACATCCACAGGAGCAGCTGCAGCCGAAGAAGCGAAAAACGAGACATTTGGATCTAGGTAATCCGCAGCAGCAGCTGCAGGAGTGTAGACATCGGCATCCAAGTAATCCACAGCTGCAGCGGACTTTAACTCGGTCGTAGCGCTTTGGACTTCTTCTTGTACTCTATCCGCGGCACTACTGCTGGTACTACTGCTGGTACCACCGCCTTGTAACCATCGCTTTTGTTCTTGTTGTTTGGCACGGTTCAATTTCCAAGACGTCTTGGCCTCTTGCAACAATTGTTGGGTGGAGACTTGTGCGGCTTCCAGGGCATTTTGAATGGGTTTGGTCTTGTAGCCGGGGGTATTGGATTCGGCCTTTAACTCGCGTTGCAATTGCCATGCCGTATCCACCACACCGCCGGCGGCGCGTTGCGTAACTTGAATGGCATTGGTTTTGGCGGCTTGTTTCTTTTGTTGTTGTTGATAAGAACGTTGAAAATTGCGTTTGTCGGCGCGGGAGGTGGCGGCCGTCCGCAAGACGCTCAGAGTGGGACGACCGGCCGCCGCTTGAGCGGGCGTTCCCTCTTTGCCACCCGTTTTCAAAATTTCCGTCACGGTCGAACTGACACTTTTCAATTCGTCCATGGGGGTGGCCATGTCTTGCATGGCGGACGACAGAAGGAAGGGATTATTCTTTTTGGCAAAAGAAGACGTACTATTACCGGCCGCCGGCAGGGCACGGCCCACATCTCGTACGGCACGTTCCCACGCAAAAGCACCCAAGGCCGCGATCGTCATGGCATCCCGTTCGACGCGATTGACCACATATAACTTTGCAGATTCCAACCAATCCCCCGCCTTGCGCGACAAGGCTTGCCATAATTTCGTGTCGGAAATCTTCCCCATGACTTCGGATTTGAATTCGGAATCGGACAAGTCCGCAACGCGCTTGTTCTGTTTGGGTGCAAAGGGGACTTCTTTGGACACAAAGCCACGCTCTAGTAATTTTTTCAAATTTTCTTCCGTTTGCAAATCCAATTTATCGCCGTCTTGGAGCATACTTTGCAAGACGCGTGCATCCGTGTCACTGATTTTTTCATCTCTGGTTTCTGTGGGCGCTTTGGTAGTAGTAGTAGTAGTAGTAGGGGGTGGCTCCTCCGTGGCGGTATTACTCGAGCTCCTGGTGAAATATAGGTGCTGTCCTTTGGATCGAGCTCCAACAACATTCAGAGCGGGAAGAGATTGAAAGGCATGGGATGGACTTGAATGGATCACAAGCATCAGTACTAGGACGGGAAGCAGTAGCACGGCAGCCTGCTGCAACCGACTGCCAATGGAAGGTCGGATCGTCATCATCATAGTGGCACCCAAACAAATCACTTCAAATGAATGTGGAGAAATACAGAAATAAAACTCAGATAGATTCCGAAAGAAGATAGAATTCTAAATAATAACGTCTCTTCTGATGGACATCAAGCTAGCTAGTATAGTAGACTAGCTAGTGGCCAGGCAACAAAAGAATTTAGATACACTCGTCTACTACATGTATTTCGTTCGGAATTGACATGAGTTGCTTGAGGTACGCACTCTGACGAATCAGGATATCACGTCTTTTTGTGCCGGGTCCTGCTGTTGGTGAAATCAAGCACGCAGAAAGAAAGTGCCGATTCATTCATTCAATTGGCTGTTGCATGTGGCAGTTCGGTGTCAAGAAGAGCGAGTGAGGCCACGTCAGCGTCGTCCAATTGAGAAGGGATGACGTATAGATTGACCCCTTTTTAAATCATGAGAATTGTAGAAAAGGGGGCTTCAACAAAAATAGTATTAGAGCTCTACCGACGCACACCTGGCGAGATAGATCTATTGCCAACAAATTTGTACACAATCATGGAAGTTGTTGTCCTCATTTCAACGAACGACAATGATCGACCAGACGTACAGTTCTAGCTAGCAGTTGAAACATGTTGAGTGGGGGTTGTCCCTGATGTTGTGTAACATCTTTCAAACCATCTTCTTCTTCCTCCTAACTTTTGCATATCGTATCAGCACAGTTACTTCTATGCAAATGCAGTGCGTCCCATCCAGTTCCGTGGCCCTGTCGCCCAATTATTCGTTGGTGGGTCGGAGTCGAGCTGGAGATGGGACCACCTTTTGCATTCCCGCCTTGAAATGGATGTTTGATTGTGGCGCCCTCGTCGAGGGGGGTGGATTGAAGCAGCCCCGCGTTATTTTCATGACCCATACCCACAGTGATCATGTCTTTACCCTGACCCAATTTACGCATTCTCGAGAACTCCAGTCCATTGCTGCCGCCGCCAACGACAAGGACAAGCCACCGCCACTCCAAATTTATCTTCCCAAACGAGCTGTACCCTTTGTACAAGACTATCTAGATGCCTATGAAAAAATGGTGACCATGGGTGTTGTCGAGGACAATAACAGTCCTGGTTATACGTTGAATGGCGTATCCCCAGGAGACCAAGTTTGTATAAAACAAAGCGGCAAGGAATTTATCGTCCACATCCTCGAATGCGTCCACCGAGTCGAGTGTGTGGGATACAGTATCTTTGAAAAGAGGCATAAACTCAAAGACGAGTATCAAGGCATGCCCGGACGTGAGATTGGCGCCTTGAAACGACAGGGCCTGGAAGTTACCACCTCCTCCTTGCATCCCTTTCTTTGTTATTTGGGGGATACCACCGCGGAGGTTTTTGAAAAGCACCCAGAAATACTCCGCGACCATTCCATGGTGGTGGTGGAATGTTCCTTTTTGGATCCAGACAGTGAAACGAATGCCGAAAAAACAAAACATATGCATTGGTTGCAGTTAAAGCCGTTGGTGGAAGCACATCCACACATCCTGTTTATTCTGATTCATTTCAGCCTGAAGTATTCGGTCCTGCAATTGAGAACCTTTTTCAACGAAGAGCCAGCGTTGATCTCAGCAAATGATTCGGGTACTAATAATCATGCCTGTAATAATGTTCACCCCATGCTAGTGGATCAAGACCTTCAAGAAGAATGGAATGCCAAACAACAAAAGCAACCCAAAGCATATGTGGGCACAAAACCGACGCCATGCAATTGCTTTGTATGCAGCAATGCACACGCAAATGCAAATGCCAATGCGACTTGATGGAGGAAGACAAGTCAATCTTGATCACAACACACACGACAGCGCGCCCTTGTGCAAAATCATCGTCAGATAGTCACACGAGGTGACGAGACACAACAACTCACGGTGGGATTGGACATGTCGCCATTACTAGTACTAGTAATGGGATGTCAGACAGCACCACAGCAAACGAGCTACTAACTAGCTCGTCAAGTCTTTCTCGAGTTGAAAAAGTGAACCGTCCTGGAACACATAGTATTGGACGCCATGGGTCGCTGCCCAACACCAATCGTAGCACAACAATGCTTTTCTCTAGTTAGTTGCACTAGTTAAGTAGGCATCTTAAAAAAATTATACAGACTAAACAAAACACGGTATTCGTTTTTCTTTCGTTCCGCCTCATACTATACTACTGGGTTGTTTCTTCCATGGCGTTGTATCGAGTGGAAGAGGGTGGATTGTCCTCGTCGCACTCGGGAATCGAGTATCCTGCCAGATCCGATACTTCCACGCCTTCCTCGTCGGACATGTCATCATCCTCCAAATCCCAAATGTTCATGCGACGAATGGAAACAATGAATGATTCCATATCATTCAAGTTGCCTTCCGCATTTAGTTCTTTTTGCAGTTCTTTCATGGTAAAACGAAAGGTTATTGCCATGGCAATGAGAAAGGCCGCAACCCCTCCACCCATCAAAATGATCTTGCCTATTAGTTGTAGTTCTGTGGTCTCTGAGGACTCTTCTGCGGCATCACTTTCTTCCTCGTTAGTACTAAAGTGACCAGCAGTAGCTCCCATGCAAATGATAAATATTTGATAGGGTAACATACCCACCAAGGAAAACATGAAGGTCTCCCAGGGCAAACCTGTAATGCCACCCAAATAATTCAATCCATTGTACGGAATCAATGGGCACAACCTCAACAACAACATGATGCGCAAGCCATCTCGTTTTAGGGCTTGATCGGCGGCCTTGACAATGGGATAGCGTTTCACAAAGAGATGAATCAAATCGCGCATCATATATCTCGCCCTCACAAAACTGAGGAGCGATCCAAAGATCGAGGCCAAAAAGCAATTGAAGACCGCCACCAAAATGCCACGGGCCGTCCCAAAGGCCTCGGCAAAGGCCCATCCCGCACCCAACATGAGCAGTGTGGGTGGAACAAAAAAGAGGGTCGCCAGGACATAGATACAGACAAACAAGACATCTCCTTCACCAGGATTTTCGGACAAGTAAATTAAAAACTGCGTAATCCAGTCTTGGATGTGTCCCAAAAAGAACAGATCGACCAATACGACACACGAGACAAGGACGACACAGACGGTCAACAATTTCTTTTTCCAATGTCGATTCTTGGCAAAATGAATCTAATCCCAAAAGAGGGCCTTGATTTCGGTCCGTAGAATGTGCATGGACATGTGATCTTCGGCGGTCGCTTCCAAGGCGAACCAATTTTTGGCAATGCTATTGCTATTATTATGGCTCTTATGGAAAGAAGAAGAAGACGAAGTCGTGCTACTATTGGCGCTACTCCTCGTTTTTTGCGGCGTTGTCTTGTTGTCGTGGACGACAATTTTGGGTTCGTCGTAGGTTTGGTTGGCGGTTTGTTTGGCCGCCGCTATTTGTTGTACATCTTCGGCGACTGGGTTGAGTAAGTATTGAGGCATCCTTTCGCCATAGTGTTGCATGAAATTTGTAGTACTACTTGTAGAAGACTGTTGTTGTTGTTCTTGCTGCTGCTGCTGCTGCTGCTGCTCAAAAGGGTTCTGCCTAGATATTGCTGGTTGTTGTGGTGAAGCCACTGGTGGTGGTAGGGAAGCCTGCTGTTGCTCGAACGGGTTCTGGCGAATTGTTGGCGGTGGTGGTTGCGGAGAATCTCTTCCTGCCGGTGTTGAAATGATGGGAGCTTGTGATGGTGGCTGGTGTGATGCAGGTTGTCGCTGCGGCGTTGGCGCCCAAGCCTGTGACTCTGACGGTTGTGGCGGTGCCTGTGTCTGTGCCGTCTGACACGCGTTGGAAACCATGGCCATTAATCTGGATCGATGTTCCTGCTGTTCCTCTTGCCGTATATTTTGTTCTGGATATTCATGAAGCGTATACCTACTAGTATCGGCTGCTCCTACTGGTGCTGCATTTATTTCGGGTGGGATCGTCATACTAGTAATAATGAATGCCTACGTACAGCAGTTACTGGTTTCTTGGACACGGTCTTCGGACAAAATGCTGTGCTATGCTCGACCTTTAACTTGGAAGTAAAACACCACCGACGGTGTGTGAATAGAATAAATAATTCCTGCAAGTCTTGATCTTGGATCTGATAGATATCTATTGGTCCAGCTACTAGTAGCTAGCCAAAGGCGGCTTTATGTCCCACCACAAACGTGCAGTAGATGGATGCAGTCTCTGCCAAGCAATCCAGCCAAGTTATTAATTGATGACCAGGTGAGTGAAGATTGCTGTTGCTTTAAAAGAGAAAAAGTGAGTCAATCTTGTCGATCGATAGCCTGGACGGTTTGGAGCAGTTTGCTGAACCGAAACTTTTTAGTGAATGCAGCCGATGAAGGCGCGCACTCGCTGTGGTTCTTGGCGCGAAACTAAATAATGCACGACTGGCTGGATCATTTTATTTATTCGAGCAAATGTGCATCTTCTGGCGACGGCAGCACTGTGAACAGTGTAGGCATGGTCACTTTTTTTTAATTTTAAAACGACCCCCGTGGAAAAAATAATGTCACATTCTACTTGCTACTAGCTTGTCGCAATCTACCAGTACCAAGACTGTTCATAGTTGTACATGTATTTAGTCAAAAATTTCTCTTATCTAGTCTTCAAACGGCACGTGGTCCATCAAATTGTTCGACCCTTTTGGTAAACGAATGAACATACCGTCCATACTTTCATCGAGTGTAATTTGGCATCCCAATCGGCTCGTTTGCCTCGGGGCATAGGCAAGATCCAACATGTCTTGCTCGTCCTCACATGGTTTTCCCACTTTATCAAACCATTCTGGATCGACCACCACATGGCAGGTACTACAGGCCATGATGCCTGCACAGGCACATTCGATGCAATCGCCCAAATTGGAAGCTCCAGCTCCATCCCCAAATTTGGCCACATCCGTAAGAGTCAATCCCGTCATGGCTTCGACGGAAAATGCCCGTGCCCTCATTTGTTCCAGTTCTTCCTCGGTTTCATTCAGTTCCGAAAAATCCTCGGCATCCTCTTCGGAGGATCGCCAAGCATTCGCTGGGACACAGAAAATGGTAATGGGTGATCTCCCCTCGGTACGAGCCAAATTGAGTTTGACAGCTTCCACCAGAGATTCTAGACCGGCATCTTCGCCGACTTCCCATCGTCCAGCCATACTTCGAACCATGGAGAGCAATCCCGTTCCGGATACTCCAGATTCCGCCAAGGCATCAATGACGCCTTGGGCCACCTTGGGGTCGTGGCCAATTTGGATCACAAAATTCTTGGCCTTGAGCGCTGGAGAATCGGGTTCCGATTCGGAGGTTCGAGCAAAGGATCGTCGCGTGATGCCATGGTTTTGTCGCGTCCGCGATGCTGTTGCAAGGGATAGAGAACAGTTCACACCCTTGGCGTTACTCTGGCGGTGATGTCGGCTGGAAGTACCGGCAAGCGAGGAAAATGTTCGTTTCTGTTGCGAGTAATTCTCCCCTGTCATATTCCTGGACGAATGCTCTGTAGTAGGAGACGTTGGGTCTTCCTCTCTATAGTTGGTTGAAGAGACCAATAAAAAGTTGTTGAGACCAGTCAACACAGGATAGGGAGATGGATCTCATAGCTGGCTGGATCCAGGGCGGGGGTATCGTACAAAAAAGTTGTTGCTTCATTCAAGCCGCAGAATTCTCTTCCTTTCAGGGAGATTGCTCTTCCTTTCAGACGGTAATTCCAATGTATGCATTAATCACAAGCAACCGGAACAGTAGTCTGTTCCGCCAATAATTTGCCCCCACACCCCGAGACCAGTACAGCATAGCATTTCGAGTCCTTCGCATCAACCATAGAAAAACTTACTTGGAATCTCGAAAAATGACACTCAAGCGATGATCTCTCGTCACGGTAATGGGGCTACTTTCATGATTGGCATTTTCAAAGACAGACCCTGATTTTAAGAGTTGGTGGGAGTACAGGTATCTACCCGGGCCCGCCATCACATACAAGGATCGAGGCGGCAGATAGAGGTCCACCCAGCCACGATTTGTGTCAGTGACGTCGCTATTAGAAGGAGCGTCTTCGCCGTCATCTGGGATGAGGCGCATAATACTGGAGGACACCAGGCTGAGACCCGCGACGATATCGCCCGAAAAACGAACGCTATCCACATGAGCATTGAGTTCCCCGTCCTTGTGTAGATCAATGGCATGACAGGGCAACCATGTAAATCTTTTCCCCACAAGGTGTCGTTCCTCTAATTGGTGCCGTATTTGCTGGAGGATATTTTGGGATTCCTGGGAAAGCATTTCATCTATCAGCTCTGTCTCTTTGTAATTGATAATAACGGCATCCCAGTGACCTTTTTGATATCTTTGCCTTTATGATTCGTGTACCATTGTTGAATGGATCGTGTGTCAGTGAATCACAAAGTGAGTGAAGAATAGTATCAATCCAATGTCCATACAGCTATCATTCCATCTTTTTCTTACCGTTTCAGTCGAGCTTTTAAATCTCTCACCAAAACATCCGCTTCCTCTTCTGTTATAAAGTCTCGATATACGACCGCCGAAGAAGATTTATCAAAATCGGAGGGGGCATGCCGGGCATCCACCATTTCTGGGGAAGGATCGCGAAGGAGTTCAGATTCATCACGAGAGCTTGTATCCACTTGACTGGAAAACATTCTCATGGATTTTTGCGCAAGGCCGGGAGCAACAACGGAATAGTAAGCCTTGGCCATGAATGACCTGGTGGCACCACTTCCCACTTTTTGATTGTGGCGTCGGTATTTCTTGGGCAGTTTTTCTTCAAACCCCTTGACATTTACGAGAGGAAGTAGACGGTGTACAATTTCTGTCAGAGACGACTGTTGTTCCATGACGCTCTCCAGATCTTTGTATGCTTGAGGTGCTTCATCCCGGACACTCGGATGTGCATCGCATACAATGCCACTCATGGATTTACGAAATTCCTCTTGCGATATATTGGCGTGAGCCTTGACGCGAGACATGCGTCGGCCAGCTCCATGCGAAGAAGAATTCCAACTTTGCAGATTTCCCTTGCCTCTGGTAATGTAGGATCCTGTTCCCATGCTTCCGGGAATGATGCCCATTTCTCCTTGTGCCGCAGATGTGGCTCCTTTCCGAGTGACGTATAACTTGCGACCATCCCCACAATCTTCGCACTGGCAGTAATTGTGATGAATATTTACCGCATGAGTCATGTCCGCTTGACAATGAGTCACCTTATCCATGATCTCCAACATGATTTCTTTCATGGCCTTGCGGTTGTGGTAGGCATATTTTTGACACCATGCCATGTCACGAAGATAATCCTGACCTTCTTGGGATTCAATGGGCATGTAATTCATGCCATTCAGCTTTTTTGTGTCCACACCCTGCTTGTTCAACATGCTCTTGGCAACCGTATCATAATGCTGTGCCACGCGGTTGCCAATATTGCGGGAACCAGAATGTAACATACACCAGACTTGTTCCGTCTTGTCCTCGTAGACCACTTCCAAAAAGTGATTGCCGCCCCCCAAGGTACCCAGTTGACTCGTCACACGCGGGAGTAACAATTGTTGCTTCAAATACTCGGTGGGTGGATTATTGTCTTCCGTGATTTCCTCCAAAACTCGTTGGGTGCCAGGCAGCATGGTGGAGTGTTGTGCAAATCCCGTTGGAATCCGTTCCTTGATCCTTTGTTGTATTGCAACCTTGTGGGCATGACGCAATTGGTGTTGGTACAATCCATCTATGGGTATGGCCGCCATGCCACATCCAATATCGACACCCACAGCGTTGGGACAAACATACGTGTCGGAAGCAAAGACCGTTCCAATCGTCACTCCCTTTCCCAAATGAGCATCGGGCATGACGGACACGTATCCGACGGGAAGTGGTGACTCGGCGAGGACTTTGACTTGATCGAGAGCTTGAGGTTCTATTTCGTAGCCATATAAATGAATCGGAACTCCCTTGGTGGGGATAATTTGCGGGAGTTTTTGGTCAGACGACACGTGATGATGATGTTGTTGTTGTTGTTGTGATGAAAGGCTCGTCGTCGAAAACAAAGCACGTGTACAGCACCGGGACGAAGCTGCCGCCGCAGCAGGCCGTCGATAGTAACTACTCAGGCGATACATTCTTCCATTCATTCATTAATTATCTACCAGAAGCTGAACGAACAAGGCTACTGTACTGCAACCTTGGGCGAAAGACCGGGTTACAAGTGTTGGCTGTGAAGGAAGAAGGTTGTGAAGAGGGTAGACACCGTCTTCATCGGAATGAATGGTTGAGAGGCGGGTTACTAACATTAGTTTCGCTGTGACCTGCTCGTCTTTGTTAGCTTTGCCATTGGATTAGCCTCACTACTTTACACTACGTAACTACCTTTGACGTGTACTAGTAGCTAAAAGCTATTGCCGGCCACTACTAGATATTAGTACGTAGTCTAAGGAATAAAGTAAGCAGATGATGATGATTGTAACAACAACCATCTACCAACTAGTTAGCCAGCTAGCGGCAGCCTGTTACTACTACTAGCTCTAGCTAGTAGCTAGCTAGCTACTAGTAGTACTTACGTCAAGAATGATTCGAATTTGTTCGGCGAAATTGCCGGTGGCGGGTGCGCAGTAGTGGGATGATGACGCACCCACTATTTCAAATTGATTGGATAGCAGCGTTGGCGAGTATTAGTAGAGGAACACAGCTCTACTAGTATTACTACTGTAGTATGCACTGACCAGTAGCTAGCTTGCAGTCAAGTATTAGGTTATTGTACCGTGTACCGTAGCTCCGGCTATTGATTCATTTAGCTTGAGAGGTGCATAGATAGTGGTAGCTAGGTAATAGTAGTACAAGTAGTACTGCAGACAATAAATGAATCATAATCTTAGTAATACTCGAAGAGGGGGGGCTCTGACATATTGCAGGTGTGCAGTTGATTCCACAAATATTCTCGAAAAACCCTACAAGCGTCCGACAAAGGGTAACCTTCCTCAGTCACAGCCAGCATCCGGTTCCGTAGTGGAAGCTGCATGCATCTCGTTCTGTCTTGGGTGTCCCATCACCTCCCCGCCTGTGCATCTTTCGCACTTGTATTAATGTGAGAGCTTTTTGAAGCGCAACAGTTTTGACTAGCAAGATTACCATTCCATTGGCAACATCCATTGGCAACATGCTGCCATTCTCAAACGGCTCCAGAGGCCTTTTTCGATTCAAGCCCGACGAGTGTCGGAAAGCGATGGCAGGGCCACGTCCACAGACTGCCGGGTTTTGTAGTATGATTTGCGGTCTTTCTCCGTTAGTACCGATGACCCCGAAGGACATTATGATTATTTGTTTGTGACGTCGCATCGGAGGCTCTTGCCGACTTGTATTCAAAGCCACCCATCAAGAGGGAGTCCCCATCTTTGTATCCGACTCCTTTCTTGTCAAAGAGTTCCATCAGCATGACTTGATCCGGAACAGCAGGAGCTGCCGTGGCGTTGTTATGGTTACTATGAAACTGGTTGCCATCGGCAATGGCAAACCTCCATCCCACGTCCAAGTAGCTGACATCTTCTCCGTCCTCATTTTCCAAAAACATGACATTGCCCCAGAGCTCGTCTTGTTCTCGTCGTTTGCCCACTTCATTGGCCACGAACGCCAACGTAAAAGAAAAGACGACGGTGCACAAAAGGCACGTCAACCCCAGCCATTGCCGTGCACTTTCGTTAGTGGACAAGGGTGTTTGGTAGGAACCATCGCCCGTTTCTTTATAGACCTCCATTTCTAAATCGATGGAATCTGTGGGAGCAACGTAGGGAGCACCACTAGTACCACCAGGCATTCCAGTGGGTGGTGCAACCACAGGAGGAGGATAATAATGTGGCAGAGAATGCCAATGTTCATTTCCTGGAATGGCCACGTCGGCAATGGGAATGCCTTGTTCTTGAAAAGACCATTCCAAAAAGGAAATTTGACGACTGGCATTGTTGTGGTGGGCATAATAATTGTTGTCGTCGTAATATGGGCCCAACGGACCTTGCAGGTTGATATCGTCATTGACAATCCCCTGCAACTCTTTTTGCAGCCATGCCATTAATTCCATATCCCGAACATCCACGGGAGATGTATCGTTGTTCGTATTATTGGGATCGAGATTGAGAGGCCCGGTATGGGCCATGAGAAAGACTTTGTGATTAAACCAAGCAAATAGCGAGCCTTCCATAGTTTGACCCTCCTGATCCACCAATTCTGCTTCAAAGGACGACACGGGCACGAGCGATAAAAGACTGGCATGTTCCACAGGTGGCAAGTCTGTCACATCCCAGGATCTTGGTGGGTTTCCTGGTGGAACGTTGGCGCCTTCGACTTGATCGTACTCCCACGAAGGACCCAGATGTCGTCGCTGCCGTTGACGACGACGAAAGTCGTTGTCGTTTTCGCTCGACGTGGCGGCATTATTATTGTTGCTCCCTCCATTATTGACACTTCCAGTGCCGCCGCCGCTGACTTGTTCTGGAT
>ENA-ORBV01009951-ORBV01009951.1-microbial-mat-metagenome-genome-assembly--contig:-NODE-9951-length-15388-cov-4.834629_pt1 | contig 15388 bp, 14 predicted proteins | sample MGYA00237777_ERZ505514 | MGnify/ENA primary metagenome ERZ505514 (study PRJEB26160, sample SAMN06269048) | microbial mat metagenome | isolation source: Oligotrophic lake microbial mat | place... | reverse complement strand
ACACAGGGTGCCATACTGATCGCCGCGCCGGCGTACGCCGCACTGGTGGCCGGCGCTTACGGTGTAGCCCGTCTGATCTTCGGGCAAGTCTCACGCAACCGAGAGCGGGCTCTGCGAACGGCCGTTGAGCGTGTGGCCGAACGGGTGCGTGAGTGCATTGCCGCGCGGGCGCTCAGCGCGCGCGCTGGTTCCGAACGGCAGCGACTGGGGCGGTAGTCGTCCCGGTCGCCGCTATTGGCCCTGCGCGAACACCGTCAGCCACTCCGGCCAGTTCCCGCTCAGCTCGCAGAAGTCGTCGAAGTACACCAACCCCGCTTCCTCGAGCGCGTCGATCAGCCCACTGATCGCGTCCTCGCCCACCAGCGGTCCCACGGCAATGAGCGGCCCCTCCATCCGAAATTCTTCGTCCGTCAGATTGAGCACTTCATCAAACTGACGACGTGTGAGCTCAGCGCGCTCGAACGCGTCTTTGCGAATCAGGATCGTGGGCGCAGTACCATCGATGCGTAGGGGCATAGGTTAAAGATACGCGCAATTGGCGGGTGGCACGTACATACGGCGAGAGGTTGCGATGCGAACGTTGAAACGGCTGCGCTGGCGCATGGGCTTCGCACAAGTCGTGCTGCGACAACTCCGCACCGAACGACCACCCGAAGTGTTGGACACGTATCGGCGGCTTTCCGCCGACGGAATCGCGCCGTGGGAAGCGTACCGACTGCTGGTTGCGGTACACGAAGCCGAGGTGGCCAGCATGCTCAGCGAATCCCGCGTGTACGATCACGGACGATTTGTCGGACGACTCACCGCGCTCCCCACGCCGCCGCCGGAATCACTCGCTACAGTACCCGTCGACCCAGCTTCGCATCGATCCGGTCGAAAAACTCCACCACGTTAATCTCGAGTCCCGCACCCGCGCCGGGCGCCCAGACAATGCGATCGTGGTGCAACTCTGGTGTCTGCTGCTCGGGGAACCATCGCTCGATCACGCGCGCGTCGAGGTCGACAATCCAGTACTCCAACACGCCGGACGCGAGATAGAAGTCGCGCTTGACCACACGATCTGAACGCCACGAGCTCGGCGACAGCACCTCGATGGCCAACAGCAGCGACCGCACATCGCTCCACTCCAATCCGTTGCCGACCGCAGGCGTCTCGGCGGGAACCACAAACACATCGGGCTGCGTGATCGTCTCCGGACGCAGCTCAATATCCGACGGGGACATGAGCGCCAGACCATACGGAGCAAGCTTCAGATAGTCGTCGAGCAGCCGGCACAACTCGAATGCAGCCACCTGATGCGCAGGGCGCGGCGCCGGCGTCACCAGTAACTCACCGGCAATGAGCTCGTAGCGCGGCCACGGGCGATCCTCTCGCGTGAGCGCACGTACATCCGCAGTAGTCCAGCGGCGATCGAGGGCAACCATACCCATAGTCTGCTCGGCGAGGAATGGTTTTGGCAAGAGCACATCGCCCACATTGCCCGATTGCTTGGTCGCGAGCATCACCGTTTTTACGCCGCCGCAATCATCACGACGCAGTTCACATACACCCCGCCCTCCGGCGATAGTTTTCATTGATGCCCCTCTCGACACTTGCAGAAGCCACGTTCGACGTCCTCGTGGTTGGTGGCGGCCACGCCGGCACCGAGGCCGCCGTGGCCGCCGCACGCGCCGGTGCCACCGTCGGGCTCGTCACGAGCGCGCTCGAAACGATCGGGCAGATGTCCTGCAATCCAGCCATCGGCGGGATCGCCAAGGGCACCGTGGTCCGCGAAGTCGACGCACTCGGCGGACTCATGGGCCGCGCTACCGACCTCGCCTCGCTGCAGTTCCGCATGCTCAACCAGGGGAAGGGACCGGCCGTGTGGGCGCCGCGCGCGCAGTGCGACCGCGGACTCTACCGGCGCGCCGTGCGCACCCTGCTCGAGGAGCACGCGGGCATTCATACCATTCAGGGTACCGTGGCCCGTCTGCTACTCGACGACAACGGGAAGCAGGTGTCGGGACTCGAGACGCTCGAGGGCCGGCGGTTTGCCGCGCGGGCCGTTGTGCTCACCACGGGCACCTTCGGGCGCGGCAAGCTGCATATCGGCACCACAGCACAAATTGCCGGGGGACGCGCGGGCGAGGGCGCCAACGCACATCTTGGCGAGCAACTTGACGCCGCCGGACTGGAAACCAGGCGCTTCAAGACCGGCACACCGCCGCGCATTGATGGGCGGTCGGTGCGCTACACGAATCTCGTGGTGCAGCCGAGTGAGGTGGAAGAACACGACTGGTCGTGGTCGCACTTTTGGGATGCGCCGAGGCGCACCGGCGAGCGCACGCGACATCCGGACCAGATGCCCTGCTGGATCACGTATCTCGAAGCGCCCGGCAAAACGCTCATTGAACAGCACATCAATGAATCGGCGATGTACGGCGGCGCGATTACGTCACAAGGCCCGCGCTATTGCCCAAGTGTTGAAGACAAAGTGGTGAAGTTTCCGCACGCGGAACGTCATCAATTGTTTCTCGAACCCGAAGGACACGACACGCGCGAGCTGTACGTCAATGGACTGTCGACCTCGTTGCCGGCCACCGTGCAGCTGGACATACTGCGGACAATTGCCGGTCTCGAAAACGCGCGTGTGACGCGCGCAGGATATGCGATCGAATACGACTACTATCCGCCCACCCAGCTCGACAGCACCCTGCAATCACGCGCGATTGCGGGACTCTGGTTCGCGGGCCAGATCAACGGTACAACGGGCTATGAAGAAGCCGCCGGACAAGGTGTGATTGCCGGTATTAACGCCGCGCGCTGGGTACACGAGCGTGACCCGTTCGTGCTCGGGCGCGAGTCGAGTTATATTGGTGTGCTCGTTGACGATTTGGTGACGCGTGGTGTGGACGAGCCGTATCGACTGTTCACATCACGCAGTGAATTTCGTCTCACGGTGCGTCAGGACAACGCACTGGCGCGTCTCGCGCCGTTGGGTAGCGCTATCCATTTGTACAACGCGCGTGAAGTTGCGATGATCGACGCACGCGCGAACGCCGAGCGCACCGCGATTCAGCTCGCGGAGAACACGAGCATTGCACCGTCGCAGGCTGATGCTCTGCTCGAGGGCACCGGTACCGCGCCACTCACGCACGCGATTCGCATCGCTGAAGTGGCGAAGCGGCAAGGGGTGTCGTTGGCGGCGTTGTTCGCGGCCGCCGAGGTGGGATGTGAACTGCCGCGGGATGCGGTGATCACGGCGGAGCTCGAGCTCAAGTACGCAGGCTATTTCGTTCGGGAGCGACGCGCCGCGAACCGATTGGCGACGATGGGCGACACGGTGCTGCCGGAATCGATTGCCTACGAAGGGCTGCTGGCATTGAGCACGGAGGCTCGGCAGAAGCTGGCGGCGCGCCGACCGGGCACGCTGGCGCAGGCGGCGAGCATTCCGGGCATCAGTCCGGCGGACCTTCAGAGTCTGGTGTTTGAGTTGGAGCGAGCCCGTCGTTTGGGATCGAACATTCGGTAAAAGGGAAATACAGCAAAAACCTATGCTATGGCTCACAAACGACTCATAAACGGAACACAATAGGGACAGTTGTATATATACTGAGAGAAACTAGCGGAGCGATACACCGTGCGCTCCGCCTCGGCACACGAGTTTTCTGGGGCGATGTGCAATGCCCGCGACTCGCAACGTCTTCACTGGTGTACGTGACGTTGCAGTACACACCCCAACATCAGGACACACGCCATGGCTCCGACATCGTTTGTTCGCCGCCTTCCCACACTGGCCGCGATGACCGTGCTGGCCGCGACCGCGCTCGCTGCGACCTCTCTCTCCGCCCAAGAGCCGGCGCGCCTCGAAATCCCGCAGATCATGATCTCGGCGCAGGGTGAGGTGCAGGTCACGCCCGACCGCGCACGCATCTCACTTGGAGTCGACACCGAAGGCAAGACCGCGCAAGAGGCGTCTCAGGCGAACGCCGCGCTTCAGACCAAGGTGCTGGCAGCGCTTCGCGCGGCCGGCATCCCGTCGGCGAGCATCCGCACGTCCGGCTACAACGTCGCGCCCATCCAGGAGTACATCCCTGAGACGCGGAAGTGGCGGATCGACGGCTACCGCGTAAACAACATGGTCGTGGTGACGGTCGAGCCTGTAGCGAAGGCCGGCGAAATCATCGATATCGCGCTGTCGGCCGGTGCCAATCGGGTGGCCGGGCTCAGCTTCGAGATCAAGGATGCGACGGCTGCTCGGGAGCAGGCCATGACACAGGCCGTGGAGCGCGCCAAGCGGGAGGCCGACATTGTGGCCCGTGCCGCCGGCGGCTCGATCCTGCGAATGCTCGAGATATCGGTGAACTCGTATGAGGCCCCGCAGCCGCGCCCCATGTATGAGATGGCCGCGATGCGCAGCGATGTATCGAGCACGCCGGTGAGTGAGGGCACGCAGCCGGTGACCGTGAGTGTGACCACACGCTGGCAGTTCCAGCCGAGGCAGTAGGCGGCGGGCGGTCGGTGAGCGCCGTGAAAGACTAGTTGAGAGTGCGTCAACACGATCCAGAGGTTCAGTATCCCGAGGGCCGGACATCATCGATGTCCGGCCCTGATTCGTTTCACGTGAAACGCTCCGTAGCCATGGGGAAAGCCCAAAACGTGTGATTCTCCTCCCAGTGATCACAAGACCAACACCGCGCAAACGTTCCACGTGGAACATGGTGCATCAAAATCACGCCGGCCGGCCCCTGCCCATAGGCTCCGGCGTTATAATAGAAATACACCGCCCCTCCCGTTCCCCAAGGCCCATCCGTGGCACGCATCCTCGCTATCGCCAATCAAAAAGGCGGCGTCGGCAAAACCACCACCGCCGTCAATCTCGCCGCCTCACTCGCTGTCGCTGAACAGCGAACCCTGCTGCTCGACGGTGACCCGCAGGGAAATGCGACGTCCGGCATGGGCGTCCGCCGAGATGATCTGACGGGCGGCACCACCTACGAGGTCATGCTCGGCGAAAAGTCCATAGATGACGTGCTCATCAAAGGCGTGCACTTCAAGCACCTCGACCTCATCCCGGCCACGCCGGACCTGGCTGGCGCAGAGGTGGAACTCGTAGACGCTGACGACCGCGCCCTGCGCATCGCCCAAGCGCTCGACAGCGTGCAGGACCGCTACGACTATATCCTGCTCGACTGCCCGCCGTCGCTCGGACTCGTGACGCTCAACATGCTGGCCGCCGCCGACGCACTCATCATTCCCTTGCAGTGCGAGTACTACGCGCTCGAGGGATTATCGCAACTGCTCGGCACTGTCCAGCGCGTCCAGGAACACCTCAACCCGAAGCTGGATATCGGCGGCGTCCTGCTCACCATGTTCGACGCGCGACTTAATCTGTCGAGACAGGTCGTGGCCGACGCCCGTGAGCACTTTGGCGACCGCGTGTTCGATACCATCGTGCCGCGCAATATTCGCCTCGCTGAGGCGCCGTCGTTCGGAAAGCCAATCGTGGTGTACGACATCAGCTCGGTGGGCGCGCAAGCGTATATGGCGGTGGCCAAAGAAATGCTCGCACGCGACGCGGCGCAAACGCCCAATCCCAATTCCTGAACTGACCCATGGCCTCTCCACCGCCCCCTCCTGAACCCACTCGGCGGCTCGGCCGCGGACTCGATGCCCTGATCGGCGCCCGAAAGCCGGCACCAAAAACCGATAAGATCACACCCGAACAACCACCGGTATCTACACCAGCCGCTCAAGGCGCGCTGCGCTCCATTCCGCTCGGCCAAATCAAGGCCAACCCGTATCAGCCGCGTCAAGAGTTCCGTCCCGAACAGTTGGCCGATCTCGAAGCGAGCCTCAAGGTCAACGGGTTACTCCAGCCGATCACCGTGAGACCCGCGAGCACCGGTTCCGGATACGAACTGATCGCCGGCGAACGACGGTATCGTGCCGCGACTCGGCTGGGCTGGACTGAGATCCCAGCGCTCGTCAAACAGGTTGATGATCGCGAGGCGCTCTCCCTCGCCCTCGTCGAAAACCTGCAGCGCGCGGATCTTGATCCTATAGAAGAAGCCGAAGGCTATCAGCGACTTCAGACCGAGTTCAGCGCCACACAGCAACAGGTCGCCGACGCCGTGGGCAAGGACCGCTCCACCGTGGCCAACGCCCTTCGGTTGCTGCAACTGCCGGCCAGCGTCCGTCGGCTGCTGCAGGATGGACAAATTACCACTGGCCACGCCCGCGCCCTACTCGGCCTCACCAGCGAGAGGGCCATGGCCGATCTGGCACGTGAATCAGCCGCGAACGGCCTGTCGGTTCGTGAGGTTGAACGGCGTGTGAAGTCCGCGAGGCCGGCCGGACCAGCCGCAGCGGCAGGCGCGTTGGCAGCAAAAGTGTCATCACCGTCACCCGCGTCAGGCGACTCCACCGCCGAAGTCCGGCGCATTGAGGAATTGCTCCGCAAACGTTTGCAGACCCAAGTACAAATCGCCGCCTCCGGACGGGATCGCGGAGAGCTGCGAATCGCGTTCACCTCAAACGAGGACCTTGAGCGCCTGCTGGAGCTGATCGGCGTTTCGCTGGAGTGACACGGTTTAAACACCATAATACAGCCATTAATGAATCATCATCGGTCTACTTCGAAGCAACTGCTCCGTTTTGTCAGCGCTGGAGCGCTGCTCGGAGCAACCCTTGCCGCTTGCGGACAAGACGCCGCGAAGGGCGACGCGCAAGCCGACTCTGCATTCCGCATCGCCCTGCTCACCCCCGGCCCTATCTCCGACAAGGCTTGGAACGGCGGCGCGTACAATGGTTTGCTCGCCGTCCGTGACTCGCTCGGGGCGTCCATCAGCCACATTCAGACCAGAACGCCGGCCGACTTCGAGGAGAACTTTCGCCAGTACGGTGCCCAAGGCTACCGCCTGGTGATCGGGCACGGCTTCGAGTTCCAGAACGCCGCCGCCCGCGTTGCTCCCGACTATCCCGGCACCATCTATATCTGTACTTCCGGCAACGAGACCGCCGCCAACCTCTCCGGCATGAACTTCGCGTTTGAGGAGGCGTCGTTTCAGGCGGGCATGATTGCGGGTGCCCTCACAAAGTCCGGTACTATCGGGGCGATCGGCGGCACCGAGCTTCCCCCGGTCCGCGCCAGCTTCCTCGCCTTTGAACGTGGCGCAAAGCTGATCCGTCCGAGCGTCACCGTACTCGTCTCCTACCTCGGCACCTGGGACGATGTCGCCGCGGGTAAGGAACAGACACTCGCGCAGATCGCCCGCGGGGCGGACATCGTCTTCCAGAATGCGGACGCGGCCGGACTCGGCATTTTCGCCGCCGCGCGAGAGAAGAACGTGCTCACCTTTGGCGCGAACTCCAACCAGAACGACATCGCGCCCGATCACATCCTGGGCTCTGTCGTGATCGATTGGCCCAAGGTGATGCTCACCGTCGCGCGTGAAGTGCAGGACACTGCGTACCGGGGCACCGTCTATCAGTTTGGCATGCGGCGCAATATGGTGAACCTGGTGCTCAATCCGCGCCTCGAATCGCGCCTTCCCGCCGACCTGCGCACACGCGTGGATTCGGTGGGCGCTGCGATTCGCGAAGGACGCTTTCACGACATGGACGACGTGCTGCGACCTGCCGACAAAAAAACACCATGACCGACCCGCGTTCGCTGACTGACATCGTCGCCGCCCTCGACGGCGAGCTTCGCACGGCGGACATCGCCGACTACGGTGGCGCGCACAACGGGTTGCAGGTAAGCAATCGCGGTGGCGTACGCCGAGTGGCGACCGCGGTTGATGCCTCGCGCGATGCCATACGTGATGCCGCCGCGATGGGTGCCAATCTGCTCATCGTGCATCACGGATTGTTCTGGGGTGGTGCGCAACCGATCGTTGGTATCACCTACGATCGCCTTCAGCTGCTCTTCGCGCACGACATCGCCCTGTACAGCACGCACCTGCCGCTGGATTGCCACCCAACACTCGGCAACAATGTGCGTCTGGCGCAGGCGCTGGAGCTTGAACCGAGCGACGGCTTTGCGCAGCACAAAGGCTTCGCCATCGGTGTGCGCGGAGCCGCTGATATTGACACCGCAGCACTTGTGGCACGCACCCGCACCTTCGCCGAGTCGTACGGCGGCAGCGTGCGCACGTCACTTCCGCCGCAAGGTCGGCGCACGACGCAGTGGGCCATGTGCACCGGCGGTGGCGCGAACAGCGACACCTTGCGTGAAGCGTACGCTCTCGGCGTAGACACGCTTATCGTAGGCGAAGGTCCGCATCATACCGCGGTGGACGCGATTGAACACGACCTCTGCGTGATCTACGCCGGACACTACGCCACCGAAACACTGGGTGTGCAAGCCCTTGGGGATTGGCTTGAGCGCATGTTCGGCCTGCCGCATGCGTTCGTGCGGCGTCCAACGGGATTGTGAGTTTCGCGCTCGCGCTGTCCGGCATCTCCAAGTCGTACGGCAACGTCGCAGTGCTGCACGACGTGAGCCTGCAGGTACGACCGGGTACCGTGCACGCCTTGCTCGGCGAGAACGGTGCGGGCAAGACCACGCTGATGCGCGTGGCGTTCGGTCTGGTCGCGGGTGACGCGGGTGATGTGGAGATCGAGGGTGTGCGAGTGAGCGAGCACACCCCCGCACATGCCATCGCCCGCGGACTCGGTATGGTGCATCAGCACTTCTCGCTCGTCGCGGCGATGACCGTGACCGAGAATGTCGCCCTCGGCAATCACGGCGGATTCACCGCGGCCACCGTGGCGGAACAGATTCGCACGGTTGGTGAGCGCACCGGTCTCACGCTCGACCCACACGCGCGCGTGCGCGACCTGCCGGTGAGCGCGCAACAACGGTGTGAAATTGTCAAAGCGCTGGCCCGCGACGCGCGCGTGCTCATTCTCGATGAACCCACGGCCGTGCTCGCGCCTGACGAAGCGCAGGCATTGCTGCGATGGGTGCGTGAGTTCGCCGCCCAACATCCGTCACATGCCGTCGTGCTCATCACACACAAACTGCGCGACGCACTCGCCGTCGCCGACGACGTGACGGTGCTACGTCGCGGCACACGCGTGGCCAGTGGTTTGGCGAGCACGTTCACCGAAGTCTCACTCGCCGACGCCATGCTCGGTCCGACCGAACGCACGCCCGCGATTGAAGCGGAAGTGATGCCACGCGTGCGTCCGCATACCGATAGTGTCGGTGCGCATCACGTCGTGCTGCAGGCTGACGCCGTCACCGTGCACGACAATCGTGGTGTGGCGCGCGTGCATTCGGCGTCGTTCAATGTACGCGCCGGTGAGATTGTGGGGCTCGCCGCGGTCGAAGGTTCGGGGCAAACCGAACTGCTGCGCGCCGTGGCTGGACTGCGCGAGGTGGCGAGCGGACGTTTGCACCGCCCACCCGATGTGGGCTTTGTCCCGGAAGACCGGCATGGTGATGCGCTGCTGCTCGATGCTTCGCTCACCGAGAACTACGCGCTGCGGGATGCGGGGAGCCGCCGCGGACGTGTGCCATGGCGCGAGATCGCCGCGCGCACCGCCGCCGTGCTCGCGCGACGGGACGTGCGCGCGAACGGGCCGCACATCAACGCCCGCACGCTCTCGGGTGGCAATCAGCAGAAGTTTGTACTCGCCCGCGCGCTCGAAGACACACCGCCAGCGCTGGTGATCGAAAACCCAACGCGCGGTCTCGATTTTCGTGCCACCGCAGCCGTGCATGACGCATTGCACGACGCGCGTGATGCCGGCATTGCGATTCTCTTCTACAGCAGTGATCTCGACGAAGTGCTCACCCTCGCCGATCGCGTCCTCGTGCTGCACAACGGTGTGTTGCGTCAGGTACCACGGGAGCGTGAGGGGGTGGGGCGCGCGATGTTGGGGCTGACGTGAACGCGTCGGCACGGCGTCTCACGGCGCCCCTGCTGCGCCTGGCCGTGCTCGTCGCCGTCACGCTGGTTGTACTCGTGGCGTTGCTCGTGGCGAGTGGCTTCGATGCATCGACCGCGCTGCAGGCGATGGCGCGCGGAGCGTTCGGTTCGTGGTACGCGATCACGTCGGCCACGCTGGTGCGCGCGGTTCCGCTGGCGCTCACCGGTCTCGCCGTGGCGATCGCATTTCGCGCCGGGCTGCTCAATATTGGTGCCGAGGGCCAGCTGTTGGCTGGTGCGGCCGCGGCCACGGCCACGGCGAGTCTGTTCGGAGCAACACCGAGTGCGCTGCTGTTGCCACTGGTGCTGCTTGCCGGTGTCGCGAGTGGTGCGTGTTGGGCGGGTATCGCCTCGTGGTTGCGTCAGCGTTTTGGGGTACTCGAAGTGATCAGCACGATCATGCTCAACTTTGTGGCGCTGTACGTGGTGGGGTGGCTCGTGCGCGGGCCGCTGCAGGAGCCGTCGAAGTTCTATCCGCAGAGCATGCCGCTGGCGAAAACGCTGCAGCTTCCCGCGTTGCTCGAGGGCACGCGACTCCACGTGGGGGCACTCTTTGCCGTGACACTCGCAGGCGCTGCCTGGTGGTGGCTACGCGAGACCGCCGGTGGTTTCCGGTTGCGCGCGGTGGGCATGAACCCCAGCGCGGCGGCGACATCAGGTCGCATCGATGTCGCGCGCGTGAGCATGTACGCTTTTCTCGCGAGCGGCGCGCTGGCCGGTCTGGCAGGCGCGGTGGAAGTCACCGGCGTCACATACGCGCTGTACGATCACAGTCCGGGATATGGCTACACGGCCATCGCCGTCGCGCTGCTCGCGAGGCTCAATCCAATTGGCGTGCTCGGTACAGCGGTGCTTTTCGGCGCGCTGCAGGCCGGTGGAAACGCCATGCAGCGAGATGCCGGAGTGCCGGTCGCGCTCGTGAATATGGTGGAAGCCGTGCTGATCCTGCTCGTGATTGCCGGCGATCGGTGGCGGGGAAGCGCGCGATGATCACCCCGCTCGACGACTTTCTCGAGGCGGCCGTTCGCACGGCCACGCCGCTCGCGCTTGCGGCGTTGGGCGAGTGCGTGACTGAACGCGGTGGTGTGATCAACATCGGACTTGAAGGCGCCATCGTCTGCGGAGCGCTCGCGGCGACGATCGTGGCCGGCACCGTCGGTGTCGCCGCCGGCTTTGCCGCCGGCGCGGCCGCCGGACTGCTCATCACGCTGATCTTCGCGATCTTCACCGTGTATCTGCGCGCGGATCAAATCATCACCGGCACCGCGATCACGCTGCTCTCGCTCGGGCTCACTGGTCTTGTCTACAAGTCGTTCTACGGCACCACCGGTGTGGGGCTGACCATTCCCACCATCGGTGCGGTGGAGATTCCACTGCTTTCGCGCATTCCGGTCATTGGACGCGCACTCTTCGCGCAGCCGGTCATCACGTACGCGCTCTATGTTCTGGTGCCGCTGATGGCGTGGTGGTTCATGCGTACGCACAGTGGGCTGGCGCTGCGCGCGGTGGGCGAAAGCCCCGATGCCGCGGTGGCCGCCGGTGTCCGTCCACGCCGTGTGCAGGCGCTCGCGGTGCTCTTTGGTGGTGTGATGGCTGGTCTCGCCGGCTCCACGCTGGTGCTCGCACAATCGGGCACGTTCGTGGAAAACATGAGCGCCGGCAAAGGCTTTATTGCGATTGCCATTGTGGTGCTTGGCCGGTGGACACCGTTTGGTGTGGCCGGCGCCGCGCTGCTCTTCGGCGGCGCGAGTGCGCTGCAGTACCTCTTTCAGTCATTGGGCTGGAATGAGGTGCCGTATCAGCTGTTCCTGGCGCTGCCCTACGTGCTCACCCTCGTGGTGCTGGCGCGCGCAAGCGGCCGGGCCGCGGCACCGGCGGCGCTCGCGCGACGCAAACTCACGCTCGGATAGCCGCGCATGCACACGCTGCTCATAACTGTCCACGTACTGTCGGCCATCACCGCCCTCGTGGCCGGAATGTGCGCGTACCTGTTTCCCAACGGCACCAAGGCGCACCGACGCGCTGGTCGCGGGTACCTATGGGCATGGGGCATTTTCGCTCCAAGCGGGCTGTGGCTCGGCGCCGCGCGTACGGAGATCTCCGCGTTCGAGATGCTTACCCTGCTCGGGTTGTGCGCCGTACTGATCGGTGTGATCGCGCTGCGACGCAAGCGCGCACTCGGACCCGTGTGGCGTCATCACCATCTGCGCTGGATGATCATCTCATACGCGTTCGTCGTGGTGGCGACGCTCAATCAGCTGCTCAACCAGCTTGACGTGCCGCGTCCTCCGTGGCTCTTCTGGTTGCTCGTATTCGCACCGTTCCTCATTCTGCCCCCACTCATCCGACGGGTGAGGGCGCGCTATCCCGTCTCTGAGCAAAACGCATGACCGCACTGACGTTCGACAATCGTTTCGTCGCCGAGTTGCCGGGCGATCCGGACACGTCCAATCGGCGTCGCCAGGTGCTCGGGGCTGCGTGGAGTGCCGTGGAGCCAACGCCGGTGTCCCAGCCCACGCTGCTCGCGCACGCCCGCGAGGTCGCCGAGCTGATCGGGCTCACCGAAGACGACGTGCACGCGCCGGAGTTTGCGCGCGTGTTGGGTGGCAATGCGCTCTACGCCGGCATGCAACCATACGCGGCCTGCTACGGCGGCCATCAGTTCGGCAACTGGGCCGGTCAGTTGGGCGACGGACGCGCCATTACACTCGGCGAGGTGCTCAACGCGCGCGGCGAACGCTGGGAGCTGCAGCTCAAGGGCGCCGGCCCCACACCATACTCGCGCACCGCCGACGGACGCGCCGTGCTCCGCTCGTCGGTGCGTGAGTTCCTGTGCAGCGAGGCGATGTTTCATCTCGGTGTGCCCACCACACGTGCGCTCTCGCTCGTGCTCACGGGCGACGATGTGGTGCGCGACATGTTCTACGATGGCAATGCCCAGCCCGAACGCGGTGCAATCGTGTGCCGCGTCGCGCCGAGTTTTATTCGATTCGGCAACTTCGAGATTTTTGCGGCGCGTGATGAGCGGGCAGTGCTTGAGCGTCTTGTTGATTTCACCATCGCGCGCGATTTCGCGCATCTCACCGGCAGCAGCGCCGACAAGCGTGCCGCATGGTTCACCGACGTGTGCGAACGCAGCGCCCGCATGGTGGTGGAGTGGATGCGCGTTGGATTTGTGCACGGGGTAATGAACACCGACAACATGTCGATTCTCGGGCTCACGATCGACTACGGCCCCTACGGCTGGCTCGAAGACTTCGACCCCAACTGGACACCCAATACCACCGACGCTGCGGGCCGCCGCTATCGCTACGGTCAGCAGCCGGCGATTGTGCAGTGGAATCTGGTGCGTCTGGCCGAAGCGCTGCGTCCCGTGTTTGAAACACCGGAGCCGCTCGAGGCCGGCCTCGACGCGTTCCTCGCCGTGTACGACACCGCGTACGAGCACATGATGAGCGCCAAGTTCGGCTTCACGGCGCACGGCGACGCCGAGCAGCAACTCGTTCGTGAAGCGTTCGGGCTCATGCACGCGTCGCAGGCCGACTTCACGCTGTTCTTCCGCGCGCTCGGCGATATGGCGCCGGTGATCGCGCACGACGCGTCGCCAACAGATGTGCTGGGCAACGTGTTCTACGACGAGCGGGTGAACGAGACGCATGGCGACGCGCTCATGCACTGGCTACGGCGCTGGCACGCCCATGTGAGCGCGAGCGGCGAATCCTTCACCGCCAAGCGCGAGCGCATGCACGCGGTGAACCCCAAGTACGTGCTGCGCAACTGGATCGCGCAGGAGGCGATTGACCTGGCCGATGCAGGCGACGCCTCGCGGGTCACGGCGCTGCTCGAGCTGCTGCGGCGTCCGTACGACGAGCAGCCCGGGAAGGAGCAGTTTGCGGCCAAGCGTCCCGAGTGGGCGCGGCACAAGGCCGGGTGTTCGATGCTGTCGTGTAGTTCGTAGGCGCGGCTGGCTAGCCGCATCATTCGTAAGGCACGGTTGGCTGCACGCAGCAGCGGAGTGGTAGATGTAGTCACGTGAGACTACAGCGGAAGAAGACGCGCGCAACGACGAACGAGACGAAGCGCGAGCCGAAGATCGCGACGTCCGCTGATCAGCCGTAGCGCTCATCAATGGTCGTCTATCTGGAGTCGAGTGCGGTACTGGCCTGGCTACTCGGCGAGCCCGACGCAGTTCGTGTTGTCGAAATCCTCGCGCGCGCCGACCGTGTGACCACCTCCGCGCTGACGGCGGTTGAGTGCGAACGGGCACTCACACGGGCTCGAATCACTCACCGCATCACACCCGGCGACGAGCTGGTCGCGCTCGATCTCCTCGGTGCGGCCGAACGCACGTGGGACGTGCTCGCACTGAGCGACGACGTGCTGCGGCGTGCGCGCGCACCGCTGGCGGCCGATCCCGTCCGTACCCTCGACGCGTTGCATGTCTGTAGCGCGCAGCGGCTCCGTGATGCGATCGGACCAATCGCGATGTTATCCCTGGATGCACGGGTGCGGATGTGCGCAGAATTGCAGGGATTCGAGGTGTTGCCGTCCCGTTCCCTCAGCATGTCACAGGCCCCCGTTCGGTCACCGGGCACGTAGCGCAAGCAACCAAACGCACGCAACGTGGCCGCCGGGTTCGAACTGCGCGCCGGTCCACGGCGCTGAACTGCCAAGGCAAGCACAAGCAGCGATTCGGCGGGCGACCACTGCGCCGACTCCATGGGCAGGCGCGCCACGTGCGCTACATCAGCCGCGATGTCATCGTGCTCTCGTCCGAGCAGGCGGTAACGCATTTTCAGTCCGTATCGAACGAGTGCGCGCGCGGAGTCGCCCTTGAGCCGGAGCCACACACTCAAACTCTTTCGCAGCTCTGCCTCGCTGTCGTCACCTCCACCGGCGTAACTCAACCAGACCGAGGTTCTGCAGTCGCGCCGCCAACATGAGCGAGTCGGGACGAAAGCGCTTCGCTTCATGCGCCAGTGCCAGGCGAGACGCCCGCACGGCGCCACCAAAGTCACCCACACCGAAGGACGTGTCGCGCCATGCGACGCAACTCCTCGTACACCATCGGGGAGACCAGCTGCGCCAACGCCAAATCGACACCAGGCGCGAGCACCTGCTCGGTGAGGTCAGGTGTCGCGTCGGTCATGCGGGCGAATCGGCGGGAGACATGCCGCTCAACTACGTCGGCGCGTGCAGCCATGCGAAGTAGCGCCCGTCGCGGTTCGCCAACACCTCCGCGTTGTCCGGTTCATTGCCGCTGAGACGGAAGCCGCCGCGCTCGAAGTAGAATGTGTAGCCGTCGTCATAGGGGAAAAACGTGGAGTGCGAAAACGTGAACTCGCGTCCTTCCTCGATCACGCTGTTGTCGAAGTCCTTGAAGGTCGTGCGCACGATCACACGCGCGCCGCGTGACAGATTGGTGAGCACGGGCCATGCCGGTTCGGGCGGGGCAGGCGGGGCAGGCG
>ENA-ORBV01009950-ORBV01009950.1-microbial-mat-metagenome-genome-assembly--contig:-NODE-9950-length-15388-cov-6.102671_pt1 | contig 15388 bp, 12 predicted proteins | sample MGYA00237777_ERZ505514 | MGnify/ENA primary metagenome ERZ505514 (study PRJEB26160, sample SAMN06269048) | microbial mat metagenome | isolation source: Oligotrophic lake microbial mat | place... | reverse complement strand
ACCACCGAGATCTACACCTCTCTATTCGTCGGCAGCGTCAGATGTGTATAAGAGACAGGTATAAGGGAGCGTACTTGTTGCGTGAGCGCATCGCCGCGCACGCGACAACTCCGATGGACACGCATGCGCCTCCGCACCCTTTCCGCGCTCCTCGCCACCCTCGCGCTTGTCAGTGCCGTCGTCGTGGCGATGCATCGATCGAACCGTGCGTCAGACTCGGTGGGCCCCTCCGCGACGCACCCATGGGGGCCTGCCCAGCCCATTGCCGCCCACCTGCCCGTGCCGACATCGATGCCGCCCGATCCGGCTGCGCCCGTCGTCCCGGCGGTGGTTCCCGCCGGCGGGCCGGGTCAGGCGGAGCCCGCGGAGGAGACGCTCTCGTCAGCGGATGCGCCGCCCGCCGCCGATGGGACGGTGCAACGCGTCCGCCTCGTCCGTCGACCGGGCGCCATTCCGCTGGTGCGCATCGAGGAGACCCTTGAGCCCCGACCCGGCCAGGCGCCACGCGTGCGTATGCGCCGCGAGATGGTCGGCGATCACGCTCTGGTCACGGTCGGCCCGGGCGTGACCCCAGAGCAGGTCGCGGCGCTTGCCGCCACGCACGGTTTCATCGTGCGCAGCCGCCTCGGCCGCAGCCCGGTCTACCTGATCGCCTTCCCGACCGCCGATCACACGGCGTTGCCGTCTGCCATCTCGGCCCTCGAGGGGAACGCCGCGTTCGTTCTGAGCGTGGCGCCGGATTCGTTCATCCAGCTGAGCGACACCCCGTCGACGGATCCGGGATTCGGCGATCAATGGAACCTGCACAACACCGGACAGAGCGGCGGCACGGTGGATGCGGACATCGACGCGCCGGAAGCGTGGGATATCAGCACCGGTTCGCGGACCATCACGGTCGGCCTCATCGACGCGGGGACGCAGTACACCCATCCCGACCTCGCCGACAACATCTGGACCAACCCCGGTGAAGCCGGCGCCTTGGCGACCAACGGCATCGACGACGACGGGAACGGCTACATCGACGATCTCCATGGCTGGGATTGGGCCAACGGCGACAATGATCCGAACGGCATTGGCAACCACGGCACCCAGACCGCCGGCTGCCTCGGCGCGATCGGCGACAACGGGATCGGCGTCGCCGGGGTGTGCTGGCGGGTGAGCATCGCGCCGCTCCAGGTCTTTCCCGAATCCATTTCGGATCCCGGCACGATCGCCTTCGTCATCAACGCGATCTATTACGCCATCGACATGGATTTCGACGTGCTCTCGAATTCGTGGAACGACGGCTTCGCCACCAATGCCGCCCTGCTCAGCGCGATCCGGGCAGCAGACGCGGCGGGGATCATCTTCGTCTGCTCGGCGGGCAACGATGACATCAACCTGGACACAACCCCGAAATATCCCGCCTCGTACCAAGTCGCTAACATCATCAACGTCGGCGCGACCAATCGCCTCGACCAGCGGGCGGTATTCAGCAATTACGGCTTGAGCGTGATGATCGCCGCACCCGGCGAAGCGATCCTCAGTACCACCGTTGGCGGGGGGTACGCCTTGGGCAGCGGCACCTCGTACGCGACCCCGCAGGTCGCCGGGGCCTGCGCCCTGGCCAAGGCCCACCTCGGCCTGAGCGGTGCGCAGATCAAGCAGCGCCTGCTCGCGCGCGCCGACTCCCTGCCGTCGCTCGCCGGGGTCATCGCCGGTGGGCGACGGCTGAACATCGCCAACCTGCTCGCCAACTACCCACCGAGCGCGAATGCGGGTGCCGACCAAACGATCTCCCTCCCCATGACTGGCGTGACTCTGGGCGGATCGGCGAGCGACGACGATGGCACGGTCGCGGGGTACGCCTGGACGCAGATCGCCGGCGCCGGCGCCACCATCGCTTCACCTGGGTCGGCGGACACTGCGATCACCGGGCTTGGACAGGGCATCCACCAGTTCCGCCTGACCGTCACCGATAACCAAGGCGCCACCGGCGTCGACGACGTGCAGGTGACGGTGAGCGGCGAGGCGGGATCGCTGCCACCCTCAGTCGCCACAGCGGGCGTTGTCGCCGAGAACGAGGACGACTGCGGCCTCGGCGGCGCCGTCGCGATGGTGGCGCTGGTCCTCGCCCTCGGCCTGCGCGGCCGGGAGTGCGAATGCCACCGGCGCCCCGGCCCCCCGTAGGCGGCCGGAGCGCATCGCGGATCAGCGCACCACGATGTTGTCGAACGCCGTGCTCTGGTTGCCCAGCAGTCCATCGCCACCGTGCCCTGGGTCAGGCTGCCGTGGGTGACCGCGGGGCGCTATTGGCAGCAAGTCTGCACCGACCCTGCCAACCCAACACATCAGAGGAAGGAGCGAGGTCTGTCGCGGGACTTCGGCCCGATCCTGGTACAAGCATCCGTGACGACGGAGAGCCGCCATGAAATCGATCACTCGACGAGTTGGCGCTCGTGATCACTCTGCACGGCGCTCGCTGAGCGTGGCAGCCCCTGCGCTACCGAAGGCGCCCCCAGGTGGCATCACCGGCAGTGGGCACTCCGTTCCAGCACCGGCGGAAGCGGCTGAGCGCAAGGCGGTCGCGAGCCATCGCCTCTCCCCCGAGGCGAGTGAGCGGATCAAGCTTGCCTCCCTGGTGTGCAGCCTGCTGGTGTGCCTCGGCCATGCCTATCTGGCCCCTGACCCCGGCGCCAAGGCGAACCCCGGGATGTCCACCGTCGTCTTCATCGAAGTCGCGGTAAAACACGGCCTGGCCCGGGTATCGACACCTTTCTTCTTCCTCATCGCGGCGTGGATGCTGACCAATGCCCTGGTGGGCACGCGCGGCCTCGGTCCCCTCGTCGATCGCAGTCGCTATCGCGCCGAGATCCGCAAACGGGTCTCCTCGCTCCTGGTGCCATTTGCGATCTGGTCAGGCGTGTCGTTCGCCGCCCTGTTCATCGTCCAGACCCTCTGGCCGGGTCTCGGTCTGGGGGCGTTGGCGCCGGCCAGTCCCGCGGCGTTTGCGCGGTTACTGTTCTGGGACCCGGTCGCCTATCCGCTGTGGTTCATCCGGAATCTCTTCCTCCTGTCCGTCGTCGCTCCCATCCTGGTGATCGTTCTGTCGAGACGATGGCTGGGCCTCGGCGCGCTCGCCCTGATGACGGTGGCGTGGTTCAGCTTCTCAAGCGCGCAGACTACCAGGGCGGTGCTCTTCTTCTCCTTGGGATCCTATCTCGCCCTTCACCCGGTGAGGGTGGCGCGTCCGGGGCTGGTGATCCGGTCGACCCTGCCCGTGCTCTGGCTGGTCGTCGCCGGGGTCATCGCCTGGTCCCGCCTGGCGATGGGCGGCGAATCCGGAGCCCTGCGCAACGCGGCGGTGCTGCTCGGACTGGCGACCCTGTGGTGGTCGATGCCGATCGTGTCGTGGATGCGCCACCGGTCCGTTCAGGCGATGACCGGCTTCACCTTCTTCGTCTATGTCTTCCACGAACCCCTGATCACGTTCCTGAGGGCGATCGCGAAGATCCATCTTACCGGCAACGCGGCGATGCACGCGGCCACCTGGCTGATGGTCGGCATCTCCGCATTCGCCATCTCCGTGCTGGTCGGCCGGGCCTGGGAGCGCTGGGCGCCGCGGTCCTACGCCATCGTCAGTGGGGGCCGGGCGCCCAGGCAGAAATCCGACCAAGGTGTCGCGGTTCACCGGGCGGCGTGACCGCCGGCTTGCCGAGACGATCCCGCAACCAGGTCATCGTCAACCGGCTCAGCGATCGAGAACCTCGGCAGCATGCCGGTGCTGTGCTGCGACAAAACCGAGACAATCACCGAGGGATCGATCGCCGTCGCCGAGGCGCATACGTCGACCGGACCCCGGCTAATGCCCGTGATGGGGTTCGGCGCCGGCCGGGGTCGCCTGGGGCGGTGGCGGAGCGCTGGCTCCGGCCGGTGCCGTTGCAGGCTGACCGGAGTCGATGCCGTCGCGCTTGAGATCCTCGGGCGTCGCCACGGCGGCTCTGGTCCGCGGCGGTTGTTCGTACCAGCCCGGATCGTCGTAGCTGGCGAGCTGGTCGCGCACCTTGAGCACCGTGAACATGCCGCCCATGTCGATGTACCCGTGCGGGCCGTCGGCGCCCAGCATGGGGATGCTGTTCTCTGGGACCTGCATGCCCATCTCACCCATCCCGCCCATGCCGTGCGCGCCCATGGTCATGTACGCGGGCAGCAGCGGTTGCAGCAGGGCATCCAGCCCAGCGTCATCGACGCCGACCATGTTGGGCAGGCCGTGTCCCATCTGGTTCATGATGTGGTGGGTCATGTGGCAGTGCATCGCCCAGTCGCCCGGCATATCGGCGAGGAACCTGATCGCGCGCGTGCTGCCGACCGGGACCAGCACGGTCGTCTCCGGCCACTGTGCGCTGTCCGCGATGCGGCCGCCGTCGGTCTCGGTGATCTTGAATTGGTAGCCATGGAGATGGATGGGGTGGTGACTCATCGCGCTGAGGTTGCCAAAACGCATGCGCACCTGCTCGCCGGTCTTGACCACCAGCGGAGCCGTTCCGGGGAACGCCTTGCTGTTCATGGTCAGAATGTTGAACTCCGACATCTCGTTGGTGTCGGGCCGGGAAGTTCCGGCCTTGATCGCCCATTCGGAAAGCATGATCACGAAGTCGCGATCGACCTTGGGTTCGCTGCCGCCACGGGGGTGGACGATGAACATCCCCATCATGCCCATGCCCATCTGGGTCATCTCGTCGAAGTGCGGATGGTACATGAACGTGCCGTGCTGGCGCAGGGTGAACTCGTACTTGAAGGTCTCACCGGGTTGGATGCCGGGCTGGTTCAGGCCCGAGACGCCATCCATGCCATTGGGCAGCAGGATGCCGTGCCAGTGGACGGTGGTCTTCTCGGGCAGGCGGTTGGTGACGTAGAAACGCACGTGGTCGCCTTCGACCAGTTCGATCACCGGGCCTGGACTCTGACCGTTGTAGCCCCAGAGCGCTGCCGTCAGGCCAGGAGCGAACTCGTGCTGCACCGGCTCGGCGACGAGGTGGAAGACCTTCACCCCATCGACGACCTTCCACGGCAGCGTCGACCCGTTCGGCACCACCACCGGCGTGTAATCCTTCCCCGGCTCGCCCGGGCGCAGGTCAGGTTGAGTCGCTGCTGCCGGTGCGCGGTCAGCGGGCGGCGGCGGATCGGTACGCGGTGGCCGAACATCCTCCGCGGAGAGTTGGCAGCCGAGCAGGATGAGCAGCGTCAGCAGCGATAGGCGGCGAGCCGCGTTGTCCACGTTGGCGAACATCAGTGGCCTCCTTGACCGCCTGAGCGGATGAGCGTCGCGCTACCAGCGCTTTCCGTTGATCCCGGCGATGATCCGCCGCTCAAAATCTGGAGCAGCCCGGACCTGGCGACCCAGTAGTCACCTGCGGCCTGGACATACAGCGCTCCGGCCTCGATCTGCTTCTGCTTGGCCAGGATGAGCTGGAACGGCGAGGCGAGCATGCCGTTGTACTGCTTCTGCGTCTCAGCGAGTATCCGCTGGCGCAGCGGCAGCAGGACTTGGCGCAGGTACACCACGCGTTCGCGCGCGGCGATGAACCGCGCTCGCGCCATGCGTACCCCGGCGCGGACGGCGATGGCCTCGGCGGCGTAGCGCTGCTGGCTGCGGCGCAGGTCTGAGCGCGCGGCGGCGACGGCTCCCTGGCCCTGGTTCAAGATCGGCACCGGCAGCGCGATGGCGGGCCCGACGCCCCAATCGCCTTCACGCTCGCGCGTAGCGCCGACTCCGACCACGGTCTCGTCGGCGATGGCGAACGGCCGGCTGACGCCAAGCCGCTGCGCGTTGGAGGTGATCTCCTCGCGGATGATCGCCAGCCCAAGATTCGCGCTGATCGCCCGCCGCTCGAGATCCCCGAGCGGCAGTTCGTCTGCGGGAAGATCTGGAAGACGCGCCACCGGCTGCCAGGTCGCGCTCTGCGGCCCCCACAGGCCGAGCAGGATGTTCACGCGCTCGCGTTGGTCGGCGACCTCGACCTCGGCGCTGGCCAGGTCGAGCTTCGCCTGCTCCAGCACATCCTGCTCCTGGGCGAGGTCGAGCGCGGTGGTGTTGCCGGCGGCGCGCAGCCGTTTGGCCAACTCATAGGCGGCGGCGCTCGCCTGGACCACCGTGCGACGCATCTCCAGGGTCTGGGTCGCCGTCTGCAGGCGGTAGAACGCGACGCGCACATCCTGCGCGAGGCCAAGGACGGCGTCGGCGACACGCAGCTTCGCCGCGGCGAGCGCGCTGGCGGCGAGCCGTTTGCGCCTGGGCAGGGCGACGAGGTCGATCAGGTTCTGGACCAGCGAGAATTCCACGGTCGCCGGTCCATTGGCGAAGAACAGGACGTCAGCACTGAGCATCGGATTGCGCAGCGCACCGGCACGGATCAGGTCGGCCTGGGCGAGGCCGAGGTCCTCGAAGGTGGCCTGGAGCTGAGGGTTGTTGAACAACGCGATCTGGACCGCGCTCTCGGCGGACAGTTCCTTCGCCAGAAGGTCTTCGACCGAGCGCTGTGCCTCGGCATCTTCCGCAGACCCTTGATCCCAGCGAACCGTCAACCCCGCGCGTTCATCGACCATCTTCTGAACCTCGGAGAATCCGCCGTCGCGCGGCGCCCGCCCGCACCCGGCGAGCACCAGTGTGCCAGCGATGGCGATGATGTGGACCGGCCGCATCACGGAGCCTTCGCAGCCGAAGTCGGCGTGAGCTGCATCGCGCATTTCGGGCATCGGCCTGGCTGGTCCGAGGTCACCTCCGGATGCATGGGACAGGTGTACGCCGCCGCTGGCGCCGGCGCGCGGCTGTCCTTCGCTGGCGCAGGTTGCGCAACCGTTTGACCGGCGTGCGATGCGTGAGCCCCTGAGGTCTGGTCAGGGGGCGCTGACAGCGCCGGGTCGATGGCCAGGACGGACGACGGGCGAGGAGTCGGCGCCGCAGCCGCATCCGGGCTCGCCGGATGGGTGTTGGGCACGTCGACGCGTGTCGGTTCGCCGCAGCCACTCACAGCGGCGATAAGGACGACGATGATGAAGCGCCGGGTGCCCATGGTTGTCCTCGTTGTACCGATGTGCTCACCACGATAGGTGACCCTCACCGGAGATGAGCTCCCCACCGTAGAATTTCCGTGACAGTGACGGTGATCGCAACTGTGACGAGAACCATCCGCTCTGCATTGGTCAGGGCAGGCGCCCGTCAAAGCGCACGTCCACCACGCTACTCCGCACCGCGACGATGACGCCGATATTGGTCGGCTTGCCTGTGCTCATCGCTTGCCCTTGCGCGGCGCGATCGCGAAACGACCGACCGCTTCGTGCTACTTCCTGCGGATGGCGGCGATGTCTACGCTCGACTTCGGCAGCTTGAAGTCGAGGTCCTCCATGGCTTCGACGATGATCTCGGAAATAGCGAGGTTGCGGAACCACTTGTGATCCGGGGGGATCACGAACCAAGGCGCGTGCTCGGCGCTGCATGTGCCGATGGCATCTTCGTAGGCTGCTTGGTATTCGGACCAGTATTCCCTCTTCGAGTAATCCGCCTCGCTGATTATCCAATGACGGGCAGGTCCATCGAGGCGCTTGGCGAAACGCTGCAGCTGCTCCTCCTTGCTGATATGCAGGAAAAACTTCAGGATATGCGTTTCATGGGCGTTCAGTCGCCGCTCGAAGTCGTTGATCTGCTCGGAGCGCGCCGACCAGGCCTTCTTGGGTACGAGATCATGGACGCGCACGATCAGCGATCAGAGCCACAGCGGACATGTCGCGCTCGATCAGCGGGGCTTCACGTCGTCTCGCCTTCGAAGTACACGGCCAAGCGGGCGACCATACTGCTGTAGTCTTCGAACTTCGTCGGTTTGACCCAGTAATCGGTGGCGCCCATCTTCATGCAGTGGGTCCGCTCCAGGGCGTCGTTCGACGAGGTGAACATGATGACGGGGATCGCTTGAAGGGCCTTGGAGGAACGGATCCATTTCAGCAGCTGCCGGCCGTCCATGCGCGGCATGTTGAGATCGAGCAGGACAGCCTTGGGGAGCGGGCCTCCGGCTTCGACCAACTGCTTCAGGTGATCCTGCCCGATAAGGCCGTTGAGGGCGGTGTCGAACTCGACCTCAATACCGGCGTTCTCAAGGGCGATGCGGACAAGCATGAGATCCCCTCCGCTGTCGTCGACCATGAGCAGGTGGGGCTTATCCGGCATGGGCATGGGCGCTCGGCAGGGTGAAGAAGAATTCCGAGCCACGTCTTGGCTTCGATTCGAACCAGATGCGACCGCCGTGATTCTCGACGATCTTCTTGCACGACGCTAGGCCGATACCGGTGCCCGGGTATTCGTTCCGGGTGTGCAGGCGCTGGAAGAGAATGAACAGTTTGCCGCCCTGGCTGGGCGGGATGCCGATGCCGTTATCCCTGACCGAGATGGTGACCCATCCGTCCGACGCCGTGGCGGCGACCCGGATCACGGGCGTGTCCTTGGAGCGGAACTTGAGGGCGTTGGACAGCAGGTTCTGGATCAGACGGCTCATCCCCGCCGGGCTGCAGCGGACCGAGGGCAGTGGGCCGACTTCGATCACCGCCCGGGTGGCGGAGATGGTGTCGGCCAAGACGGCCACCTCGCGGCGGACGGCGTCCTCGGTATCGATGAGGGCGGTCTCGTCGGTATCAGCGTCGAGGCGACTGAATTCGAGCACCGAATGGACGATGGCCTTCATGCGTTCGGCGCCTCCGGTCACCTGGGCGAAGTAGCCCTGCGCCTTCGCCGAGAGGTCGGGGCCTATCTCCCGCTCCAGCAGATGCAGAAAGCTGCTGATCATGCGGATGGGCTCCTGGAGATCGTGCGCGGCGACGTAGGCGAACTGCTCGAGCTCGGCGTTGGTGCGCTGGAGCTGGTAGGTCAGCCGTTCGAGCTCCTGGATGTGCTGCTTGTCGGTGATGTCCTTGGCCATCACCAGGCGATGTGTCTCCTTCCCCTTGCTGCCGCGGATGCGGATGGTGGTGGTTGAAACCCAGACCTCCTTGCCGTCCTTGTCGAGGTAACGCTTGTCCAGGGACGCCACCGCCTCTGTGCCCTGCGCTAGGCGCACCGCCTCCTTGGACTCGCGCTTGCGATCACTGGGATGGGTGATGGCGGCGTGGGTCATGGTGCCGAGCGCCTCGGATTCGTACCCCAGCATCGCGGAGAAGGCCTGATTGGCTTTCTGGAAGCGATCGCCTTCGTCGAGCAGTGCCATGCCGATCGGCGCTTCGTCGAAGATGCGGCGGAACAGCGCCTCGTTGCGGGCGAGTTCCTCGGTCTGGCGATAGAGCTCGATGAACACCAGGATCTTGGCGCGCAGGATGGAGGGGACCACGGGCGCGAAGATGTAGTCGACCGCTCCGAGCGAGTACCCCTTGCTGGCGTGGGTATCGGTCGCGCTGATCGCCGAGATGAAGATGATCGGCGTGTGCTCGGTGCGGACGCGCTGGCGGATCAGCGCCGCGGTCTCGAAGCCGTCCATGACCGGCATGTTGACATCAAGCAGGATGACCGCGAACTCGTCGCGAAGCAGCAGGCGCAGGGCTTCCTTGCCCGAATGCGCGACCACCAGGTTCTGACCCAGCTCCTCAAGGATCGCGGTGAGCGCGAGCAGCTTGTCCGGCCGGTCGTCGACGATCAGGATGTTGACCTGGCCCGGCTGATCGCGCAGGGGCGGCTTGACCCCGATGTCCGAGGGGGTGGCGGCGGTTCTCATGTGCGCGCCTTTTTCGCGGCCACGGTGTTCGGATGGTAGAGCCAGACGCTCAGCAGCGACAGCAGCCGATCGGTGTCCACCGGCTTGGCGATGTAGTCCGAAGCGCCGGCCTCGAGGCACTTCTCGCGATCGCCTTTCATCGCCTTGGCGGTCACGGCGATGATGGGCAGGTTGCGGAACCTCGCTTCCGCGCGGATCGCGCCCATGGTCTCATAGCCGTCCATGCCCGGCATCATGATGTCCATGAGAACGACATCGATTTTGGCACTGCCCTTCGCCATCAGCAGCTCGATGGCGCTCTTGCCGTCATCGGCGGACAGCACCGCCATCTTGGCGCGCTCGAGCAGGCTGGTCATGGCGTAGATGTTGCGGATGTCGTCGTCGACGACGAGAACCGTCCTACCCGCGAGCACCACGTCCGGCAGGCGCAGCTTCTCAACCAGCAGCCGCTTGTTGGCGGGCAGGTTGGCGTGGACGCGATGCAGCCACATCGAAGTCTGGTCGAGCAGGCGACCGGGCGAGGCGAAGTCCTTGATCATCACCACGTGCGCCAGTTTCTTGGCCTGGACGGCTTCCTTGGCCGTCAGGGTCCTGGCGGTGTAGACGATGATCGGCATCGCCTTTGCCAAGGTCAGCTTCTTGACCTTCTCCAGCAGCAGCGACCCATTGAGGTCTGGCAATCCGACATCGAGGATCATGCAATCGAACGCCGCGTCCTTGAGACAGGCGAGCGCGTCCTTGCCGGTGCCCACCGCGGTGATGGCGACGTCGTCGGCGCCGAGCAGCTCGACGATGCTGTCGCGCTGGTGCTCATCGTCCTCGACCAGCAGCAGGGTGCGGATTCGGCGCTCGGCGAAGTCCACGGCGCTGGCGAATACCTCGTCGACCGACTCCTGCTTGATCGGCTTGGTGAACACGCGGTGGGCGCCCAGGCGCAGCCCGTGCTCGAGCTTGTCGTCGATGGAAATGACGTAGACCGGAATGTGCCGGGTGGTCAGGTTGCCCTTGAGATGGTCGAGCACGCGCCAGCCGTCGATGTCGGGCAGCTGGATATCCAGGAGGATGGCGGTCGGATTGAATTCCTTGGCCAGCGCCAGGGCGGCGGCGCCCGTCGACGTCACCAAGCCCTTGAATCCACGCTCATGTGCCTGATCGAAAAGGTATCGCGAGAAATGCAGGTCGTTGTCGACGATGAGCGCGACCCGGTCGCCGACGCGGATCGAACTGCGGTCGTCGCTGACTTCGTTGGTCAGGTCGGAATATTCCGGAATCTGAAAGTCGATGTCGAAATCGGGCGCCTCCTCCAGGGCAGTTTCCAGCGGCTGGAGCGTTGGCGGCACCGTAGACTGGGGAGCGCCCACCTCGCTGAGCTTGCGGGGCAAAGCCTTGGGCAGCGCGTAGGAGCGCGGCAGGTAGACCGTGAAGGTGCTGCCGACGCCGGGCGCGGATAAGAGCGAGATCTCGCCGCCGAGCATGCGCGAAATCTCGCGGCTGATCGCCAGACCGAGGCCGGTCCCCCCGTACTTGCGGTTGGTCGAGCCATCGGCCTGCTGAAAGGCCTCGAAGATGATGCGCTGTTTGTCGGGCGCGATGCCGATGCCGGTATCGATCACCGAGAAGGACACGGCGCCACCGCGCGCGCGGTTGAGGGACGCCTGCTCCGGGTTCCACCCGCCCATGGCCGTGGATATCTTGACCGTGACGCTGCCATCCTCGGTAAACTTGAAGGCATTCGAGAGCAGGTTCTTGAGCACCTGCTGCAAGCGCTTGCTGTCCGTGTTTATGGTCTTGGGCAGGTTGGCGTCGAGCTTGATGCTGAAGATCAGGCCGCGCGATTCGGCGACGTGGCGGAAGCCGCGTTCGAGGTCTTCCTTGAGATCCGCCAGGCGCAGCTCGCCGGCTTCGACGGTGACCGTGCCCGATTCGATCTTGGACAGGTCGAGGATATCGTTGATCATGGACAGCAGGTCGTTGCCCGAGGCGTGGATGGTCTTGGCGTAATCAACCTGCTTGCCGGACAGGTTGCCATCCTGGTTGCGCAACAGCTGGTCGGACAGGATCAGCAGGCTGTTGAGCGGCGTGCGCAGCTCGTGCGACATGTTGGCGAGGAATTCCGACTTGTACTTCGAGGTCAGCGCCAACTGCCTGGCCTTCTCCTCAAGGGCCGAACGAGCCTGTTCGACCTCGGAGTTCTTGCGCTCGACCTCGACGTTCTGGTTGGCGAGCAGGCCGGCCTTCACTTCCAGCTCCTGGTTGGTCTGCTTGAGCTCTTCTTGCTGGCTCAGCAGCTCCTTGGCCTGCGACTGGGCCTGCTTGAGCAGGTCCTCGGTGCGCATGCTGGCCTCAATGGTGTTGAGCACGATGCCGATCGATTCGGTGAGCTGGTCGAGAAAGACCTCGTGCGACGGGCTGAAGCGCTCGAGCGACGCCAGCTCAATCACCGCCTTGACCTGACCCTCGAACAGCACGGGGAGGATCATGATGTTGTTTGGCGCCGACCTGCCGAGACCGGTCGCGATCTTGACGTGATCGTGCGGCACGTTGACGAGGATGAGCTTCTCTTTGTCGATCGCGCACTGCCCGATCAGGCCTTCGCCGAGCCTGATCTCGGTCGCGCCCTCGTGGGTGTAGGCGTAACTGGCCAGCAGCTTGAGCCGGGGGTCGTGCCTGACCGCCGAGAGCGCGTCGTCGTCCCTGGACGTCTCGAGGGTATAGAACACCGCCTGCTGCGCCGACACCACCGGGGCCAGTTCCGACAGGATCAGCTTGCCGACCGTGATCAGGTCCTTCTGGCCCTGGAGCATGCGCGCGAACTTGGCGAGGTTGGTCTTGATCCAGTCCTGCTCGCTGTTCTTGAGCGTGGTGTCCTTGAGATTGCGGATCATCTCGTTGATGTTGTCCTTCAACGCCGCCACTTCGCCTTGCGCCGCGACCGAGATCGAGCGCGTCAGGTCGCCCTTGGTCACCGCGGTCGCGACCTCGGCCAGGGCTCGCACCTGGGTGGTCAGGTTGGCCGCGAGCTGGTTGACGTTGTCGGTGAGATCCTTCCAGGTTCCGGATGCGCCGGGAACCGTCGCCTGGCCGCCGAGCTTGCCTTCGACCCCGACTTCGCGCGCCACCATCGTCACTTCCGAGGCGAACGAGTTCAGCTGGTCGACCATGGAGTTGATGGTGCCCTTGAGTTCGAGGAACTCGCCTTTCACGTCGACGGTGATCTTCTTGGTCAGGTCGCCGTTGGCGATCGCGGTCGAGGTCTCGACGATATTGCGCACCTGACCGGTGAGGTTCGAGGCCATGAAATTGACGTTCTCGGTCAGGTCGTTCCAGATGCCGCCGACGCCCTTGACGTCGGCTTGGCCGCCGAGCTTGCCTTCGGTGCCGACTTCGCGCGCCACGCGCGTCACTTCCGACGCGAACGAGTTGAGCTTGTCGACCATGGTGTTGATGGTGACCTTGAGATCGAGGACCTCGCCCTTGACGTCGACGGTGATCTTCTTCGTCAGGTCGCCGCTGGCGATCGCGGTCGCCACTTCGACGATGTTGCGGACCTGGCCGGTGAGGTTGCTGGCCATGAAGTTGACGTTGTCGGTAAGATCCTTCCAGGTGCCGGCCACGCCGGCCACCAGGGCCTGACCGCCGAGTTTGCCTTCGGTGCCGACTTCGCGCGCGACCCGAGTCACTTCCGAGGCGAACGAGCCGAGCTGGCTGACCATGGTGTTGACGGTCTTGGCGGCGCGCAGGAACTCGCCCCTGATCGGCTGACCTTCGATCTCCAGGGTCATGGATTGCGACAGGTCGCCCTTGGCCACCGCGCCGATCACCCGGGCGGTCTCGCTGGTCGGATACACGAGGTCCTCGATCAGGGTGTTGACCGAGAGCATCGAGACCTCCCAGGCTCCGGTGACGGCCCCGATGCTGGCCCGCTGCGAGAGCAGGCCCTCTTTGCCCACCACCCGGCTGATCCGCTCGTGTTCCAGTGCCATGCGCTGATTGAGTTCGATCACCTCGTTGAAGGTGTCGGCGATCTTGCCGTCGACGCCGGTCAGATCCAAGGGCAGGCGGACGCTGAAATCGCCTTTCTTGAACGAAATCAGCGCAGTCAGCAGGGTCTTCCGGTCGAGTGCAAGGTCGGTCGGTTCGTTCATGGTGCAGTCCTGGGGAGCGGTCGGGAAACAGGGATGGGTGATCTCGGCGAAGGCCAGACCGCGAAGGTGCCGCACGAGCGGCGGTTGAAGGCGGGATTCGCGGCGCGTAGCGAATCGTCTTCGCTGGCAGGTCGCACGGCTGGGAGAAGCGGATTCAGTATTTTCGGCGTTTCTTCGCGGAAAATGACGTATTGCTGGGGCCTTGTCTGCGGCGCCCAGGTCTGTCGTGCCCGTTATGGCCACGGTCTGCCGAATCCTCCTCTATTCCGTCGGTACAAGGTAAGGGTTTCCTACTCCGGCCGGACCGAGCCCCGGCTATGGTGCCTGCGTTAAAGTGGCCCCGCGCGCCCAGCGTGCTGGTCAAAACCAGTCCTTGCCATTCCGCACCTGCCCGCCACACGATATCCCCAATAAAGGACCAACCATCCGACCTGACGACAGCGCCAACCCCAGAAGAATAGCCGCGTAGGCCACCCACCAGGCCCGTCTTCGTCGTCAATTTTAAGCTGTGGGCGAAGCTCCGCCGGCCACCCGACGCCAGTCGGGACCAGGCCGCAAGGCAAGCCCGGCTGCTGCTGTGGATAGGATGACGACTGCTCTAGCGCACCAAGCTCGCCGGAATCCATCCGTCTGGCACGATCACGGCGCTCGTCGTGGCGGCAAACCCCTGCAGGTGCAGTCGAGGCAGCCGTGCGTGGCGCACATCCGGCAAGTCGCTTGCACCAGATCGCGTAACGCTTCCCGCGCGCGATAACGACGCACCTTGAGAGTCCCGGTGGTGATCCCTTCGGCAGCCGCGGCGTCGGCAATGCTCGCCCCCTCGAGATCGACCGAGCGCAGCGCCCGCGCGTAGGTGGGAGCGAGGTGATCGATGAGGGCCGCCACACAGGCACAGGCCGTCACGTGGTCCTGCGCCACCGCGGCCGGCTCGTCGATGATCGCCAGAGCATGTGGACGCTGACCGCGTGCTCGCTGCAGATCGATGATCACATGACGCAGGATGCGGTAGAACCAGGCGACGATCTTGTCGTCATCCTCGAGCTGGTCGATCTTCGCCATCGCCTTGAGGAAGCTCTCCTGCACGGCGTCCGCTGCCAGGTCAGGGTCGCCGGTTCGCCTGCGGGCGAATGCGACGAACTCGTCGAGGCGGGCGATCAGATGCGCGGCAGGGTTTGCCATGCCGTGAGCGGAACATCCCCGGGCAGGGCTGCAACCTCGGGGAACGTGATCAGAGAATCTTCCCGCGTAGCCGGAGCGCATTGCCGATCACCGAGACCGACGACAGGCTCATCATCGCCGCCGCCGCCAGCATCGGACTGAGCAGCGAGCTGGTGAGCATATAGGGCACGCCCGCGGCAATGGGGATGCCGAGGATGTTGTAGACGAAGGCCAGGACCAGGTTCTGGCGGATGTTGCGCAGGGTCTGCTGGCTCAAGCGTCGGGCGCGGACGATGCCGCGCAGATCGCCTTCACCAGGGTCACTCCGGCGCTCTCAATGGCGATATCGGTGAC
>ENA-ORBV01009949-ORBV01009949.1-microbial-mat-metagenome-genome-assembly--contig:-NODE-9949-length-15391-cov-6.508881_pt1 | contig 15391 bp, 16 predicted proteins | sample MGYA00237777_ERZ505514 | MGnify/ENA primary metagenome ERZ505514 (study PRJEB26160, sample SAMN06269048) | microbial mat metagenome | isolation source: Oligotrophic lake microbial mat | place... | reverse complement strand
CGAGATCTACACCTCTCTATTCGTCGGCAGCGTCAGATGTGTATAAGAGACAGGGTCGAGGACTCTGACCCCTTGATGGTGACGCTCACGACGGCACATCACCCTTCAGGGGCGGCGGCCTCAGACCGGTTGGATCGACGACACAGGGGGCACGTCGGCCGTGATCGCGAAGTGTTCTACGATGTTCCCGTAAGTCTGCTGACAAAACCACCAGCGAAAGTCTTTTGACATCGGTGCGGCTCCGTCGGCGGGCACACGCTACCATCTCTGGGGCGCAGTTACCACGAAATTCACATCGAGTGCTTGTTCGGCGCGCCGTCGACGGACGGTGACCGCGTCGAGAACCGCGAGCTGAGTTTCTCGGGCGCGTCTTTTCGCGCGAGCCGTCGTTGCAACTCCTCGTGGTATCGCTGGTATCACTCCGGTTTACGCCTTGGCTGGCGCCAAAATCCATCACCCGCCTAAATCCACGGCGCTTCGGCGACACTACACTAGCCGCATGCCTTGGGCTTCCGCCCGTACTTGTCAATCAGGTCATGGGGGACGATGTCCACGAAGCGGCACACGCCTTCCTGAACTCGGTACACCACCCGGTCCCCGCTGTTGATGCGGGCCTCGTGGTAGTGCTTGTCTGGCTGGATCGGCTTCACGCGCATCCCGTGCGTCGGCTGGCTCTTCAGGAGGGCCATCACGACCTCGTCGGTCTCCTCCTGCTTATTGGCGGGCAAGTCGTCGTACGACCTATCCCACTGCGCCGAGAACTCCGCAGCCAGGAACGCGATCCGCCGGGACAAGCGCGATCAGCCCTGGCGGCGACGCGCCTTTAACGCGTCGAGGTGGGCGATGACCTCGGCCTCGGTCCGCGCCACGGTCGAGCGGCCTGCCGTGAAGTCCGCCTCGCCCGCTCGAATGCGAGCGTGCCCCTCCTCGCTGTGGTACCAGAGCTGGTCGACATCGACGAGCCGCGCGGGTATCAGCTCGATGGCGCCATCTGCGCCCCGAACGACGCGCAACTGCGTGGACTCGTCGAGTCCCAGCTCCTGACGGAGGTCCTGAGGGAACGTGGTTCGCCCCTTAGCGTCGAGTGTCAGGATGCCGAGGGTCGTAGCGGTGGTCGCGGTAGCCATCTGGTTCCTTCGAGGTTGGTCCGGGGGCCTTCTTTACGTAGTATACCGGGGCGGGTTCATCCCGCAACCCCGCAATACCACGGTACCACTGTGGCATCGCGTTGACGACCGGCCACGACCGACGTCACGATCGATTGTCGCTCGCGATCCGTGCACGACGGTCAGGGTTGGCGGTGACGCAGGGACCGACGGCGCGCGCGTGATCGGCGGCGCGCCGACCGTGAGTGCCGGCGCTGCTTCGTCAGGATGGCGTGCTGGTCGCGGCGTGTTGAGGAACGTCACTGCGGTCGTGAGGAAATCCAGATGCTCCGCCTCCGATGGCGTGGCCGTCCTGCGCGGTACCGCCGCAGCAAGGGGTCCGCCGGAGCAAGGGGTCAGAGTCCTTGTCCTCAAAATGGGTCAAGGACTCTGACCCCTTGATCGGACGGTGCACGTGGTCAGAAGTCTCCAACGATCTCGGGGACTCGGGCGACTGAATGTGTGTGGGTACCTCGGGTAGGCCGAGTCACCCTGCCCGCAGCCTGGCGCCCTGTGGTCTCGCGCGGGGAGGCATGTTGCTGAGAAGGCGCTGCGCGCGCTGGGTCCGCCGTCCAACCACTCTGTCAAGGCACTTTATGAGCCGAACTACCTGCTGGGGCGCCGCGTTGGCGTGGTCTGTTCTTTCGCTCGCGTCTGTGCCGCACCTTGAAGCTCAGCAGGTCAAGGTCTCACGCCTCCCGACGCCTGGCGGTGAAGTGGTCTTCGCCAATCCTGGCGAGAGGGTAGAGATGTACGATGCGCTCAACTACGCGGCGGCCCGCCGCGCTGGCGACTTTGTGTATCTCGCGGGAGTGGAAGCCGGGCCGGTCGCGGGCGAAGGGACGGATGTCGCCGCGTTCAAGGGACAGCTGCGGCGTGCATTCACGGCCATCGGTAACAGCCTCAAGGCGAGCGGTGCCACCTTCGCCGACGTAGTGCAGTTGCAGAGCTTTCACAATTGCAAGACGCCGAACTTCAGCGGCGACTTCGATGCGCAGCTGGTGGCGATGATCGAGGTGCGGGCGGAGTTCGATCGGAAGGGTGTCTATCCGACGTGGACGGCGCTCTGCATCGATCGGCACTACAGCGCGAACACCGTGGTGGAGATCCAGATGGTGGCATATGCGCCCTTGAATGCCGCGAGACCCTAAGACGCGCTCGGTCGCAGTTTCGGAGAGTCGCTACAGTTCATGGGGTCCGTTCATGGGGTCTGCAGTTCATGGAGTCTACATGCAGTTCATGGGGACAGGTCCATGTCCTCCAAATGGATCAAGGACTCTGACCCCTTGATCGTCCGGCGCTGGCGGAAAGATCATGTGCGACGACCGCCAGCTGCCCACACCCTGCCGCGATATCGATCCCGCGCCGCTGTCGCATCGTACTTGGCAACGCGTACTCCTGTTGCAGAATCTCTCGAAAGCGGTTGCCCGCATCGCTGTGCGTTGGAGCACCGTCGTAGCCGATGGTGGGATTGAGTGGAATGAGATTGACATGCGCGGGAAGTCCGCGCAGCAGTTCGCCGACCGCGCGCGCCTGTTCCGCGCTGTCGTTCTTCCCCTCGATGAGCGTCCACTCGTAAAAGATGCGGCGCCCTGTGAGCTCGCTATAGGTGCGGCACGCCGCCATGAGTTCATCGAGCGGCCACTTGCGCGCCGCGGGTACCAGCGCCGCACGTTCGGCCTGCGTGGCCGCGTGCAGCGAAACGGCAAGATGTATCGGACGCTGTTCAGCGGCGAGCCGAAGGATGCCTGGTACCACTCCAACAGTGCTGAGCGTGATGCGCTCCGCCGCAAGCGATGGCCCATTCGGGTCAAGCAGAATGTCGATGGCGTGCATGACTGCATCGTAGTTGTGGAGCGGCTCACCCATCCCCATCAACACGACGTTGCGCAGGCGCGTGCCCAGCGCATGTCGCGTCGCGCGCGTGGGAGCTCCCCTCGGCGTCTCGTGGCGCAGCACGCGCGCCACGTGCACCACCTGCGCCACGATCTCGCCCGGCGTGAGATGACGCGTATAACCCATCTGCCCCGTCGCACAAAACACACACCCCATTGCACAGCCCACCTGCGAACTCACGCAGGCGGTCACGCGGCCGGTGAAACGCATCAGCACCGTCTCGATACGCTCGTCGTCCGGGAGCGACAACAGATACTTGCGTGTGAATCCATCGTTGGACGCGGTGTCGAGCGCGGTGGGGAGCACGCCAAGTGTGGCCTCTGCCCGCAATCGCTCGGCGAGCCTGGGCAACAGCTCCGGCATGTCGTCCAGATGTGACACGAGCTCGATGTACAGATACTTCCAGAGCCGCGCGGCATGCACGGGCTTGATGCCCCAGTGCACGAGCTGCTGCTGCAGCTCGGTCCGGGTGAGGCCGTAGAGATTCAGGGGTGTCACGTCGTCGCTCAGTGGCATGCCCAAAACTAATGGCCGAGTCGGAGATGGTGAGGATGCCACCCGGAGCCGAGCGGCCCCCGCGTACCACTACGATCATGGGGTCTACGATCATGGGGTCAGAGTCCATGTCCTCCAAATAGATCATGGACTCTGACCCCATGAAGCGAACCGATGGCCTGGGAGCAGAGGTGGCCACCCATCGCGTATCAGCGCGTTTGCTCGATTCCCGCAGCCACAGGCACCGAGGTCTTCGCCGCAATGAAGTGTCCGAGCGCGCTCAACGACTCGCGCGCTTCGCGCATGAGCGTGCCGTACAGCTGCCACGCATGTGGCACGACTGGCCATGACGCACAATGCGCGTCGCCGCCCGCCGCGCGGATCCGGTCGACAACGCGCGTGCTGTCGTCGCGAATCATTTCGTCCTCACCAACGTGCACCAGCAATGGCGGCAACCCGTCGAACCGACCGTACATTGGAGACGCACGCACATCGCGCGGATCGGCGTCGCCCAGATACGCACGCGACGCGAGCGCGATCGACTGTTCGTTGAAGAGCGCGCAGCGGTCCATGTTGGTTCGGTTGCTCTCGCCGGTGCCAAGCATGTCAGTCCACGGCGAAATCAGCGTTGCGCACGCCGGCATCGGCTCGCCACCGTCACGCAACGCAAGCAGCAACGCCAGTGCGAGTCCACCACCCGCCGAGTCGCCACTGACGGTAATCGCGGTTGATGGAATGCCCTGAGACAGCAGCCAGCGACATGACGCCAGCGTATCGTCGAATGCGGCAGGAAATCGGTGCTCGGGCGCACGACGATAGTCCGGTGCGAAGACGCGCGCACGCGCCGCGGTCGCGAGTCCACCAGTGATCGGCCGGACGGTGACCGGACTGCCGCTTTGGTAGCCACCGCCATGCAAGTGCAGGATGGTTCGCATGCCATCGCTACCGATTCGCGGCGTCGTCCACTCACCGCGCACTGGTGCATCGGTTGATAGCATGAACCGCACAGGCCCAGCCACCCAGGCACGTGTGAAGAGCGCACCGTCGAACAGTGCGCGAGTCTCTCGTGCGTCTGACCACAGTTGCGCGCGTGGTTTCACGACGCGGCGGAGCAGGCCGTTCATGATGTGCGCAAGCCTGCTCGCCGGCAGTGTGGTCACGCGTGCAGCTCGGCTGGTGTTTGTCGGAGACCCGGGCGCAGAGACGGCATACTCGGAAGCCTATTCATTGATCGATCGGATCGACGGGACAACCGATCATGGGGGCAACCGATCATGGGGTCAGATCATGGGGTCAGCGTCCTTGAATCCTTGACTCTGCCCCCGTGATCGAGCGATCAAGGACTCTGACCCCATGATCGGGAGCGATCAAGGACTCTGACCCCATGATCGGCAGATGCGGATCTACGATCTGGGCATTTCATCGCCATCTCACCCGATCGACTGCGGATCGCGTACGTGCCGTCGCCATCGGAGAACCTCGGGTACTACGTGCGCGTGATTCCCAACTGGGTGCGCGACATGAAGCGGGCCGTGGACGCCGCGAACCGATGAACGATCGTCTCCGGTCAGTGAGTGATGGGACTCGAAATGTCGTGATCTTTCGCGGGGCCAAAGACAGCGCCATGTGCGAACGCCGGCCCGGTACGGCCATGCGGCCACTCGTCGCGGTCGAATCGGATTCCGGGCGCTCCGGCGCCCGCGGACGGGAGTCTGCTTCCAAGCTGCAGCTTTCCGGTCTGCGGATCCATGTCGATCAGGTAGACCCCGCCGGCGAGCGTGCCGCCACCCGTCATCACGAGGCGACTTCCCCCGGGTTCGAGGGCGAGCCAGTGTGGACGGGCATCGATGCCGAAACCGAGTTCGTCGACGATGGTCGGCTTCTCCGGTCTCGATACATCGAGCACCACCAGGGATCCGGTGGTGCCGACGGGCTGCACCAGGAAGCGGCCGGACCGAACCGGCACGTTGCAGTCCGTATCCTCTCCGGCGACCGCGGACCACGGAAAGGATCGGACGAATGTGGCGACCGGCGTGCTGTCGAGCGCGGAGAGCACGTACATCCCGCAGCGAAACGTCGTCACCATCACGGTTCGGCCATCGGCGAGCACACGTGGTTCGGCCGGGTGCAGGTGCTCGTTGCCGCGCGGTCCGGGCGGCAGCAGCACGGTATGCAGCAAGCTGAGGTCCGAGAGCCGCCAGACCTGAACGGACCGCCCCACGTGCCGGCCGTGCATATCGGCCGATGTCGTGACCACGCGGTCGAGTTGGGGGACGACAGCCAGGCTATACGGACGGAGCTCCGGATCGAGTGCGTTGGCGGCACTGGCCGCCCGGAGCATGCGTCCACGGCCGTCCAGCTCCACCAGCCCGCCAATGGCGTCGTGATCGGTTGCGAGACCCTGATAGGTGGCGAGCACCGTGCCGCTCGGCGTCCGGGCGAAGCTGTGTGGGTGGGTGTACGGCCCGGCGTCATCGAACGCACCGCGCAGGCGCGGGTGGGCCGGCTGCGCGAGATCGAAGACAAACGTGCGTCCCGTCTCAAAGGAGTTGGCGAAGAGCTGATTCGTGGACAGCTCGTACTCGACGTGGTGCGCGCCGCGTCCACCCGGCGCGGGCACGGTGCCGACGACCTGCCCGTAGGTCGCCGACTGGCGATCGACATCCACGACCGTGAGGAAATCGTCAGAACGCGTGTCGATGTCCCACGCCCACACAAAGAGGTGCGTGCTGCCGCTCGACTCGTTCGTCGTCGTCTTTGCAGTCGGCGAACAGCTGCATACCGCCAGGAGGAAAATGCCAACCAGCCGCGTCATCAGCCGGCCCTGCCTTCTCTGACCGCACCCACCAGCACGAATGCCATGACGCAGGGTGTCGTCGTGCTGTTTCGCCACGCGTGTCGTGTGCCATTCTGCACGACGCAGTCGCCCTGCTTCAGGCTCACCGTCGCACCGTCGTCGAGCTCCAGGGTGATCTCGCCGGAGATGACGACACCATAGTCGACCGAGTCGGTCGTATGCATGCCCGAGTCGTGCGCTTCCATCGCCTCGGCGAGACCTGGCGCTTTGACGAGGTACTCGCGGCGAAATGCATCTTGATCAAAGGCGCGGGTGCTGACACCCGGGAACTGCACGATACGAAAGCGCGTGCCGCCGGGACCCGGTACGAACGACGTCATGGTCGTGATGCGGTCGACAGGTGCGACCGGCACTGTGGGAGTCGCTTCGGTCGCCCACACCTCCACCAGTGCCAGCCCGGGAAGTGTTTCCGTGGTGACGACGCGCGGCGACACCCCGTTGTGTACGATGATCGCCTTCCCCTCGCGATTCCTCCCCGTCACGACGCGGCGCAACCTCGTGATCGACTCGCTCTGACTTGACGGAACGCCGAGTGCACGCGCGCATCCGGCCAGCCATGTCAGGACGCCAAGGCCCAGGAAGCGTCGACGCGTGGGTGTGTGCATTCCAGTGTGCATGCAGATTCTTCAGGACTGTTCGACTCAGTATGCACCTGGAGAGGCGCGCTGTCCGTGCAAGCTCAACGTGGCGACGCGCTAGGGCCAGTCGATCTCGACGAGCTGCACCGGCACCGTTCCCACGTTGCGCGCCCGGTGCGTGTGTCCCGCTGCACGCCACGTCCACGCGCCAGCACCAGACGCGGCACCGGACCGTCGCGGCTTCATCCCTTCGGTGCGCACGCTGCCCGGACCGATCTGGATCGTGAGCCCAGGCGCGGCGTGGCGGTGCGACGTGGTCGCCTCGCCGGGGGCGAGCGTGATTCGGTAGACGCGTGCGCCCGCACTGTCGCGCTCGAGCGCGAGGTGTGACACGCCCTGCAGCGCGGGCGCAGTGAACCCCGTCCGGCGTCTCACCTCGGCCACCACGTACTGAAAGGCCACGGTGTCGACGTTCCCGACACGGTGCGTGTAGGGAAGCCAGCCGCCGTTATCGAACACCTCGCCCACTGTGAGCGCAGGTGCGGGCTCCGGCGCGCGCCCAGCCCACTGATCCCATGTGCGTGCCCCGGCGATGACCACACTGAACATGCGGTCGGCATGCAGATGCCAGCGCGTGGTGTCTCCGGCGGGGGTGCGCACCTCCATCACGCGTGCCAGCGCGTTCTCATACACGAGGTGATGCCGCGGCTCGCGGTGCGCCGGCACCGCCCGCGGGGGAGTGGGCTGCGCGAGCGCGGTGGTGGCGACGCCCACGGACGCGAGCAGGACGATTGGTAACGGAGAGCGACGCATTGAAGTGGGCGGAGGTATCTCGGCGGAGCGCATCGTTGTCGTCGCCGAGGAAGAAAAGTGGAGAGCTCGACGGCTGGCCGGTAGGGCGCTTCACATCGTCCGTGCGCGGGAACGAGGGCACGTACACTTCGTTTGGTCCGTTTTCATCCGCGCAGCGGCCGCGCCCCGGACATCCTTCCACAGCGAATCCGGCAATTCGCGCAACGCCGACGGCGGCTCGCGATCTCCACCTCGGTCACCCGACGGAGACGAACCAGATCACCGCGCCCCCGGCAGGTGCTACTTCGACGTCGAGTCGGGCGCGTCCGCGTTCCAGATGTTCGACTGGATCCGCCACTTCCCGTTCACCTGCTTCCAGACGTTCACGTACTTGCCGCGCTCCGTGATGCCGCGGCCATATGTCAGGAGATAGGAGCCCTCATCGACGACGTACTCCGCGTTTCCATAGAATGACGCCGTCTCTTCGCGGAACTCCGTGACGCCGGCCTTGAGGAAGTCCACCGTCAACGCGTGAATCGCGTCGAGGCCAATCGCCGCGGGGGCGCCGGGTGGGTACGATCTGGCGTCGGGAGCAAACATCGCGTCAATAGCCGCGATGTCGCCCGCAATGTGCGCCACTCCGAACTGCGTATTCTGCTTCGTGATGACTGCACGCGTCGCCTCGAGGTCGAAGACGGGCGCGGCGTCGCGCCCTCCGGCGTCCGGCCGATCACTGCAACCGCTCACGAAGAGGGCGGCTACCAGCCAGGCTCCGACATGCGCAAAAGTCCGGTATTGGGCCCTTGTTGTCCGGGACATCGCATGCCGGTCATCTGATCCTTGCTTCTGTGCTTCGTCCCACACTGCACCATTCGGAACCCCGTGAACGACGATTGTCGTCGGCATTGATTTTCCTTCGGTTCGGGCGCCTGAATGCACTGTTCGAGCGCCGTGCGCGCTCGTCAGACGGTCAGGGTGAACCCACCATCCGGGGTGAGCGTGGTTCCGGTGATGTAACTGCTCTCATCGGAGCAGAGGAAGACCACGGCCTTCGCGATCTCTTCCGGTGCTCCCGCACGCTTCAAGTGTACCTGCGGAAGCACGCCATTGTCATACACGTCATCGCCAATCAGCCCTCGCCGTCGTTGGTGCATCGGCGTGTCGATGATGCCCGGACAGAGGAGGTTGACCCGGATGCCCTGCGAAGCCACTTCCGCGGAGACACTCGTCGTCAAGCCGATCAGGGGCATTGCTATCCCGACTCCCGACTCCCGACTCCCGACTCCCGACTCCCTACGAAAGCCGTCCTACGCGCGTAATATTACGGCGAAGCGTGAACCGCTCGACGCCGAGTTCTCCCCCGCCTGCCCTCCCGATCATGCGCACGCCATTGCTTCGCCAGCTCGCGAGTATTGCCCGCCTCGCCGCCAACGATACGCCCACTGACAACGACGCGCCTCCCCTTTCGCGACGGTCGTTCGTTTCTGGTGCAGCCATTGCCGCCGCCGGAGCGACGCTCGCCGCATGCGGCGACACGACATCGCTGACGGCTCTTGTCGACGATGCCACGCCGAGCGCCGGGAAGAGCATCGCGCCCGCTCGCGTCGTCATCGTCGGAGCCGGACTCGCAGGGCTGACCGCCGCATATCGCCTGAAACAGAAGGGCATCGTTGCCACCGTCTACGAAGCGAACACGAGACTGGGTGGACGCTGCTGGACCAACCGCACCAGCTTTGCCAACGGACAGATCGCCGAGCGCGGCGGTGAGTTCATCGATCAGGCGCATACGGCAACTCGTCAGCTCGCACAGGAACTCGGCCTCCCGCTCGACAACGTCGTGGCGGCCGAACCGAATGGCAGCGAGCCGTTCTATCACTTCGATGGAATCGCCTATTCGTACGCGCAAGCGGTGAACGACATGAAGGCCGTATGGCAGCCACTCAAGCGCGACTACGTTGACGCTGGCTATCCAACCTTGTACACGTCATCGACCGCGCGTGGTCGTGAGCTCGATGCGATGAGTGTACGCACCTGGATCACGCAGAACGTGCCCGGCGGGATCACGTCACGACTGGGGCAACTGCTCGATGTGGCGTACTGTATCGAATACGGTGCCGACACGACCGATCAAAGCGCACTCAATCTGATCTACCTCATCGGCGCCGTCGGTCAGGGACAGATCAGGCTCTTTGGTCCGTCGAACGAAAAGTACAAAGTACGCGGCGGCAACGATCAGATGGTGTCGCGCCTGGCCGCCGCATTGGGTGGACAGATCATCACGGGCAAGGTACTGAACGCCGTGACCGCGAGCGGCAATCGGTGGACGCTCGGGTTTGGAGATCGTAGCAGTGTGACGGCCGATCGCGTCATTCTCGCCCTACCGTTTTCCGTGATGCGCGAGCGTGTGAATCTGAGGAATGCCGGATTCCCTGTACAGAAAATGCGTGCGATCAACGAACTCGGTATGGGCTCCAACGCGAAACTCGCGCTGCAGTTCACGACGCGGCATTGGAACACGCTCGGCTGCAGCGGCGACAGTTATTCGGACACCGGCTACCAGGCCACGTGGGACGTCACGCGCGGGCAAACGGGTGCGAACGGCATTCTCGTCGACTACACCGGTGGTTCGGTCACGGCCAGGCAGAGCGGTGGCTTGCCGAGCGCACTCGCGCAGCAGTTTTTGGCGCAGGCCGAGGCGGTACTTCCCGGCCTGTCAGCGAAGTTCACCGGTGCCGTGACGTTCGACGATTGGTCACGCAATCCGTGGACGCTGGGCTCGTACGCGTACTTCAAAGTCGGTCAGTATCAGCGCTTTGCCGGCGCCGAGAGCGAGATCGTCGGCAGCTGTCATTTCGCCGGCGAACAGACGTCGCAGGATGCGCAGGGTTATCTCGACGGTGCCGTGGAATCCGGCAACCGTGCCGCAGATGAAGTGGCGTCCGCGCTGACCATTCGAGCACCGTCACCGTGACCCCCGTCACCGTAAGCCTACGCGCGTGACGATGACGATGGACGCGTCTGGAACGGCAGAGCGGCACGATGGCGCATCACCTCGTGCGGTCGCGCTGGGTCTGGAGCGAGTGGTCCGCCGGCGGGCTGCATCTCAGGTACCAATACGGTCTCATGCCGAAACGTGGTCCTGCCGCCCCTCATCGCTTCGCGCTGGCCAGCTTCTCGCGCAGCTCCGTGAGCCAGTTTTCGGCGATCACGGTGCGCGACTGCTTGCCACCGGGCGCCGGAAGGCTGCGCGCCATCAGGAACCGGCCGTCGGGCGACACATCCCATGGCGCGTAGAAGGAATAGTGCTCGGAGTTGGGCATGTCGTCGGGCACACGAAACAGCGTGACCGGTCGTGCGAACTCGATGGACGCATCGGGTGCGCTGCGTGGCGCCACCGCCGCGGACATCATCTCCCGGTTCGCATTCAGGAAGAACAGTTCGCGCCCGTCGCGTGACCACACGGGTGAGGTGCCACCAGTTCGTGAGACCTGGCGCTTCACATCGTCCGTGCGCGGGAACGAGCGCACGGACACCTCGTTCGGTCCGTTTTCGTCGGCGTGATTCGCCACCCACCATCGGTCGGCCGTTCTGCAGCAGGATGTTCTCGGGCTTGATGTCGCGGTGGATCACGCCCTGCGCGTGCGCGTACTGCAGCGCGTCCGCCACGTCAGTGGCGATATGCACCGCCTCGTCCGCGCCGAGTTGTCTGTCGCGGTCGAGCGTCGTGCGCAATGTTTCGCCGTCCACGAACGGCATGACGTAATACAGGAAGCCGTCGGCCTCGCCGCTGTCGAAGAGCGGGAGAATGTGCGGATGCTGCAGGTTGGCCGTGGTACGGATCTCCACCAGAAACCGCTCGGCGCCGATCGCGGCAGCCAACTCGGGGCGCAGCACCTTCATGGCCACGCGTCGATCGTGCTTGCGATCGTGCGCGAGATAGACGGTGGCCATGCCGCCTTCGCCCAACTGGCGTTCGAGGCGATAGCGGTCGGCGAGCGCCGCAACGAGGCGCGCGGGAGCGTCGGCCATGGAGAGGTCGTGGGGGGCGTGATCGGAGCGGATGTTCAACCTACTGGGACGCGGCGTACGGCGGGCCACAGCGCGCCGGTTCGGCGAGGGGTCGGTTCTGTCCCACGTCGGGAACTCCGGTCCGCGTCCTCGGCGCGTCTGGCTTGAGTGCTCGGATTCCCGTAGCGCATGACGTCGCACGGTGAGATGTTGATCCCATGTCAGTCGCCGATGGCCTCACCCGCGTTTTCACAGCCGTCGCGAACGAGGCAGATGCCGCCGCCGGTGCAAGGCACTTCGTGTGGCATCGTCTGGTCTTTCTGGGCGGCTTTGCTCACGAAATGACGGCCGCGCCGGCGGAAGCGGCACATCGATGAGTGTTCTCGAACGACTCACGAACACGTTAGCCGACCGCTATCGGGTGGAACGTGAACTCGGCGCCGGCGGGATGGCCACGGTGTATCTCGCGCACGATCTCAAGCACGCGCGTGACGTGGCGATCAAGGTGCTGCACCCCGACCTCGGCGCAGCGCTTGGCGCCGAGCGATTTCTGAGTGAGATACGCACCACCGCCCGGTTGCAGCATCCGCACATTCTGCCGCTCCTCGACTCGGGTGCGGGCGACGGCCTGCTGTACTACGTGATGCCGCTCGTGCGCGGTGAGACGCTGCGCGCGAGGCTCGAGCGTGAGCGTCAGTTGTCGGTGGACGATGCGGTGCGCATCGCGCGTGAGGTAGCCAGCGCCCTCGAGCATGCGCACAAGCAGGGCATCATTCACCGTGACATCAAGCCGGAAAACATTCTGCTGCAGGACGGCTCTGCGGTCGTCGCCGACTTCGGTATTGCACTGGCCGTACAGAGCGCCGGTGGCGCGCGCATGACGCAGACCGGCTTGAGCCTCGGCACACCGCAGTACATGAGCCCTGAGCAGGCAACGGGTGAACGCGTCATCGACGCGCGCAGTGACGTGTATGCGCTCGCGGCGGTGACGTACGAGCTGCTCATCGGTGAGCCGCCGTTCACGGGCCCAAGTGTGCAGGCGATCGTGGCGCGGCTGATGACCGAAGAGCCGCGTGCGCTGACGGTCCAGCGCAAGGCCATTCCGCCGGGCGTGGAAGCTGCGGTGCTCAAAGGGCTGGAGAAGCTGCCGGCGGATCGGTACGCCACTGCCGCGGACTTTTCGACGGCACTGGATGGTCGCACGCCGTATACGATTCCGATGCGCACGACGAGCCGTCCGGCGACGCGATGGCTGACCGTCGGCTTGAGCAGCGTTGCCCTCGCGAGTGTCGCACTCGCCGTCTGGAGCTTCACGCGTACCCCTGCCACATCGGCGGAGGTGGTGCGCTATCGACTGACGGCGGCTTCTGTGGCCGCCGAACGCACGTGGACCGGCGACGTGAGTATCTCGCCGGACGGATCGCTGATCGCGCGGCGCGGCGGGCCGGGTGAGCGTATCCTGATGCGTCGGCGTGATGCGCTGGGGTTCACGGAGATGCAAGGAACCGAGGGCGCGATGGGCGTGCGCTTCTCGCCTGATGGAACGCGGATCGTGTTCTATCAGGACGGGCGACTGGTGGTGATGCCCGCTGCCGGTGGGCCACCGACGGTCATCGCTGATTCGCTCTTCGTTCCGGAAGCGGTGGCATGGGGACCGGACGACAGGATTTACCGCGGCGCAAACGACGGTCCGCTGCTCATCACGCGCTGCTCGCTCCGCGATTGCCGCAAGCCGGAGGTGTTTACATCGCTCGATAGCGCGAAGGGTGAAACGTCGCACGTCCATCCAGAGCTGCTGCCCGACGGAAGCGCGCTGCTCTTCAATGTGGAAATGAGCGATGGCGCGCGGAAGATCGCCGTTCAGGCGACGAACTCGCGTACGCACACGCTGCTCATGGACGGCATCCGTGCGATCGCCCTGTCGACCGGGCAGTTGTTGTATTCCACGAGGGACGGAAAACTCTGGGTCGTCCCCTTCAACGCCGGTACCCTCTCGCTGACGGGCGATCCGGTGCTGGTGGCGGACGATCTGCCGCCGAGCATTGTCGGCCCTGTGGACTTCGCAGTTTCGCGGAGCGGCACGCTCGTGTATTCCGAGGAGCGAGGCACGAGCGCGCGTGAGCTGGTGTGGGTGACACGAGACGGACAACAAACGCCATTCGATTCCACGTGGCATGCTGCGTTCAGCGCTCCGGTGCTGTCCCGGGATGGTCGCCAGCTCGCCGTGGCCGTGCGGGAGAGCGCCCGTTCGAGTATATGGGTGCGGGTTGCGGGGCGCGAGCCGGTGCGGCTGACGAGTGAGCAGAGCGCAAGCGAACCTGCCTGGAGCCCGGACGGAGGCACCATCACTTTTCTCGCGGCCGGTGATCGGACCACGACCGGTCATGTGTGGCGACAGCCGCTCGATGGCAGTGCCCTGGCGCGACTGATGATCCGCAGTGACCGTCCGCTGTCGGAACAGGTCTGGAAACCGGATGGCTCCGGACTGATCGTGCGCACGACGACACCGACGCTGGGCCACGGCGACTTGCTGGCGACGTCGAGTCCTGCAGACAGCATCGCGTCGCCGATCGTGGCGACCAACCGTGCCGAGTATTCGCCGGCCGTATCACCGGATGGCCGCTGGATCGCGTACAGTTCCGATCTCACGGGGCGGTTCGAGGTGTATGTGGCGCCGCTCGCCGCGCCGGAGTCCACGCGCCTGCTGGTGTCATCAGGGGGCGGCGGCTCGCCGCGTTGGTCCACCGATGGACGCTCGTTGTATTTCATCAGCCTCGAGTCGAAACTTTTCGAGGCACGAATGCAGCTCAGTCCCACCTTGCGTGTCGACGGACTGCGCCCGCTGTTCGATGTGAAGTCGTTCATCCAGACGTCGCTGTCGCGTCGCAACTACGACGTCGCGCCCGACGGTCGATTCCTCTTTGTACGCCGAGTGGGCGATTCACAGGCGGGCGCGATGGTCGTGATTGAGCACTTCGTGGACGAAGTACAGCGCGCGAGGAAGCGATAGCCGTCGTTGAGTGATGCGTTCCGCCGGTCGCCGACACGCGTTGCAGCGTCGCCGTGTCCGACGACGTGAACACGATCGCCCAGCCGACGGAGGATTGCCACGTCATCGCCGGGCTTCACGCCATCGCAGTTCCGGCGCCGACGCGCTAACGTTGGCTCACCGTTCACCGTGAGGTGACGGGGATCGCGATCGCGTCTCCTCCCTGTTCGTCACCTCGTGAACCATCCGCACGGCCACCCGCTGCACCTGTCCCGTCGGCGCGTGCCGGTGCCGTTCGCGCGGTCGCTGAACGCCAGCGTGCTGCGACGGGCACGCAGTTTTGCGAAACGCTCGCCGGTGGCAAGCGATGAGTGATGTGACGACTCGAGCGCGTGTGCACCTCGCCGAGCGCACGCTGTTCTGGCGCTCGACGGGGCTGGGGCGGAACATGCGCGCCGTGCGGCGCGGGGATCTCAAGCTCGTCGTCGACGGCGGGCACCTCTTCCTGTTCGACGTGCGCCGTGATCCCGGGGAGCGGCACGACCTGGCGCGGCTGCGGACGGCCGACGCGCGGGCGCTGCGCCTGGCGCTGGACGCATGGGAGCGTGATGTGGACGCCGAGGCATCAGGG
>ENA-ORBV01009943-ORBV01009943.1-microbial-mat-metagenome-genome-assembly--contig:-NODE-9943-length-15397-cov-9.066906_pt1 | contig 15397 bp, 12 predicted proteins | sample MGYA00237777_ERZ505514 | MGnify/ENA primary metagenome ERZ505514 (study PRJEB26160, sample SAMN06269048) | microbial mat metagenome | isolation source: Oligotrophic lake microbial mat | place... | reverse complement strand
CTACACCTCTCTATTCGTCGGCAGCGTCAGATGTGTATAAGAGACAGGTGCATGGACCAGCTGTCATGCGTGTTCAAGGAGAAGGGCATTGAGCACACTTACAGCAATCACTTCAACAAGAAGGGTCAATTCCATGGCATTCTGAAGAAGAAGTGGTCCGACATTTGCAAAATGAATCCAAATTTTGGTGCTGCTCCGAACAAGGCTCGAGCAGAACAAGTTCTGTATCGCAAATTCATTTCGGCAATTCGCAATGGCGACATAACTCCGCACACCAATCGCAAGCATCTCTGTCTTTGTGTCATCTTCATTCTTGGATTTTACTGTGGTCTTCGTGGTTCCAAGGAGCATATCGATTTGTCTATTGATGACATCCACATTGGCGAGTGCCAAGACGAAGATGGAGAAGAATTAGTTGGATTGAAGTGGGCAGGAGTTCGTGTTCCCTTTTTGAAAGTCGGTCAATTGAACTTGAAGAACACAAAGATTAAAGAACAGAACGACGTGGTTCTTACCTTTGTAGAGGATCCTACTCATGAATGCTGGGATCCTTTTCGTGTATTCTGTTTTTAACGAAGTGTCATCCTCGTGCCAAGAAGTTCCATGGCCGCATTGTCAAACCAGGTGGCACAGAAGAAAGTCGACTTGCCAAAGAATTCCAAACTGAAATTTGGTTCGCACAATCCGGACCTGGAAGAAGCAATTGGAACCTTGGGCCGAATAAGCATCGATCGCTTTGCGTTGAAATTGCTCGACTATCGGGCGTTGATGACTTCGAAAAATGTGCTGGCCATGCTTTGCGCGCACTTTGTGTCACTCACTGCATTGGCGCCGGTCTTTCTGCTGCGGATGTTGCTGCCAAAGTAAGACATGCGGCGATCAATAGCAGCAAGTCACATGCACAAGAGTGCAATGAACGCAAAGCGAATCGCATGGCTTGTGTGAATCCGAGTAAACAGTTGACCAAAAAATCCTCGGTGAAACGTCCGTCACCTCCTCCGCAGGATGAAACTGAAGAAGCAACTGTTGATGTTGCTAAGCGCCGCAAAGTCACGAAGACACAGCTGATGTTGGAGGAAAATCGGCAACGTTTCCATGATCTTATTGGAGATTCTCCTATTGGCAAAGCACTGTCCAAGGTTGCTGCATTGCCTGTCATTGACAACGAAGCAAAAGAGAATGAGTCGCCCAGTGCCGAATTGAAAGCACTTCAACAGAGGAATGAAATTCTCAGATTGAAAGCAGAAAACGCTCGATTGGAACAGGAAATTGCAAACGCAGCTGTCATTGAGGCTCCTCCTCGTCCTCATCGTCATTCTTTTCCGTCAACTCACCATTGTGGACCAGAATTGTCTCGTCATGAAAATTTTGGATACCGACATTCGCATCCACCCACTTCTCGTTGTCGCAGCCGTTCACCTTCACCTCGACATGATCGTCGCAGCGGTCGTTACCCAGAAGACCATGGTTGCCATTATGAGAGTGATTGCTCTGGCCATTATGATTGTCAGGACTGTCATCATGGCCGTCATTGAATCGCAATGTCCACTGCGCGACATTGATTATCCAAACAATGAGACGCTGCTGCCACGCAGCAGCACATCGTGTTAGTTGCATTAGCACAGTTGCCACGGTGTCAGCAGTTGGACGCGAGTCAGAAAACTATCCACATGTAGTGGGCAACTAACTAACTAGAACGCTGTTTTTACCATGTCTACTGATTCAGAGCAAACGAATTTGGTGAAAATCTCTCGCATGTAGAATGTGCCAAGAAAACTCTGAGTTTTCTGAAGAAAACGACTCGCAGCATGAGCAACACCAAATTTGTCACCGATTGTTTGCTGCAAGTGACGAAATTGGTACGCGTTTCTTTTCTACTAACAAAACACGTGTTAAATAAGAGGACGTTTCCTTAAGGATGTGTTTTGGTGTTTTCCCACGACTCAAGTGTAAATTGTACTACAGTCTACGCATTTGATTTGGTGTTGGATTCTGGTTTTTCGCTCTTCGTTTGATTTGGCTGTTTCGTCTCATCCATGGGTTCAGACTTCAGACGCACAGTTAATCGGATCTGGTATTGCACACACGAGTAAATATGGCTGCTGTACTAGTACCTTGCTCAACAAAATAATGACAGCATAATTATTATAACTTGCATGCCAAAATGGATCTATTAAATAAATAGCCTCAAAGTACAAAGCTTCCAAGACATATTATTGATCTAGTAGTTACAAATCCTCGAATTGCCGGCGCCGAAAATCATTGATTTTGACAGTTTCCACGAGCTGCCGCAAGCGCGATTGGGAATCTTTCAGCAGTTCTAGAATATTCTCCACCTCCCTCGATTCTTTGGCAAGAGCATCCAGTTCTTGGCCAGGCAAGATGGTGGCATCATCCTCAGTGGTACCATTGGTAGCAGCTAGTGGTGGCAGCACAGCGACCTGTTGTACGCCCAAAGTTTCGTAGCCCTCTTCCTGTGAGATGCTGATGCCGGCCCGGTTGTTGCTTTTTAAGCGTCGCTTTTCCGCTCGTCGTCGTCGTTGAAGAATGTATTGGATGCACTTGTGGCACATAAAGTCGTCATGCGGTTCGGGATCTTTGATAATAAATCGCGTCCGGATGCAAGGAAGATGGTTTACATTGCTACAAAAGTCACAACAATACAAATCCCCTCTGGGGTCCTTGCAAATAGCGCACTGATCATCATGTTCCACCACCGCCTTTTCATTATTATGTTTGATCGAAGGATAACGACCAGCCTCGATCTCTCCAGCTAAAACGCTTACATCGATGATAACCGGAGCTTTGGCATAAGTCCATTGCGGTTTTGGTATAAACTCCTCTTCACTTGACGGTTCATCGGGTGGTGGTGTTGGCGGCGCTTCGGGAAGCAAACTGAACGGTTCCTTGGAAGGTTTTCGAAAGCGCAAAGACTTCCAGACTTGAGGGTAGTAAGCTCCGAGTTCCTTGTCCCGAAGGCTATGGAGTTCTTCCTTCATCGTCTTGATTGTGGTGTCGAGAATACTCGCCTCTGGGATGTTCTCTGCGCGCAGAAAGTCATCATGAACCGTTGGTCCTTTCTTACCCTGTTTACCAAAAAAGCTTACGCGACCACCGTGCCTGATGCGGGGCAAAACCTTGAAGCCAAGCGCTCGCCAAACCTGGGGATAATAGGCCAGCTCTCGTTTCTTCTTTGCCGGCCATTTTCGTTTCGTGGGTCGTTCTTGAGGGCTCGACTCAATTTTAAGGGCTTCCTGAGCAGCAAGCCCCTCCGGACTTTGGCCCAAAAGCTCCGGCATGATTTCAATTGCTCCTGCGCTGTACGATGATGTCCTCGCTGGAAGCAGAGGAGTATCTTGTCGCTTAATTAATTGCTCGGCCCGGTGATCCATCTTTTCGAGACTATCCCGGAGTGCTCTTGCTTGATCCCCCTTGTCCTTTTTGCAAGAATGAAGCACATGATGTCTGGCGCCTACAACGGACAAGTAGATATTGCCGCAATTTTCGCAGCAAAAGCGCAGCCCCCCGGCACTGAAATAATTATTCAATTCCCTTCGTTGGATGTACAGCTTTCTGTTGATGGCATCCGTCGTGGACTCGTCCACCGTGCCTTCTCTTTCCTCCTGCACAAACTCACGTGTGCCATCATCGACCTCAACTGCTCTACAAATATAAAGGGGTCTTTTATCAGGTATCAAAATACATTCAACAATCCGATCGGGATGACATCCCTCGGGTTCCATGGGATGTGGGCCATTTGGTAGTGCAGGCACAACTTTTGGGAAAGCTCGATCCGGATAATTCACTTTGTCGCTTGGTTCTCTTGGGTCTCTACTACCGAAATAGGCATACCAAGTATCTTTTTGAAGTCGTTGTGGTTTGGCACAATATTTGTGTGATTCCTCGTACATTTCCCCAAGCCGTTTTCGTCTTGCTAAGCTGTTGATTGTGACAAACTTGTAATTTTCCCTTCGTTTGGCTTCCTGGCGAGTTCGTCGTGTTTTCCAGTGCTTGAAGTTCGCAGCAGCATCTGTAGAAAGTTTGGCAGTTGGGACAACCCGGGAATCACTGACTACTCGTACCACGCCCCAGCGTGTTACAAACTCAGCACCGGGTTCTACAGGAGGGAAAACAATCTCTTCTCCGATGATTGTATTGCTTCTAGAATCTTGTTCACATACACGGTTGTCTGTGAACCAGCAAACACGTTGATTTTGCAAAGTGGATAAGAATGGGCCATGGAGCACACCGTTCAATATGGAACTCGCGATTGAGCGAATCATTATTCATTTTTTGAACACAAGGACAAGAAATATGCCACGCACCTAAATGATAGGATTTCCCAAGAACACTCGTAAAGACACGTTTGCATCGGGGACAAGTACGATCCTCGAGGGGTCCGCGGATGCGCTTGTACTTCTTTTGCGATTCATCACCTCCTTCGAGCCGCCTCTTTCCGCGACCACCTTTCTTTCCTTTTGGTTGTTGACAGACCTTCTTGTCTACATCCATTAAAAAAGAATGTAATAGTCTTAGCAATAACACATAGAAAAGCAACTGAAAAGCAAGCGGGTTGGAAGAATAAATACAGCATGATGTATGTACGCACCAACGTGATACTTCAATCCACCAAACGAACCAAAGGTCTTCCTGCAATGCGGACATGTGCGGTCCTCCGGGTCCAAATCAGTTTCTTCCTCGTTCGTTTCTGTCTTGGCTTTCTTTTTCGTACTATCTGGGGATTGTCGTTTTGGGCGCTTTCGTTTCGGCTCGTCAAAAGATTCATCGGATGAACTGTCTTCATTAGATTCTTCGTCTTCGTAGTCGTCTTCTGCTTCCTTTTCTTTCTCGTCGTCAGAAGCTAAGTCTTCTAGCTGGATGCGCACTTTTCGCGCCCTTCTCTTGCTTGCTGGGCCGTCATCATTCTTGCTCGTTTCCTTGTCACCTTGATTTTCTACCTCTTCGTCTTCTTCTTCTTCCTCCTCCTCCTCCTCAATTGCTGGTTTTTCATCCTTGCGGCACACAAAATGAGCTGAACATAAAAAGAAAGAGAGAGAGAATTCGGTGAAAAGGCCGTAGATGTCTAGTGACCCAACCTGCGAAAACATTCCACCAAATTAAAAATAAAAACATACCAACGTGATAATTGACTCCACCCAAACTTCCGAACACTATCAGACAATGGGGGCATGTCAGCTCTTCTTTGGTGGGATTTTTCTTGGACAAAGGTTCCTTTTTGCCGCGTTTGTTCTTTTTGTTACGACACACCAAATGCTCTAAAAAAAGAGAGGAACAATAAGTTAAAAACTGAGTGTAAGTACACCACTGATCCACCATTCCAAAATAGTATCTTTTCACAAAAAATTAAAAACAAAAGAATTCATACCAACGTGATAAGTAACCCCCCCCAAAGTTGTAAAGACGACATCACAAAGGGGACAAGTCAATTCTTTTTTGGTAGGTTTTTTCTTGGGCCCCTTTTTCTTGTTGCTTGTGGCAGCAGGAGATTTTATTGCGGTTTTTTTCTTGTCCACAATGACAATGTCGTCTTCGTCCGTTTCTTCTGCTTCGTCGTCGTCTAATTTGTATGATACTCTTCGGTTGGTTTTCCGCCGTCGACGAGGTGATGACCGTCTTGCACTATCGTCTTTGTCTTGGCTTTCCTCTGAATCGGACGCCATGTCATTTTTTTGATTTTTGGAGGATGTCTGGAGATCCTCGTCGTCTTCTTCGTCTTCTTCTTCAGGTTCTTCTTCTGCGGAAGAAGGCTCCGATACCGAGGGGTCCTCCTCGTCTTCCTTCGTCAATTTTCGTTTGGGCATTGCGTATATCGTCTCTTTAATAAAATATTAGAGTTTTCACGTGGAATCTGGCTTATTCGATTCCCAACAATTTTCACACGATCTATGGTGTATGTGTGGGAAGAGGTTGATTGATTGCGATGCGAGGCCATTAGCACCGGGGCGCTGCTACGCCAACGCTGCTACGCCAACGCTGTTACGTCGTATCGGGCGTTCGGTCTCACAGTAGACCGCTAAGACAAGGGAGTGTGAGGGTTGATTCTGTTTGGAAAACTCTGCGCGCACATTGTACAAAATTCAGTACAAAAAGTGTACCAGTGACGTTTTGGTACTTAATGTTTTCATGATTCCCTATTTAACGAACAGTTTCTGTGAATAAGAATTGTTCATGTTTGAAGCTCGCCTTGCTCCAAAGGTGGTTTTGGGTATGATTTTGCGTTTGAATGATTGTCAGTGTGACAATCTGCACAAAGTGCTTGCAGAATTTTGGATTTTCGCGCATTTTGCCGTTGTTTGTTACAGTTGGTTCCACGTTGGGCTGTTGTGTAGCCTTGGTACTGAAAGCTGCTTAGCTGCGACCTCAACAGTGACATTCAAGTGGTGCTTCGTGTGCGTCCCAAACAGTCGCGAATCGGATGGATTTGAGTGAGTGCGCGCGAGCCTCCGTGCTTCGCCCTTCTACCATACATCAATTGCCCGGGTGGGTGGAGTGAGAACCCCATGGGAAAACCAATTTCTAATCCTAGAATTTTCCAAAATGATGCACCTGAAGATCTCTGCTGGTAGAATCGAGATGTGTGTTTTGAACAAGACAACTTGCCATGTCATGCAACAAAAATTTACAGAAACACAAAATTATTTAGCTAACATCTAACAGTTGTTCATTGTCATGTTCATTGGAAAGCAGCAGACACCCCCTTGCTCACTGTTTTGTTCCCAACGTCATTCAACAGCATCCAAAAACACAATGGGTGCTGCAACAACTGTTGCAATTGCATGAACTAAGAACTTGATAGCTCTGAGGTGATGCATTGTCATGAATCTTGCCATGTTGATGAATGCTTTGATTGCATTGAGCAGGACAGCAGGTTCAAGATTAATCGCATTGTCATTTGGAAGAAATCAAAGATGCAGAAATGCTTTGTTGTGTCCACATGGATTGGCATTTGGGCAGCCATAATTGGATTGTCTGCATCAAGATTGCAGTGGGTTACTTATGGATAACATGACAGCTACTGCAGCAAAACATATTAGATTTTTTTAGGAAAGATTTTGTCATCTTCAAAGGCAGATTAATCCTGCATCTCAAATTTCTTGCTTGTGGGGATCCTCAACATTTCTTATGTGCATGCATCTACATGCGATTTGCATCAACTCTGATTGCCAATCAAGTGAATGCCATGAAGAGCAAATTAAGTTTCGAAACAAAATAAAAAGTGTGGAAGAGCATGATCCATGCAACTAAAGTGCAAACACAAAGTTGATAGCATGTGGAGGATTCGATTGCATTTGCAGCTAATGGAAGAATTGTCATGTAGCTTAGCACTCCATGTCATCAGACAGAGCAAAGAGACATTTCATTCATTTAATTTTGGAGGATCTCACACATTTCTTTGTCACAGAGCCTGCAAATGCATCATCACCAACACGTGCAGAGATGCTAACAAAGTCACTGGTGCATCATCATGGGGTCCGTTGCAGTGTCTTTTTAGTTGTTGCAGCAGGAGTCATTCTCAGTGCTCCACAACCAACTGAACTCAAGGAACTCAAAATGCATTTTTCTTGTCATTCATTGCACAACCGGATCACAAGTAGCAAACTAGATTGAATCACCATGCCTCTTCTTTTCCATAGCATTCTTCAAAATCTCATTGTTGGATTGAACAGCAGCGCACTGAAGGGCCCCCTTTTGTTTGTTTCAGGAGATGCAGCAATTGGATGAAGATTGCGAATCCTCTTGAACTTAACTGCATTCTGTTCAACTTGTTTTTTTTATAATTCTGGACCATTAGAGCTCCAAGCTCCAATCTCCAATCTCCATTAGCTTGGTGTTGGTTCTTCCTTTAGGGGGGGGGGTGCTGCCAGCAGCAAGGAGACTCTGTTCAATTCACTTTCTTCATTTTGTGTTCTGGTGGTTCCAAGAGCAAGTAACCCTAACCCTATCAAAGAGGCAGTGAGCTAAGTAGGTGGTTATGAAGAGCTTTGTGCAGTTGCATACCAGGACCACATGTTACCTATTGTCTGCTCTACTAGCTAGTAGTAAGTGTTCTGGTGTCAGAGGCACATCCACAGATCAAAGTCAACACACTTTTCACCCAGTAGTCTACCGGTAATCCATGTTCGAATTTATTGTGCATTCATGCGAGAAGTCAATAAATCTACAAAATTTCGGCGGCAGCGCGTCTAACCATTAATGCCCCGTGCAAGCGTGCCAGTCCCGCGTTTCTCCGGATATATCCCTCACTTTCCTTGCCTCCACGATATTATCATTGTTTGGCATAAAAACAAAAAAGGATTCCGAGCAACGCCCCTATCCTACTAGTAGAAGCACCTAGCAACAGCTATGATGATCGAATATCAGCTACGAGAGGATGTTGATTGCCTCATAAAGCATCCCCACAAAAGGAGGCGTTGGGCTGGCAACCATTTGCAATCGCATCGCCTTTTACCAATTTGCTGCAGGTGATGAACAACAAAATGATCCTGCTCGAGGGAAATCAAACCGACGGTAACAGTCGAGAGCTTCGCACAATGAAAGCAAAAGTCTCGTTTCATGAAAGTATAGCTGCTAATGCTGATGTAAATAGTGATAACGTAGGTAATCCGACGTTCGTTCGCGATACAGATCCGCATACTTTGGCCTCGGAAATAAAAGAGCTTGCTCTAGCAAGCACGAGCAGAAGCGAATTCGACGATGCAGAAGAGCTTTGGCGGTACCTGTTGCATCTTCAATCGGGCTTAACCCCGCCATGCACGGACGACGAGGTCGTTGCCACTCTAGCACACATAGGAAGGTGTTGCCAGTCTTCCGGGCGTTATCAAGAAGCAATGTCCTGTTACAGAGACGCGCTTCAATTGAAAGCCCCTTGCCAACTGAAGAATGAGCCTCCTGAAACAAAGCTGATGGTCGCATGCATACTCTATGACATTGGGATGATCCATTCGGAATTGTTGTTTCAGCAGAATCCCAGTGACGTTGGAGACCATCAAGTAAAGAGGAAACTGCTGGCTGACAAAGCCATCAAATCGTTCCAGCTTTCTTTGGACCTAAGAAAATCTTGTTTCGGAGAACAGCATCATTTAGTAGCCAGTGCTCAACACAATATTGCTGCCATACTCACAAGAACAGGGAACCACATAGCCGCCAAGGCGTTGTACGAGAAATCGCTGGCGACACGGAGAGCTGTCCTGGGTCCGAAACCACACCCCGAAGTCGCCTCCTCCTTGAGGCACCTGGCTATGGTCCATCGAATGAATGGCGAAAACCAGCAAGCTGCCAGCCTACTTTCTGAAGCGCTGGAAATACTCTACCATATCCCGCACAACGGAATGCTCCAGAACGTCATCATAGAGCTCTCTCATCTGAAGCGTGAGCTCGCCCCGCGAAGTGCTAGCTTGCCAGAGGCTGACTCCGGGCCAGATCTAGTACTAGGTACTACCGTGACCTGACACCAACAGTAGCCAAAGCCTCCTACGAACTACTGGTCAGCAGATGTCTCCTAGCTGCGGCTACTGTACCAGATGGCGGACTGGTATCTTCCGGAACTTCCACTCTGCCAGACTCGCTTTGATAGACTCGTTATGTAACTACTAGTAACTACTATTCCGAGTAGCACTAGTAGAGCCTTGAGGAAATTCATGCTCTGCCGTTTTTGTTTGAATGACGTGGGCCACGTCGTCTTCTGTACTTCTAGCTACTACTAGTAGTAGTCTATGTCGTCCACGGAGTTTACTTTTACCACCCATGAAGAATAATGCAGCAGTACTAATAGGTAGTAGCTACGTCCGAGTCGTAGTACGTACAATATCAGGTCAATTCAAATAACACAATTTGGTACTACGTACTAACTACTTGTGTAGCTAGATAGCGAGTAGGTTTGCATTTGAACAGGTACTAGCTAGTACGACGTACCGTTATCTACTAGCTACGTACCAGCTACGTCGTAGTCACCAATCAGTTGTAACACTAAGCGCCGCCTGAACGGACACGTCGACTTTTCCTGGACCATTGATTACTTTTCCTGAACCAGTACTTACAATAAATAACGCCATTGAATTCCAAGCTTACGGCTTAAATTTACATTTCTTCTTCCTATGTGCAAGACATTTTCAGCAAAATCATGCGTGGTAGCTTCTTGATTGGCAACCGGAATCTCACGATGCAGACGACATGATAAGCATCAACAACGAATTATCCCTAATCCATACAGTACGACTCGGAGTAGTAGTGTACTTTTGATTCCAGTGGAGTACCCCGTCCAGTCGTACTACTATAGCTATAGTACTCCAGTAATGGTCAGAGAAGGTGTCTTTCCTACTAAATGTCATGAACCACTAGATTAAGGCCACAAAAGGGATGTAAAAGAATCGGCAGGTAATACAATTTTTTTCTGCTTCTTGTCGTTTTTAGGATCAACTCGGTCTTGCTTGCACCTCTGCTTTCTAGGAACAAGCAAGCAGACTCATCATTCTTTTCGTTTCAATGGCCAGGCCATACGCGTCTTGAACACAAGGCTGTAATTTAAGAAAGGAATATTCTCGGATCCTAAGCACAACTACTGAAGTACTGAAACAAATCAAACAATGCGACATCATCCGAATCCGCCGATTAAGCTATAGCCCCAATGTTCTTTTCTTTACATAAAGCAGAAATATAACTTCAATTTATGGATCATTCTAAAAAGAGAACCATGTCCGTCGATAATTCGGGGGGTTGACTACTAGCTAGCTAGTTACTTAGAAACACTCATCGTTTCTTCAACCAGTTCCCTTGACGTTAGGAATCGAGTCAGCATCCGAGGAAAAATTCCAAGTGTAATTAGTAAGGGAAAATCTGGTCATGTTGAAGACAGCAGACTTTTATTTTTGTCCTATTGATCTTCCCCCGCTACTACAGTACAATTGTACAATGAGTACATATAGCTATTTTGGAGACCTTCCTTTTTTATTTGCGGTCGCACTCCAGTCTTGCGCTGGTTGCACTGCTGACGGATTGGCCTCTTTTGATTAGACACGTACCAACAGTAGTGAACGGGAAGGCGACCCAGGCCACCCAGCTAAAAAGGAGCTAATGCTGGAGTTTGCAGCTGGCTGATCAGACCTTGTACTACAGCTTCAATAATTGCAGGCTGAAGGTTTTAATACAAGCTGCCCTTCCACCGAGGAACTGAGTACGTCGTGCTGACTGACCTCGTTCGACGAGCTGTCGTCTTTCCATTTTCACAGTTGCAAAAACACAAGACGGATAATGGGACCCGACATTGAACTTTTGTGATATGAAGTGTGCAACATTTTAATCATAGAAACGTAAACACAAGTATAGAGCTGTCAAGATGCTGCACGAGAGCAATCCAAAGCACTTTCCTTCGCATCTGCACAGAATGCTGACTTGTACAGCGACCTCCCCGACGTCCTCCATATCATGGAGGCCCCATGGACGAGCCTTTTCAATTCACGACGAAGACGACTTTTCCCGGGCCGTGCTACCGAGGTACGCGTACTTGCTAGCTAGTTGCATGTTGTAGGATAAGAGAATGATTGTGTGTGCATTTTGTGGGGCAGCTTGAATGCGCAAAGGTGTGCACGGAGAATGGTTGCCTTGTTCTGCTTTTAAACTCAGCCCAGTCTTTTTTTCTCATACTTTGTTTCCAAGATGGTTTCCTCGACTCAAATTTGAGTCCTTTCAACGGCAGCTTCATAAACACGGCTTTCGGAGACTGCATAGAAAAGGTAAATATATCTGTCCACTTGTGTGCTGTTTCCTTGCTACTTGTTATAGCGCCTTTATCACTTCGCCATACTCAATCCTTTGTGTTCATGTTGGAATGAACTGTCAGGCCCAGATAAAGGAGGTAAGAGGAAAACTACGCCTTGTTGAAAGTTATACCAGCCAACTCGTTTCAAAAGGATTCTATTCTCAATGGCTTCGCCTTTTGCTTGCTTGCATTGTACGTAGCATACTATCATGATAACTTCCAAAGAGGAATGCCTGACCTTGCTAACTCCATACAACCTGTCAAGGGAGAGGGGAAACGCGGGAGAAAACCCCAAGGGACAGAGCCTGACTTTTGTAATATGCAAAACATGGAACACAGTACCGTTGACGCAACCCAGGCTGCTGCTTCGCACAGCACTTCCATGGAAAATCCTTCCCAAGAAGGAAAGATGAATGCTGGTGCAGCGGCAGGTGTTCTTGGGAATGCTGGACTTTCTGCCTTTTCGGATCCTTCCAGGTCAAGTGGTGAGTTACATCGGATGCAACAAGGGATACAACCAAGAGAGGGGGTCATTGAGCCACTTCCTGCAGCGGCAAGTCTTCCTCCAGCAGCGCACCCCCCGACAAATGCTAATCCAGACTCACCACAAGCACTCTTTTCAGCCTACACGCAACAGTTAGTACACCAGCAGCTACCACCACCACTACCACCACTGGAACAAACCCTGTCGGCGTCCACCAACGTCACAAATGTCGAGTCCCTAGTTCGTCGGCTTGCCCATCCCAACAGAGAAGCCACTGCTTCGGGGAATTTTTTTGATAACAACGAAGGTTTGCTAGAGTTGGCTACTAGTACGAGTAGTAGCCATGCCCATCGTCATCTGCATCAACAAGCATCTGAAGCCGCCGCACTCACTCAACAACAACAGCAGCAGCAGCCACTAACACAACCAACACCGTCCACATCCGCAACAGGCTCAGCTTCAGGTACAGCGTCGTCATCCTTGCCTGGTACTGCAACACAACAGCACATGTTGGACCAGCAGATACGGCAGCATTCTCTCTTGCTTCTCCATCAAGTACAAGTCCAACAACAGCTGGAAGATCAAATAAGACAATCAATCGTAGAGAGACGTAATAGTAGGAGGGATCAACAGGAAGAGGAAGGTCCGGAACAAAAAAGAGAGGAGGACCTGGAACAAGGAGAGGAGGAATGGTCGCTTCACTCGCTTGATTCCTAATTGGATGTTTCCGAAATATGTACAAACAGTATATATGCTAATACACGCTTGACCACCACAACATACTTCATTTGATTGGGTGTCGAGTGTTATATTATAATGGAGAGGGGCACCTCACAGGTTGTTATAATTCCAAAGCAAGTGAATAAACACTCCTACTCACATGTCGTCTACGGTACTGATATGGGCCAATGGAGGAAGATCTCAGCATCATGTGTGGGCTGAAATTCGAATTCGCTTCTCAAATCGTTTTCTTCTCTCACGAATAGAAACGAGTACGATAACGACGGTGTGGTGTCTCTTGACTAAGTATTTGTAGTTCAATGTGATATTTACATGGTAGCATTCCTAGTTTGGTACCGTAGGGAGATATATCGTAGTTGGGGTGCTATGGTGCAACGATCTTGCCTGAGGTTGTCAAAAGTTTGCATGCATGAATAATAATGGCGGTACTAGCTAGAGTAGCTACTGTAGTACCTGCTGGTACCGTCCCGGTGTCAAGGGTGCGTGGTAAGTTCATTTGGAATAATTAATTGGATCAAACTTTTCAGAAGTCTTTCAGAAGAGTTTTCAGAAAATAAAGTTTTAAGTGTGCGTCCAAACCAAAGATTGCCAGAGTAAAAAGTGTGCGTCTTTGAGTTTCCTTTTGCTACCGTGTATCCCATAGAGAGGTTCCTTTGTGCAATCAAATGGCAGCTACAACGCTGCTACAACCGTAGCTATCGTAACTCAAGATGGAGAGATTCCCTTGTGCTAGCTTGGCTACTGGAAAAGTTTGGCGGAAAGGGCAATGGATCATCGCCATCTGGAAAAAATAAATTCCCGGACCATGCCTACTGTATTTGGCGGTATCATTGTTGAAATGTCATAGTAATACTTAGTAGCACTCCTATTAGGTGGGTGCCTTATTGACGCTAGTAGGTACCATGAGCAAAAGCCTTGCAGAGCAAATCCCTGAAGAGCGAATCCCTGGACGCTTAAAAGGAGAAACATATTAGGCTTTGTGCACACCAGTGAGGGTCCGACGTTAATGGAACTCCAGTGGCCTGCCTCCCACTCCATGGAAATTTTCCACCGCCGCCATTGGCTGTTTGTCTCTTTGTTTACAACACCATTCTTGCTGCTTGGCCACTTCCAATGAATGGTGTAACTCGTTGTTTTACCAAACCAAACTGGCTGCTTGCCGCCTAGCGGTTTCCAACGTCTTTTTGTTGCTTGACAACGTTCCATGAGTGACTCTCTGGAAACCAGCTAGTACGTTTCCGAAGAGAAATGTAAAGACCTTTTTATCCAATCTGACTTGTTGGTTCTTACAGTTCCCGACTGATTCTTTCTTGGTGTTCCACTAAATACTGTCTGGAAACTATTAGTTTCACGAGAGATTTATGAATACGTTTTTCCAATCTGATTTGTCGTTTTTTCGATTGACATGGTGATTGTAAATCTATTTCCTGGGTGTTTCGAGTAGTGGCGGATCGCTTGCCAAAGTATGGTTGTTGTTCTTGCCGAGGCCATTTGATTCTTCGCTATCGTTTCATGCTGCGTTGGTGCTTGCCGATTGTGTGACACGATTGACACGAGGGGGCACAGTGCCTAAGCATATAGACTGGATTGTTCTCACATTCGCCCAACAAACTCCAATGACTACAGGAACGATGTTTGTTGCGACATTCCTTGGCCTTAAAGAAAGGAGGCATGTACGATACCGTTTTTTGTATGAGATGTAGTATTTCTGCCTGCAAAGGACCATGCGCCATTTGGGGTTCTTCATCCCATTTGTGTTGCACAAATTTGGGACAAGCCTTACAACTGCACATGCAATACTCCAGCATAAAATCGTCCTGGTCATAACACATTCCTTGCTCGGCCCACTCTGTACATTTTTCGTAAGTATCCACGCACGCAGCACTACTAGCATCCGTCAAATTCTGTGGGACCGTGCAAGTGACAGGTCCAACCTCCTTATTTTTGGTCGAGGTCACTATAACTTTTGTTGTGACTTCTTGTTGTTGACTCGAATCATGACGAGTTGCTGCCAGCAAGAGCCGCGGGCAGAGAATAAGGAACGATAGTAATCGGAAGATGATAATGATGGACATACTTTCTTAATATCGATAGCTGCTAGCTAGTAACAGATACGAGTGTGGTAGAGTGGGATTGCTGTAAGAGATACAGTACTATAGTACTAGCTAGTAGTATCGTAGATAGATGTCGCGGCCCATGCATTCTCTCCATTGATTCACACACACTGATTAACTCCGCTAGACGTATGTAGCGGATTCTGGTGGAGTTAAAGGAGGAGGATGGTTAACTCCGCTAGACGCATGTTGCGGATTCTGGTGGAGGTTAAAGGAGGAGGATGGTTTTTGGTTTTTTTTTTAAGACTTTGACTCCAACCCTAAAAATATTTTTTTTAAGAC
>ENA-ORBV01009942-ORBV01009942.1-microbial-mat-metagenome-genome-assembly--contig:-NODE-9942-length-15398-cov-6.652960_pt1 | contig 15398 bp, 11 predicted proteins | sample MGYA00237777_ERZ505514 | MGnify/ENA primary metagenome ERZ505514 (study PRJEB26160, sample SAMN06269048) | microbial mat metagenome | isolation source: Oligotrophic lake microbial mat | place... | reverse complement strand
CAACAAAACACAACTGCAGATGCTCATCCTCTCTAGCTCTTGATAGACACCCTGTTGAACACAATTGGTTGAGTGGTTGTTTAGTTATGACAGATTAACAATTGCCACCATTGTGGTGCAACTGCTTCCAAAAGAATTTTATGAACCAATCCCTCCACTTGAACTTGCTCCAAGCGAAATTCGTATGCGGCACACATGGTGTATGCGGTACACCACATATGCAGCACACGATTGACCACTGTAAATGACGGTGTGCCGTGTGCGGCTGTACACGGTACACTTGCGAGGGACACCTCTCGCTCGGGATTGCTTCTACAGTAGTAGTCTAGCTAGTAGTTAAGTACCCTGCTTGCAATTTTCGACGAGCGCTGTAGGTAGAATTACAAATAGGAGAAGGCACTAGAACCGCTCGTCCAGTTCAGCACTTCGAGCACTACTTTACAGTAGCATGCGCATTTGACCTCATCTTTCGGAACCTTCAGGTGAAGTAAGACCAAGCACGGGCTGGTAACACTGGTTAACGAAATTCAGTATCTTCTTACTTTTTTAAATTCTCTTGCGATTTGGCTTCCTTCGTCTACTAGCTAGCCAGCCAGCAGTATCCACTACCAACATCACCATGAACTCGACAACAACTTCACCAGCGGTTCTTCCCGAGGACGACAGAGGAGCTCCTATGGATCTTCGAACCAGAAGGGCGAGCATTGCCTCCACCAGTCGACGAGGCAGTTACATACCCGGCAATCCCACTCGTCGAAGTATCTTAAAGACCAAAAAGGCAGTGTCGTCTTCTTCCATAATGACCAAACAGTCTACCTCTTCCCGTGCTATCGGCATGAAGCCGACGGCTACGACTAGTAGTCGCTCTCTTTTGGAAGATGAAAGTGCAGCATCCGAAACGACTACTGCGTCTGACAGGATGGAGATGGAAAGAAAGGCTCGCATCAGTAAGTGGGAGAAGGCCAATAGCCATTCTCGTTCTGCTAGTACCCCCAACGAGGAAGAGGCAGTAGAGAAAACGCCGAAGAAGAATATTACTGATCCTCAGCCCAAGAAGATAATTGTCAACAAGAAGGCACCAGTTTCCACCAAGACGTCAAAAGAAGAGGCAACGAACAAGCCTGCCAAGAATAGTGCCACTCCTCGTCCTGCTTCTGCTCCCAAGAAACAAGTCGGTGTTCCCAACAAGCGTGCCTCGGCACCGGAAAAGCGCACAATGAGTCACACCCAAACCAAGGCCAAATCTGCCAGAAACATGACCGATGGAACCAACCACAAGATGAAGACCACCAAGCACAAGGCTGCTACGTTGGACAATGGTGATCTGGACATTGCTGCCATTGTAGCGGCCAGTGCCAGTGGACGAGAAGAACGTAGTACTCCCTATCGTTTGAGAAAGGGTGGCAACAAGGGCAACAAACGTGGAAGTCTCGATGGAGGTCGCAAATTCAATCCCTACAGCGAGCCTCTTGTCGTCAACGACACAGCCAAAGCAAGCACCAAGGAACCGGACCGTGACACTACTTATCGCATCAACTTTGCGGCCAAGGCACCCAAGAAACAGGAACCCACTCGCGATACCACCTATCGCATGGCACCCCGCGAGAAAACACCGGGGCCCGCCGTCTACGATTCGTCCTATCGCATTCGCTTTTCGGTGCCACCTCGTTCCAAGTCTTTTGATACGACGTATCGTCTTCGACCTGGTGAAAAGACATTCATAAGTGGAGGAGCAAGAGGATATGATTCTCGCTATCGTCTGCGACCCGGTGAACGAACGAGCATGCGCGTATGATTTCGGTCAAGATATTCATGTTCAACGTACTTGTATGATTGCCTCCACCAATATGAGATTTTCCAAAGGAAATGAAGGATCACATTTGCCCACGTACGGAATCCACAAAGACGCCTTTTTTGGGTAGATATTTGAGAAAGATGTTTACCAGGAGGAGGTTATCGCATGCATGCATGCATGTCTGTCTTTTTACGAATGGGTTGTCTACACTCTTCTAGTTTTATTATTACATATTTATATTCAAGATCTTACAATCATAGGCGGAACTTCTCTTGTTTTTATGGCTCTAGCGAGCAACCTTTGAGGAACTACGGCAAATTCAATAAACAAGGAGACACACGCAAAATGTATGTACTGTAAATAATGGAAAATTGGGATCTTTTCCGTCTTGGGCTCCAACCGGGTTGAGCTATACTGCTAGGGAAAGAGTCGTAAGGTGCGATGAGAGTAGCAACTTTGAGCCAGGAAGTCCGAATAAGTATCTCATTTGACCTGTCGAGTCCCAGAACGACGAACCCCATGCGCAGCATGAACACGAGCAATGCCGCATTTCGTTGTTGATAAGTCTGGGTTCCACTAGTGGTGTGGGCTCCTCTGGTCTGGTAACCACAATATCCTGCTGCCAGGGAAGCCTCAAGGAAGACATATCGACACTTACAAAATTTGATTTTTCAGCGAAGTCCAAGAATGCATTCGGGGACCATTTCTGAGCTTGCTCCTTAGCTTTTTCATTATAGGCGGGCACACTTGACATGTAACAATCCCAGGCTTCCTTGTGAGCAGGAGACTTTGCATTCTCGTGTGCAAGAAGTTGCTGGATAGAAAATAGTATCTCACAAATTGAAATACTAGCGTCCTGACCTTCCATCTCGTTCAAGGTAGAAAAACGCAAATGGTGCCGCTCGGATTGACATGAAGATGGTAAAACCGGCTGGGAATTTACTAATTGGAGGGTCACGGATGCCCGATCCTGTCCAATCCATTATAACTGGAAACAATCCTCCCTCCCAAGGAGTCCGCTTCGGTCTGGGTATTCCAACAAGGTCCAGAATGTCCTTGTGCTTGCTCATGGCCTCTGGTCCACACTGGAACCGGAAATGCTGGATGATTTAATTGCGAATCCTGTCCTTTCCTTTCTACACCCCAACTAAATCAATCACGAGACTACTTTGTACACATACTGTATCGTGCTTGTATCTCCTTCGTTTTAGCTTAAACCATATCTACAAAACCGTCGATTTTATAGCTCGGTGGCACCGTCACGTCATTGGGAAGTGTAAAGTCCATGTTGACTCTGACTTTTTCATTGCCCTTCAACCCACCAATGGGTCGACCCGCCATGATGGGAAGGACCGTCTGCCAATGACTGCGTTGATGATCGCCGGTACCGTATTTTCGTGAATTGACCAGCAAACCTGGGGCCACGATCAAGCGTGGCCAGCAAGCAATGCCCGTAAAACTATGAGCAGTCTGATACGCCAATGCTTCGGCGTCCCGAGGAGTCCGGGTTCCATCTCGCTTGAATTCGGTCAAAAAAGCATCCTCGTTGTCTTCGAGACGTTCGGGATCTACCGTAAAGGTCAATTGTTGCTTTTCTTTGCGCGGTTGTGGATTGTTGGCTGGTCCTAATTCGTGAAAGGAAATATCCTCAATCAATACCGGATTACTCAATATTTCCAACCCCAAATCCCGACAATTGAATCGCACTGGTTCTCCTTGTAATTTGGTCCAATCAAAAGCGGGAGGACCCAGTAGATTGTGCAAGGTGTAGGATGCCGGTGCCGCGTACGTTTGAATCCGACTAGGAATCCAATTTTCCGGCACTGTCGGATTTTTCATAAAGCGATGACTATCGCGAATGGTGGCATAGGCACCTTCTTCACTGGCAATGCTGCCCACAATTTCCGCCATGCAAAAATCGACCAGTTCGGGCAGAGCATCCAATTGCGAAGAAAATCCTTCGACAATTTCAATTTGCGACGTGAATCCTCGTTTTTCCACGAGCGCTCGTGCCGATTTGGCGGCCTCGGGATTGGCTTCTACGGCATAGACTTTTTGGGCCCCATTTTCGGCAGCAATAATAGCGAGCAACGCAAAGGGACCGGTGCCCAAATCCAAGGCCACTTGCGTATTTTTTTCGTACGCCGCCAGTCGTTGCAGAATGGCTTTTTCAAAGATGGGTGTCCGTGTGGGATCATCGCGCATGGCTTGGTAGGCCTTGGCATCAAAGGCGACAAATTTTTGTTCATTGTTCAGATTGTTGAGGCCATCGACGGCTTTCCAAGAAGCACCAAAGGGAACCGATGATGTAGTGGAAGCAGCCAAGGCTGGTTGGGGAACGAGAGAAGCACTACATGCCCATGAGGCTGCCAAGGAAGTGGCTGCCATGACATCACGGCGAGACATTTGGTGATGCGTCATCCACGCATTGTCGTCCTTGGCTTCATCATAATCATTTGCAGCAGTAGTAGTATTTTGTTTACGGTTGCTGATAGCGTCTTCTTGGTTAATGGAAAGTAATGAGCCACAAATTGTTAATGTTGTCAAGCACGGTTGGCTTTTTGGCAGTACAGGTGATAAGACGGGGGACGAAGATGTGGATGGCCTGTTGGGCGTTGTTTGGAAGGCACATGAAAAGGCGTTCCCGTCGCCAACTGCTAGAAATAGTAGGAGATAAACAGCTATCTGCGGTGACATGATGATGGACGATTCTGTCGCTAAATGCAATGCAGGCATCAATATCATCGTACAACAAGATACAATCAATGTACTCACAGTGTATAGCATTACTACTATGTAGCTACTATAGTAGACTAGCATCCAGAAACGGTTGACATGAATCACATGATCGATCGGCTGTCATCCACTTCAACTTTCTGTCGGATGGATTGATTCACGACTGGGCCATCTTCAAGCAAGTCCCGCCATCTTTGGGGTTCAAAGATCTTCCGGGAGTTCTAATGAATCTATTGGATCTTCTAACTCAATGACTTGACTTGCCCACTCGTATCGGTCGATCGAAGGAAAGGCATCGAAACGAAATGAAGTTACTGTAGTACAGTACGAGTCCCAGGTTTAGCCCATGGCAACAGGATCATAATCTTTCTGAAAGGATAACTTTTAATCATCTTTATCATGAAATTACTTGCCAAATTCGCCAAGACTTGCCCGGATATCCATCCCAATTCTGGTTTGGGATATGGATGCATGGGCATTACGTCCTTTTATGGGGATGCCATGGAAGAAGGCGCCGCCATGGCGTTGTTAAAGACAGTCTATGATCAGGGCTGCCGTCATTATGATACGGCCGAAATTTATCGCAACGATGATCCCAACAAACACAATGAAATTTATTTGGGCAAATTTTTACAGACTGTACCACGAGATTCGTATTCGGTGGCCACCAAGTACATGCCGACGGGCCCGTGTGAGTATGCGACCATTAAAGAACATCTTCAAGACTCCTTGAAACGTTTGCAGTTGGAGTATGTCGATTTGTATTATTGTCATCGAGTTCCCACCTTGGAACAAGGATTGGAGTTTGGTAGGGCTGCCAAGAAACTCAAAGAAGAAGGACTGATTCGAGAAGTAGGATTGTCCGAAGTCAATGGTGCTTGGTTGGAGCAGATCCACACCGAAGCCTGCCCAATTGATGCAGTCCAACAAGAATGGAGTATCTTGACGCGATCCTTGGAAAACGAATTGATTCCCGTTTGTAAGAAATTGGATATTGATGTGGTGGCGTATTCTCCATTGTGTCGGAATCTACTCGTTCAAAAGCTCGAGGCACCACCCACCGATTGGAGAGCTAGTTTGCCTCGATATCAAGCCATGGAACAAAACAAAAAATTTGCGGATCAAGTCCAAGAAATGGCAGACGCCTTGAAGTGTACACCGGCTCAAATTTGTTTGGCGTGGCTCTGCCAAAAAGCGAATGAATTGGGTGTTTGTGCCATTCCCATTCCAGGAACGACCAACGTCGAACGAGCCATTGGAAACATTGAGTCGTTGAATGTCAAATTATCGCCCGATAATATGAAAGTTTTGGATGGCATGGTCAAGGATGTGGTCGGAGATCGATACGCCGAGTCGTTTATGAAGAATGGCATGACCATTGAGCATCAATCCAAGTAGTAGGAAATGCGTGGAGAAGCGACTCCATTAGATTGTTATACATTGCCAAGCGACAAGATTTGTTGCTTCAAATGCGCACTGGCCGCTTATTGTAACATGGTTATAAGCTCCAATTGAATGTTTGACATTTATAGTCGTCGTAGAAGTATCGTTCTGGATGACGCGATGTTGTATCCTCTGCAAAAGCGACGATACCGCCATGGTTTCTTGGCGCCCGTCCACGACCACAAAACTGAAAATATGGCGCAAGATAGTTACACCAACGATTCGATTCATTTTCACCTACTATCCTCAGGGTTTTTTTTCCCTTCTTCTCTGAATGTCGTTTGAGTATACTGTAGAAAGATCCATTAAATAAACTAAGGCTACATTAGCACCTTCTACTGCTAGCTAGCTATCTAACTAGTCGCATAGCGAAAGTAGTACGTCGTACTAGCTAGAGTAGCTAGTAGTAGGATACTATCTTGCTCTTCGTATCCTACGAATCAATTTGGTCGGGAATCATACGTCATCATGGGAAGATTCAATAGGTTATGGGCTTATTTTCTCCACGATCTGTAATGAAATTCTCGCCACGGTTCAATCAAACACACTTCCACTCTCATTCGTGATTCCTCCTAGCTTAATAGTGGGGGCGGTGTGCTGCGAGATCTGTCAGTGCTGGCACCAGTGCGGCACCAGGTAGCGCTAGAATCTTTCCCGACCATCTCGCAACAGACCAAAATTTCATAAGTAAGGGGTCATGTCTTCGTTCTTAAGCCCTTCAATTTGTAAGCTTTCGTTCTCTACATTATCCAGTCAGTCTTTCCCGACCATCTCTTGTCATACGCACATCATATGGGGTTATGTCTTGATTCGCGATTCGTCGTCCTGCTACAACGTACTCCTACCATAGCAACTTGTAGCTTGGTTTCTCCACGAGCAGCTCATTTTGCAACGAGCCAGTAAGATTAACTATTTATGATTCCTTTCGCGAGTAACTACTTCTCGATCTTGGCTGATCGTTTCTCGCTTTATGGGGAAGCTAATGGAGAAAGCTAGCTAGTTTGGTGCTATTGTATAGACGGGAGAAAAACTCACTTTTTTTGCTCAGTCTTCCTGCCCTCATAATTTTTGGTCTCGCCCAAAAAACACACAACACCCACATAAAACACCCACAAGTTTTTGTTTCAAACAAATCAAGCGGCCATGGCCGCTTGAGCGCGGTGATGGCTCCGAGGACCACCACCATTGGTTGGGGACGCGGCTATGAACTTGTCGATCGGCGATGTGATCAAAAGCATCCCTCCATAAACACAGATGTGGCTGTGCATCTTTTCATCAAGGTGTTCTCTCGTTAGCTGTCCGATATTGCAGTTAGCGAGATAGCGTCTTGAGGAGCAGGTGCACCTCGACATTAATACGCGGTGAGATTGTTTTCTACCACGTCGATCGGTAACGTTTGTGATCCAAAGCATCCCTCCATCGCATCATGACTGGTGCGAATGACATTGGCGCGCAGGCTCTCTTCTTTGCCGCAAAGCTTATTGCAGCCATTGAAAAGGCCTTGTTCGTTATTTTCGCCATTCGCATTTTGTATTGATAGCCATGGTGAGATGTTTTCTACCACATCGACACAATTCAAAGCTTGCCTGCTCTTGGTGTTTCTCGAATGCGACTGGTCCGTCTCCTGTCTTTCTGCCTCGCGGTGCTTGTCCGTGCCTAGGGAAAGAGAGGAGAGGAGGCGGACCAGTCGCATTCGACAAACAAACAACAACAATATATGCGACCCATTGGTTGTTAGCGGGTTGTCCGTTGTCGAATGTGACTGGTACTCAAACTCCTGTCCTTCTCTGGGCCTCGATTCACTTGTCTATGCCCAGGAAAAGACTAGAGTTTTGAATTACCACTCGCGTTCGACAATGCGACAGCACTATTCACCAAGATGCATGACTCCAAGGACCGATCGATCGTGTGTTTGCTCCACGCTTTTGTTGCGTTTTGGAAGAAAAGCGTGATTCATTCGGCAATGTGCCGCTCAAGGCATGGCGACGAATTTGCTTATAGCTTACGAACCAGTGGCTTGGTCGGTCTCCTTGTCGAATGGAATGGCACCGAAGAACATACCAATCCTTTGCTTTTGGTCAGTCTTGTTGCCAATGGTCAGTCGTGTCTGACGACGCAGAGGTGAAGTCATCCCTAGTCTCGAGCAGTCTACTCGAAGCTTGCGGAAGGCCTCTTCCTCTGTGAATGTCAGACGCGACTGAACGTTGGTGGCATTTTCACTCATGCGCTTCTCCAACATTGACTTTGCTTTCCTGTGCCTCTCTTTTTGGGTCCAATGCTTGTCTACCCACCAGGAGAGCCACAGAAAGAGCGGGATCGCTGTTGGCGAAGCTCATGAATTTGATTTGTCTTGGGTGTATGGCGACCGCAACTAACCTTCTAATAATTAAACAAAGTAAAAAATATACAATACCACTTCTCTAATACTGCAGTTCCTTTAGCTTGGTTGGCACAAGTCTAGCCGTGTATCATCCCATAGAACCGTATCTCCTCGCCTGCGGGGGTGCTTTTACTCGTGCATGAAATAATCTAAACATTGCGATCTCTGGTATTTCACGATCGATCGATCGATCGATCGACCAGTGAATCAATGAATCAATAGCTTGCCTGTCGTATCCTTTGAAATACCGACACATCTCGAAAAATTTCCTCCATCTCGTAGTAGCCCCTGGCAACCACTTGGCGGCAGATGCGGAAAAGAGTGCTAACGTTTCGGACCCGATTCAAATACCAATTGCGAACAATGACTGGGCCGACGCGTCGTCCGCCCGCCGAAGTTAGCAAATCCCAAAAGACTTTGCGCTTTCGGTATCCGGTCCATTGAGCCCAATCATTCAGCAACATGTGCACACGTTTGGGGGATATCAATTTGGTTTCCGGAGATCGACAAATATCCACAAAGGTTTCTTGGACACGTTGACTGACGGAGGGATTGCGCATTAAACGATTGATCGAGTAGGGATAAATCACTCGTAGGACGTTAAACTTGGGATCCAACTTCAATGCCATGGATTCCAAGGTTGCCAGCGCTCGGATATTGTTCAAAAAGTAGGGCGGCACTGTGAATTCAAAGCTTCCAATCAATTTGGTCACGGCAGGAAGTAGATTATCGAATCGAACCTTGGGCACTTCCGTGTGGATGCCCTTACTGTCGGTGGGCCAGAGCAAAATTTGATCTGTTGTACTTTGCAAGGCCTTTAGGAATCGCCGTCGTTCCTTAGCATCTTGCAGAGCATGTTGGGGTAGCAATCCCAAATCCTCGCACAAATCAGCCACGGCATCAATGTTGCGGGCAAAGACTAACTGCACGACAGCACAGACGATTCCATCGCGAAACTTTTGAGGTACATAACTGACCAATCCAAAATCCAAATATCCCAGTTCGGGTTTGTATTGGTTGCCGCGTCTCCAAAATTTCCATTTTCCAATCTTGCTCGGGTTGTCGACAAGTGTCGCGTGCCGTTGTTTGACTTTGAGTAGATTGGCCGAATGAGGATCGCCATGCAACAGGCCATGATCAATCAATTGCGAGATTGTACATTCAATGGCTTGGACGATGAGTTGGAGATTTTCTTCCACTTCCTTGACGGCTTCCATACCGCAGCAATCTTGGCAAATCTCTGTCAACTTGGTCCCTTCCAACCATTCCATGACCAAGATACGATCGGAACAAAGTTCGGGAATGACTTCGGGCACGACCACTTTGACGGTGGGAGATGTTCCCCGTTGACTGTCATATAATTGGGCAAAGACTTTCATATTCTCAGCTTCCCGCGTAAAATCCATATCTTCCAAAACCCGCGACGTGAATTCATCGACGGCTTCGACCAAATGCATGCGACCGATATTGACATTGACTTGCATTTTCGAGCCTACCAGTGGCACTTTTCTCAAGGCATTGGAATTCCAACATTCCATCCAGGTCGCCACAGAATGAAACAGCGTGGCATCGCGTTCTACTTTGGCACGAATACCGGGCCTTAGCACTTTGACGGCCACGGGGCCATATCCTGGCAAATCGGCCTTGTAGACCTGGGCCACACTGGCAGCGGCAATGGGTAAATCTGAGAGAGAATCCATGAATTGTTGCAAGTCGTCGTAGTCTTGAATATAATGTTTGGGTGTGGATGTCTCGTCTTCCTCCTCGCTTTCAATATATTCAAAACTGTTCTTTTTGCTTTTTTCTTGTTGTTTTTTAAACTTGAGCAAGGATATTTTTTGCTTGATTTCATTCCGAATGATACGCTTGGCCGTCAAGTTATCAAAGGGCGCGACACCCTTGTCTTGCAATTCGCCCAAGGCTTGTGCCAATGGGACGTGCAAAATATCGGGACGCGTCGCCAAAATGTGGGCCAATTTGACAAAGGTCGGCCCCAAGGCCGGTACGCCTTTGGCAATCCGTTGGGCATTGGTCAAATCACTATTCTCACGACATTGTTGGCTCCAAAAGGCATCCCATTCCTCATCGACATTGTCACCTGCCATGGTTTGAGCCATGAGTTTTGTCATGTCTAATTTGGGCTGCGATTTGACCAAGGCACACAGTAGAGGCCTCAAGATTTCACCACTAAGGATATGTGCAATTTCCAAACTCCTTCGAAAGACCCGTCGTTTCTTGACAATTTGATGACGACGCAAATATTGTTCATGACTAGTCTGAATAAGAGACGAGGGATATTCCATGGGCAAGGATGGGAACTCCAAAGTTCGTTTGGGAAGCTTGGACGATGCCTGCGATACGAAGGATGAGGATGCCTCGGATATGGAGGTAGATGCCTCTTGTATCTTATCCATAATGATTGTAGTATTGGGCATGACTTCATTGTACTTTAACAGTTTGATAAAGATGTTTGCATTGCCGCTGGCACGCAGCTTTTGACTGTCGGCGGCGAAGGCATGGCATGATGGTATTGCCAGTAGAAGCAATAGAGCGAGCCTAGCAGAAGTTCTGGATCGGGATATAGTTGGCGTTGATGATGACATCGGGCTGAGAATCATAGTGTGTGTCCTTCAATTCAATTCGGTCTTCCAATATCTCTTATTATGGGCTTCTTCTATTGTAGCTAGCTACTAGAATCTTGTGGACGACCTTGTCATCAATTGAACGAACGAACTATTAGTGGGATCGGCTTACGGGCTTAGGCTGCCGGCATCTATGAATCTCTATTAATGCAATCGGAAGAAACGGCCATCAACATCGCCCCCATCAGTCCATCACATCACAATCACAACGATTGCATTCTTCGCGTATTTCTGTGATTTGGGCTGACGAACCCCGGCGATTTAATGACATTGTGGTCATTTAGAAAAATGGTGTCAAGGAAAAAGGAGAATTCATTTCCATTGATTGATTGGACCAATAATTATCGCATGCTGAGTCAGCGTTCGTTTTTTCAATTGGAAATCATAGCGTTTGTGTTTTGTGTCCAACGGATATCGGGATTCAGGGATAATGAGTCAGAGAAATTAGAGTTAGAGTTACATTTCAATTTTTTTAATACCCGTCAAATAACCGTCTCTTCGCCTTTTTTGGAGATTTCCCTCTCATTTCAGAATTGCGGTGCACGACGATAGAGTGTCACAGTAGGCCACAGCCGCTAATAATAGTGTTGCTGTACTTTACGTACTCTAGCTAGCTAGCTACTAGCTAGCTAGTACTAGTACCCTGCATCCTCGTTCTTCCACTTCTAAAAGGTTTGATATCAACAGCTATAACAGCTAGCTAGCTAGATATATCCGCAGATAACCTATTAAATAGTAGACCTACTTAGATTGAGAGTGTTGGGGTTGAAGAGCAAAAGCTAAAAGTGGGTTTATTAGACTGCCGCTACCATTCATAAAGGGGGCGATTCAAGAGGAGAAATCAGTTTCTACTACTAGGAAGAAGAAGCGAAGCCAAGGGGGTAAGATTCATCAGTCTTTGTCGCACAAACTGCCACCTACCAAGTACAATGCCACAGGATCACAATGCCGTGGCAAGGTCTGAAGGATGGCTTGTATATCCAAACGATCGTGATGCAACAGAAAGTTCAAGGCAACAACCACATCTCTGGGGCAACACCACTGCCGCCAGCACTGTGCCCCCGACTTTGGAGACTCCACTAGGCACGACGGGGGCTCATCCTATAACACCAGAAAGCACCTCTGCTCCTTCTCCGCAACATCATGCACACTATCAACTTCCAAGTCCTCCTCCAAACCAATATACTCCCAACATTAGTAGTAGTAGTGCCTGGGGCCATGCGTTGCCTGCAGATATATCCATGGATATTTCCAGTACAACAGAAGAAGAGGAAGATCCACAACCATTGCAGCATTTGCAACAAGCAAGCGTAGGAGCTCCAATTGCAATGGTCATTACACCCGACAAGCCAACGCCAGCTCGATCCAATGTCAAGCATCGCAAAAAGACAAGATCATTGCGAGTCAAACGAGGATTGCACAATTCGCATCGCAAACAACGGCTGCATCACATTCGACCCATTAAGAGTAAGAATTATTCCATGGATGGCGGAGAGGATCACGACCAACACCATCAAGTGCAGTCCACGCAGCAACAGCAGCAGCATCGAGGAAATGGTTGCGTCTTGGACTTGACGTCGCTCTTTTCTCCTTCTTCTGAGACCCCCAAAACGGCTTCCACAGAAACGGCTACTACAGCGGCGTCCACTCAACATCAGCAGCACCAGCCCGACGCGTTCAATCCGATTCCCCCTTGGAAATTGCATAATCACAACAGCAACACAAAGTCATCTAGCGTTGGCAATGCTTCTGTGACTTCGACGACTACGCCAGTCAACAACAACCTTCATCAATTTCCTGCCGGAATGGAGGATATGGAATTGCAATGGGATACCAAGAGCCAAACGACACAAGAAGCACTCTTGACCGAACGACAATGTCAGGCTTTGACCCAATGGTTGAATTTTGCGTTGGTAGGAGAACAACACAATCAACAACAGAATCAGGATACACAAAGTACTGTAACGACTCCTAGACGACGACATGCCCAAGCACCAGCACGTCGGCGTTTAGCGGATCATCCTGAGGAAAAAGACGAAGATGATTTTGAGGATGGCTTGACTCTTACCAACACGGGAAGTTGGAGTACTGTTCGGGCCACGACACCTACCCGAAAACAACCAAGATCCACTACACCAACAAGTATCTATTGTACTACTCGATCCACGACCCCCACGACTACTTCCACTAAAAAACGAGCCACCACGCCCACATTGTCATCAAAGTCCAAGCGATTGGCCGTAACAGGTGACACAAACAAACAACGTCGTCAGAATCGTCGCAAGGAACGTCGCTTGTCCATGTTTCAATATGCACATTCCTACGATCATGCCCATGAACAAGCTCGTCACTGGTTTGTCCACAGTGCTCAATGGAAAGAGTTGCGGATGCGCATACGATGTGAAGTCTCCAATGGCAAATTGACCTTGCGGGAAGATCGGAATTTATATTCCAATATCGGTTGTCGAGAACAAATTTTGTCCTTATTGTTATCGTATCGACCGGCCTGGTTGACATTGGCCTTGGAAGTAGTCATGAATGAAAGTGTACCTCTTCATCATACCGGCGGCAGTACTGTTCATGGAGGAGCATCCGTTGTCACAGCCACATCAACATTACATCCACTTCATTCATCATCATCCTTACCATCCACCAAACAGTTAAAAGAATTCATCGTGCATCGAGTTTTGAGTGACGAAACGCTCCTTTCCAAATACAATCAAGGACGGGGAAGCCGAGTACCATCGGGGCAATTTGAAGAATCTTATCTTTCGGAATTGCGATCCATTGTCCTGTATCGCATTTTGGTCTTGGTCTTCTTTTTGGATCGAGCTGCCGGCAAATATCAATCCAGTTTGGGCAATCTCTTTCATGCTACTACTGCTGTTGCTAGTAGTAGCGGCAGCAACAACAACACGAACAACAATACTTTGAATATCAAATCGACATCACAAGTATTGGTTTATCTCTGTCGAGAATTCTTGTCGCGGCAAGGGGACATTTTGAAACAGTTGGCACGCGTTAATTTGCACGTCAGTCACAAGCAAAGCCCGCTGGATGAAATTGAATTGCCCATTGTAAATTTTGCCATTGATTTGCGAGATGGTGTCCGTTTGTGTCGATTGGTGGAAGTTTTGTGGCTGGACAGTGGTGATAGGAACAACAACAAGAAGTACCCCCTGTTGTCGCTGCTGCGGATACCAGCGATTTCTCGGTTGCAGAAAATACACAATGTAAATATAGCCTTGACGGCGCTTCAAGATAAATGTCAGATTGGGCTGCCGCGCGAAATGCAAGCACATCATATTGTGGATGGACAAAGGCGAATGGTGTTGCGGCTGATCTGGACGATTGTTTTGATGCATTGTTTTGACAAATCGTCCCTGTTGACACAGCGTCAATTGGAAGCTGAAATTGCGGATATTCAAGGTTTGCTCAGGCATTATGAACGTTGGCGAGAAAAGCGACGGGAGAGACAATTGCAACAGCAACAATCGAATGCATTGGACTTGATGGAACAGGAAGCAGGGAGCCTGGATAGTAGTGAAATGCTCTCGCACTCTGAGAACAACAACGGCGATTTTTCACTGGTAGAGAAAGGCAAGCAGAGAGCTCAATCTTTGACACTGTTCAAGGAACGTCACAAAACCAACAAGGCTTATACAACACCTTACATGTCGCTTTCCAGATCTTCTTCATTCGACGCTGAGGATTCAGTTACCGGTAGCTGCAACAGCAATATACTTTTAGAAGAAGTTGGAGCCGTTCAGCAGTGGAAGGGCCTTCTGATGCAATGGTGCGACCAAGTTTGTACGTTGGTGGAGGATCAAGACGAGGCCAAGGCGGACGTCGTCGATAATGGATCGGAACCCACGCGGCCTTTGAACAACCTTTCTTCCGGTCGGTGGACATCAGTTGATCTGACAAACGGAAAGGCCCTGTGCTGTCTGATTCATCACTATCATCCAACTCTATTACCGCGCGAGGAACTGCGGCTTACCAGTACTGTAATCGATGGACCACCTACCAGGATAGAAACCAGCCAAGAAGGACCGGTATCTCCTCACAATCGGTTTCACAAGTCCCGCCGACAACAGCAAAAGCTCAAGATAGCCCCAGACTATCACATTCGGCTGGCTCACAAGAAACTCAGCGAACTGGGTGGCATCCCTTCGATGATGCTCATGCCCCTTTCTACGCCGGGAAAGCATCACAAGCGGACAACAGTAGCTCCTCTTGCCGAAGAAAAATCGATGCTGGTACATTTGTATCATGTTTGCGCTAGATTGTTGGAATCGCGCCACCAAGTTCAATCCATATTATTTGTTCAACAGAGGTACCGCTTTCTTTCCTGGGTGACACTTCAAAAGGAAAAACGGCGAGCCTCTCAACTCATATGGAA
>ENA-ORBV01009940-ORBV01009940.1-microbial-mat-metagenome-genome-assembly--contig:-NODE-9940-length-15399-cov-4.677196_pt1 | contig 15399 bp, 11 predicted proteins | sample MGYA00237777_ERZ505514 | MGnify/ENA primary metagenome ERZ505514 (study PRJEB26160, sample SAMN06269048) | microbial mat metagenome | isolation source: Oligotrophic lake microbial mat | place... | reverse complement strand
TTTCAAGCAGAAGACGGCATACGAGATTCGCCTTAGTCTCGTGGGCTCGGAGATGTGTATAAGAGACAGGTTCAGCAACACCTGCTCGAGCTGTCCGGGGTCAACGACCACGTTCTCGACGGTCGGTGGCGCGATGATCGCCAGGTCGATGTCCTCCCCAATCAGCCGCCGGAGCAGGCCGGCCATGCCAGCAACGCTGGTGCTGAGGTTGACGACCGCAGGAGCCAGAATCTGCTTCCGGCTGAACGATAACAGCTGTCGCGTGATCTGAGCGGCCCGGTTGCCGGCATCCTGAATGTGCCCGAAATCCTCGCGAAGCGGGTGGTCCGCCGGCAAGTCCATCAGCGCGAGGTCGGCGGTGCCGTTGATCACGGTCAACAGGTTGTTGAAGTCATGCGCCACGCCGCCCGCCAACCGTCCGACCACTTCCATTTTCTGTGCCTGTAGAAACTGCGCTTGCAGTCGCTTCTGCTCCGTCAGGTCTCGTTTGATGGCCACGAAGTTCGTGATTTCGCCGGCGGTGGTTCTGACAGGCGTAATGGTCTGCTCTTCGAAATAGTGGCTGCCGTCCTTCCGGCGATTGATTATCTCGCCCTCCCAGACATGGCCGGCCAGCAGCGTCAGCCACATACGCTGGTAGAACTTTGGCGGGTGGGCGCCCGACTTGACGAGGTCTCGAGGGTTGGCTCCAAGGGCTTCTGCCTCGCTGTAGCCTGTGAGTGTCGTGAACGCAGGGTTCACCCACTGGATAGTGCCGTCGCGTCCCGTAATGACGATGGCATTGGCCGCAGCGTTCAGGGCGGCGCTTTGCAGATGCACGCGCCGGGAGAGTCCATCGTTGTAAAGGGCAATCTCGATCGTGGTGCGGAGCTCGAATTCGTCGAACGGCTTGACAATGTAGCCGGCCGGCTCCGCCACTTTGGCTCGGGCCACCACGTCGTCTGTGGTGTAAGCGGTCAGGAATACGATCGGCGTCATCGACCGCTGGCGGATCGCGAGCGCCGCGTCGATCCCGTCGATCGGGCCCACCAGGTGAATGTCCATGAGCACCAGCTGGGGATCGCTGGATGCCGCGAGCGCGATGGCTTCGCCGCCCGAAGCGGCGATGCCGACCGGGTCGTAGCCAAGGGCCGTCAACTGCCGGTGGATGTCGCGGGCAACAATCGCCTCGTCTTCGACGATCAGGATTCGGGCTCCCGTGGTCACGCTCCCTGAGCGTCATTATGCACGGGGGCCGGGGTGAAGGCCACCGTGAAAGTGGCGCCCGGTGCGCCAGCGATCGTGAGCGTGCCTTGAATCTGGCGCGTCAGGTCGGTGACCAGCTGCAGGCCCAATGACCCGAGACGGCGCTCATCGAAATCCGTGGGGAGGCCGACACCGGTGTCACTCACCTGCAGAAGCAGGCGCGGGCCGCCGTCGAGCGGTTGCAGGCTCACGCTGACGGTCCCCACTCGGCCATCTGGAAAGCCGTGTTTCAAGCTGTTCGACACCAACTCGTGGAGCAGCAGCCCGCACGGGATGGCTTGGTGCATGGCGAGGGGCGCCGACACCAAGTTCAGGCTGAGCTGGATCCCGCCATGCTCAATCGCCGAGGAGTGGAACAACTCCCGACAGATCCGGCCCAGATACTCCGACAGATCGACCACGTCGAAATTGCGCGATCGGTATAGCGACTCGTGCAGCAGTGCCATGGCCCCGATCCGACCCTGCATTTCGCGCAGCACCACACGGGCGGGGCTCTCGCCGAGCCGCCCGGCCTCGAGGCGAAGCAGGCTCATGATCACCTGCAGGTTGTTCTTCACCCGGTGGTGCACTTCCTTCAGCAGCGCCTCCTTCTCGCGCAGCGACGTCCGCAGCGCGCGCTCGGCCAGCCACCGGTCGGTGACGTCGTAGTTGACGCCCAGCATCCGAGTGGGTTCGCCGAGTGCGTTGGTGGTGATCTGGCCCAGCGCAGAGATGCGCCGGACCGTGCCGTCTGGCCACACCACGCGGAACTCGGACTCGTAATGCGACGCACTCAGCAACGCCCGTCGTGCATCATCATCGGCCTGTCGCCGATCGTCGGGATGAATGCCCGCGAGCCAGGTCTCGTAAGACATGTGGTTGCGATGAGGTTGCAAACCGTAGAGTTGGAATATCCGGTCGTCCCACTCGAACCGGTTGGCGGTGATGTCCCAATCCCAGATCCCGATACCGGCTGCTCGCGTCGCTAATTCGAGCCGCTCTTTGCTTCGTGCGATCTCGGCCTCGGCTCGGGCTCGCGCGGCCTCCTGGGCAAAGCGGTCCAAAGCAAAGCTGGCGGCCGCCGCCATTTCCTCAAACAGCCTCCGGTCATCTTCGGTAAAGGTCTCAGGCGAGACGGTATAGAGGGTTAGTGCGCCGACCGGCTTCGTGCCTCCCCTGATCAATGGCAGTGCGCCCGATGCGCCCCACCCAAACGATTTGGCCGGGGCGGACCTTGACTCGGCATCAGTGGCAAGATCGCCACCGTCCCAACACGGCCGATTCTCGGCTATCGCGGTGGCGGTCGGGCCGCGGTCAATCGCCCCTGCCGGACCGACCCGAATGCCGAGGCCATCCACCTGCGACGCGCCCGCGCCGAAAGCGGCCACCGGCCTGACCGTGCCCCCCTCGTCGGTCAGGCCGACCCACGCCATGGCCATGCCGCCCTGCTCCACTGCGATCTGGCACACCACCGGGAAGAGTTCGTCCTCGGTGCGGCACCGAACGATGGCCTCGTTGCATTGGCTCAACGCCGCATACAGCCGGGTGAGCCGCAACGACCGGAGCTCGGCGTGTTTGCGCGCTGTGATGTCGGTGTGCGTGCCGAGTATACGGCGCGCAGCGCCCCCTTCGTCTGGTGGGACCAGCTTGCCAGCCGAGAGGATCCACTTCCAGTCGCCGCCACGGGTACGCTGCCTGAACTCCACGGCATAATCGCGGCTGTGGCCGGTAAGGTACCGCTGGAAAGCATCAGCGACGCGTTGGCGATCGTCGGGATGGAGGCGCGCCAGCCATGCCTCGTGGGTTTCGTGGAAACTCGCCGATTCGTAACCGAGCATGCTTGCGTACTCGGGGCTCACAATCGCTTCGCCGGTCTCAAGATCGAGGTCCCAGATGCCCTGGGCCGCACTGGCAAGGGCCAGGCGGAGACGCTCCTCGCTGTCCCGTAACGAATTCGCCAGGCGCGCCTGGTCCCGGTACGACCGCGCCCGTTGGTCGCGCCATACCAGACTCAGCCCCGAACCCACCCCGAAGAGCAGGATGACCGCGAAGGCGAACACCGTCCAGAATCGACTCCACAAGTCCGCTCGAAACTCCGCGATCTCCTTTCGGGCAATGAGATGCCACGGCGAGTCCGGAATCGGGCGCAACACCCCGATCACTGGCACCCCTCGATAGTCCAGACCGCTGACCAGCCCTGTCTGCCCCTGGATCGCCTTCACCGCGAGCACGCGATCGTCGGCCAGGCTGATGCGCTTGCGCAGCGAGGTCTGTGGCTCAGAACGCAGAGGATTCAGAAACTGCACATTCGCGCCATCGCGCCGCACCAGCAACGTTTCGGCAGTTGAGGTCGGCGGCCGCCACACCTCGAGCAGCGGATACAAAAACAGCACTGGATCAATCCGCAGCACCAGAACGGCGATCGGCGCCTGCCCAGGCTGGACATGCATGATCGGCACGAGCATCGCCAGGCGCGGGCGATCGTCCTGCTCGGCGAGAAAGAAGTCACCGAACGCCGGCTGCCTCGTCGCCAACACGTCCTGCATCAGTGCCATGACGACCGCACCGGGCTGTTGACCAGGGGGCATGGACAGTCTGACTTGCCGGTTCGCATCGATGATGGACAGTGAGTCGTACTCCCCGGAAACCTGATAATGGGTCAGCCAATCCTGAAGCTCGCGTCGGTTCGACGCGTTGTCCGGACCGTTCAGTTCGCGCTGCACGAGGCGCGACAGCGATGGGTTTCCAGATAGCGTGTCCGCATCATGGGTGCGCTCCCGGCGCCACGCGATCAACTGCCGCGTGGTCAGCTGCGAGACCAGCTCGAGCTCTCTCTCGGTCTCGCGCCGAAGGTCTTGTTCCTCCATGCGGTAGTAGGCATAGCCACCGGAGATGGTCAACGCCGCAACCGCGGCGAAGATCGCAACCAGGAATCCCCTGCCTTGCCAGAGGTGCCCGGTCGTGGCACCCGCCGACTCGGCAGGGCGTCCGGACATGGCCAGCAGCAGGATTCCGATGACGAGCACGATGAGGCTCGCATTGACCGCGACCGGCAGGATTCCCTCGCTGACGAGGAGCGGGGGACCGAAGATCCCAACCAACAGCAGCACCAGGCCAACAGCGATCACCACGCCGCTCACGACGCGCAGGCCGACCGAGAGCCAACGGCGACCGGCGCCATTGGGGCCGGTGAAGTGCATGCCGATGAGCGCGGCGTGGGCGACGGCGAGACAACCGGCCGTAATGGGAGAGATGAATCCGATGGTCGAATCAGTTTCCACGCCGCTCAGGTGTAAGCCGAGGCGTTCGGCCGGCCAATAGACACCGACGAGGCGTAGTAGCAGAAGAACCAGCGCAGCGACAGTACTGGCCACGGCGACGCCAACTCCAACGAGCGGCGAGTACCGGCCGGGTGTACGGACGACGCGGAGGAGCAAAGCCGCCACGAACAGCAACGAGAGGACGGCGGCGGCCGGCGCCATGGGGACGGTGCCGGCCCGCCAAGCGGTCACGACCCGTAGGTCGAGGATCCAGCCGGCCAACGTGAGGGCGCTCACCAACGTGACCAGCGCAGCGCCGGCCACGATCACCGTTCCGCGTATCGGGCCGAGGTGCGCTGGTTCTGTCATGTCGTGTGCTCGCGGAGACCGGAGGCGTCGGATCGCCGGCCGGCGGCGCTCTCCTTCCCCGGACGACAGGGCCGCAGCAACATAAGTGCCAGCCCATGCTCACGTAAAGGCAGCCTTGATTGCCTGAATTCATCGGCCAGGCTCGTGGGACGTTGGGGATAATTCCGCCCGGACGTAAAAATGCCCGGCCCGTGACTCGCCGGCGCAGCAGGTTTTGTGACGGGCGAACGACTAAGGTCGAACGCGCTCGAAGCGTCCGCGCCCGGTGAAACGGTCAGCCTCCTGATCGCGGCATTCGGGTGCCTGGTGACACCTCAGTTGCTGGTAATGAGGTTGATTCATGCCTTGTTGATGGGGCTGATTGGTTGGCGTTTTCCAGCGGTGCGAGCCGCCCGGCTCCCTATCCCCACGGCACTACGGGAGTTATAGGCCCAAACCCGGACGTCGCCGATCGGCGGCGCCCGGGCGTGGTTCTTGCATCCCTGCCGTCACGTGAGAACGCACCGCACCGCCGTGGTCGCCCTGCTCCTGCTGGCGAGTACCGTCCCCGCCAGCGCCCAGTCCTCTCTGTCCGACAAAGCCGTCGCCAAACTCAAGCGCGTCGGCATCCACCTGAACGCCGGCCTCCGCCATCCGCTGGATGAAGGCGTCGAGTCGGGCGGCATCCTGGGGCTGTCCGTCGGTTTGAGCCCGAGCGGCGATGGTGGCTGGAGCATTCCATTCAGCATCAACTGGTCATCTGCGGACCTCGTACAAAACGAGATTCATTTCGCCACGATCCGCAGCTATTACGTGTTGTCCGGGGTCAGCTATTCGGTGAGGCGCTCGCGCTGGAGTGTGGGTGCCGCCATGGAAGGGGGACTCGCCGTGAACCGCGCCCGGCTGGAACCGCGGGCGCAGGAAGCGTTTGGCGTGCCGAACACGGTGGTCCGCATCAACCGGAAGAACTCGATGGTGCTGCGGCCACAAATCAAAGCGGAGTACTTCCTGACCAGGATGATCAGTTTGCGGACCTCGTTGAAGTACTTGTTTACCGAGCCGGACGTCGAGATCGAAACCGTGAACGGCCGCCTCCCCGGCCGGTGGAACACGCACTACGTGAACCTGAACTTCGGGGTCGGCCTCTACCCGTTCAGGAAGGCGTCGGCGGAAGCGCAACCCACCGCGCCGCCGCCAGACTAGCGGGGCTGAGTCAGCGACGACGTGGTCGCAGACGACTCCTGGGCTTCCAGGTAGACACGATCCGGCACCGGCTGCAGCTCAGACGCGAGGCCGACGGCCGCCATGGCCCGAACGACCCAGAACGTCGGGTCGAATTCCCACCAGTAGAACCCGTTGCGCGCCGCGCGTTGATAGCGATGATGGTTGTTGTGCCAGCCCTCGCCGACCGCGAAGAACGCGGTGAGCGCGTTGTTGCGTGAGTCGTCGATCGTGTTGAACCGGCGGGTGCCCCACAAATGGTTCACGGTATTGATGGCAAAGGTGGCGTGCGCCAGCGTCACGGTGGGCAGGCAGAAGCCCCACGCCAACCACGCCAGACCGCCGTACGCATGGAGGCCGGCGGCCAGTGCCAACGGCGGCAACCAGAAGTAGCGATCGAGAAAGCGCAGCTCAGGAACGTCGCCGAAATCGCGGACCACCGGGTTGGCGGCGGGAAGGGTGTTCCACTTCGCGTCGTTCAGAAACCAACCGATGTGCGCGTAGTAGAACCCGCTGAGTGCGGGACTATGCGGGTCTCCGTCGCGGTCGGCGTACTTGTGGTGATCGATGTGATTGCCGGCCCACCAGATCGGCCCCTTCTGCATGGCGGCGGTGCCGAGCACCGCCCAGACCAGGCGGGCACCGCGAGACAGCCGGAACGCCCGGTGTGCGAGATAGCGATGGAAGATGATGGTGAGACCGAGGGCGCGCAGAAAGTGGGAGGCGGCCCACAACCCCAGATAGGGCCATTCGAAGGGAACCAGTAGTACGGTGACCGCGGAGGCCTGGACCAGCCAGAATACCGCGATGGCGAACGCCGCTGTCACTAACTCTCTTCTTCGAATTCTTCTTCGCCGGGAGGGCCGAGCCGCGTCGAGGGACGCAGCGCTTCGCGATAGTCGTAGAGCGGCAAACCCGAGACGTGGCACGGGTTCACGCAGCCGGTGGACTTGGTCTCGAGCATGACGAGCACCGGACTGCCCGACAGGCCCTCGCGAAACCCGAGCTGGCACCCGCAGGCGAGACGAGCGTGCGCGAATCCCTTCAACATGATGTCTGGATCTTACATCAACGCGAGGATTTCTTTTTCGAACACGGCCTTGGGCGCAATGCCCATGTGCTTGCGGCAGACGATGCCATCCCTGCTGATCAGGAACGACGCGGGAATGCCCCAGATTGGACCGTAGGCGTCCTGCAGTTCCTCGCGGCCTTCGCCGAGCAGGATGGGATAGTTCACCTTGTACTCGGTCGCGAACGCGCGCGCCTTCTCGGCGGTGTCATCAACCGAGAACCCGACGATCACGAGATCCTTCTTGTACTGTTCCTGCAGCTCGACGAAGCCCGGGATCTCGGCTTTGCACGGGCCGCACCAGGTCGCCCAGAAATTGAGGAGGACGACCTTGCCCTTGAACGAACTCAACGTCACGTCTTTGCCGTCGAGATCCTTGAACGTGAAGTCGAGGTTGGCCGGCTTCGCGTTCGCCATGCAGGCGGTGGCATCGGCGGACACCGGGGTCTCGTGGGAGGTGGCTGGGGTCACGTCGGCCACCAGCGTCGCGGCCGGACCCGACTCGGCGTGCGGCTGCCACACGAACGGGATGCTGATGCCGAGCAGTGCGAGCGCGGTCGCCGCAATGGCGACGGCGCGCATCTTCGAGCCGCCGCCCGCACCCGGTGCGGACGGACCGGCCTGACCCGGCTGGGGCGAACCCGGCACGGGGTCGACAGACGGCTCGTGCTGTTCAGCGTCGTCCTGATTCATGAGGCTATCTTGCCTCATTCCGGAGGTAGGACGCTACGCGCGCGAGGTCGACGCCATTCCCGGCTCTGGACACCACCATGTAGGTGCGGTCACCTTGCGTCCAGACGATTTCCTCGTGACCGAGCAGGCGTAACTCCTGGGACGGGCGCACCTGGCCGGGCATGATGAACAGCGACACCGACTGGCCATGCGCGCGATACAACAGGTGCGCGGCCATGCCGTCGCCGTACAGGCAGTGCCGCACGGCCAGTAACTCCACGCCTTCGGCGGGCGCCGAGGCCGGCACGCTGACGGTGAGGCCGTAGTCGCGCGCGATCGTCGCTTCGGCGTCGACCTTGCCGATGGAGGGGCCATGCGCATCACCGTCGATCAGAAAGCACTTCACGTGGTCGAGCGCCATCTGCGCCGCGAGCACAACGGTGGAGCGTTCGGTCACAATCGGCAACAGCGCAGCACCCAGAATGAGTACCAGGACCGCCGCGGCGGAGAACGCCGACAGGCGTCCGCGCCAGCTGAGCACGCCTGCCGGCTCGCGCCGCTCGGCCCGCGCCGTCGCGAGAATGCGCGTGCGCAGTCCCGGTGGTGCCGTCACCGACAGCTGCACGGCCCGCGCCCGCAAGAGCGCCCGCGCCGTGGTCTGCACCTGCAGCGCCTGGCGGCAAGCCGGGCACGACTCAAGATGCCGCGAGACAGCGTCGCCGATTCCGTCGCCGATTCCGTCGCCGATTCCGTCGCCGATTCCGTCGCCGATTCCGTCGCCGATTCCGGCGGGATCGTCCGGGTCGGCGCCGCCGTCGGCCACCGCTGCCAGTCGCTCCTCGATCTGGTTACAGTTCATCGTCATCTGATTAGACGCCGCCTTTACGTTCACGTTGCATCGAGAGCCGCTCGAACAGTTGCTTGCGGCCACGAGAGAGTCGCGACATCACCGTCCCGATGGGCACCTCGAGGACGGAGGCGATTTCCTGGTACGACAACTCGTCGACGTCGCGCAGCCAGACCACTTCGCGATACGACTGCGGCAAGGCGTCGAGCGCGGCCTGCAGGTCGGCGTCGAGGGTGGCGCGCAGTAACAGCGCTTCAGGGCTGTCTGGCGTCGCCCGGCCAAAGCCGGCGCCCTCGGCCGCCTGCTCCACCACCTCCGAGTCGAACTCGACCCGCGACCGTGCCCCATCCCGCTGCCGGTTTCTCCACGTGTTGTGGAGAATCGTGTAAAGCCATGCCTTCAGGTTCGTGCCGGGCGAGAAACGGCCGCGGGCGCGAATCGCCTTCAGGTAAGTGTCCTGCACGAGATCCTGGGCCCTGTCCGCGTTTCGCGTCAGTCGCAACGCCGCGCCGTACAAGGCGTCCAAGAAGTCAAGCGCCGCCACCGAGAACTCGTCCTCGTCCGTCGCGTTCTCTCCGGTCGGCCATTGCCCAGAAAACATGCAGGATCGGGGCAGACTGCTGACTAAACCCCCGGGGGCGCCCGAATATTCCCGGTGGGTGGGACGCGGGGATTGAATCGCATCCCGGTGGCGTCGCGTCCCAAGTATAGGACGAAGCCTGGCGGATCGAATCTTGCTCTGGCCTCGCCAGTGCTCACCCTTGATTGCGGCTGTTGTCCGAGTATCGGTAAGATGCACCCAGGAGAAACTATGCGTACCCCGCAGAGGAAAGCCTTGACGCCGGCCTTGAACTCACTGGCCCTGGCCCTGTTTTCAATGCTGGCAGCCGCCATCGTGGCGCCCGCCGCCGCGGAGGCGCAAACCGGCTACAACCCGTATTTCGGCAAGAACCAGATCCGCTACGACAACTTCAGCTGGCATACCTACCAGACCGAGCACTTCGAGATTTACTACTACCCCGAGATCGAGCCGCACCTCGAGCGCATTGCCGGCTACGCCGAGAGCGCGTATCAGCATGTCAGCTCTGAGCTGAAGCACGACCTGTCGATGAAACTGCCGCTGATTCTGTTCTCGACGGCCAGTGAGTTCTGGCAGCAGAACGTGATTCCGGGGGCGGCCCAGGAAGGTGTCGGCGCGTTTGCCGAACCCGGCCGCTATCGCATGGTGATGCCGATCGACGAACCCCCCGATCTGCTCTACCGCCTGATCGTCCACGAGCTCACCCACCAGTTTCAGTTCGACATCATCCCGACCGGCCTGATCCGCCGCAACATGCCGCTGTGGACCATGGAAGGCATGGCCGACTACATGACCGGCTACTGGCGTCCGCTCGACATGATGACGGTTCGCGACGCGGCGGTCTCGGACATCGTGCCCAAGATGAGCGAGATGCAGGACTACGGCGGCTTCAGCAACCCGCGCCTGATCTACAACCTGGGCCACGCCGCCTTCGAGTTCATTGAATCGAAGTGGGGCAAGGAAGGCGTGCGCGCCTACGTCTTCGCCCTGCGCCGCTCGGTCATTGGCGGCAGCGACGATGCCTACCAGGAGGCGTTCCAGATTGGTCCCGAGGAATGGGATCAGCAGTTCGATCGCTACTTGAAGGAGCGCTTCAAGCCGTTCCGAGACAAGGAACGCCCGGCCGACTACGGCCGCGACCTCGCGCCCGATCCCCGCAAGGGCCGCTTCTCGAATGTGCTGTCGATCGAGCCCTCGCCCTCGGGCGACCTGATTGCCGGCATGACCGGCAACGGCCGCGATCGCGAATACGACATCGTGCTCATCTCGGCCAAGGACGGCGCGGTGATTCGCAACCTCACCAGCGGTTTCGACCAGAGCATGGGCTTCGAGTACCTGGCCACGCCCGGCGGCCGCTGGAACTCGGTGCCGTGGATGTCGTGGTCACCCTCAGGCGATCGGCTGGCCTACTTCGTGCGCAGCGAGAAGGACCGCTCACTGATCGTGCAGAACGTGGTGTCGCGCAAGATCGAAGTGCGCATCCCGCTGACCACCATCGACGCGCCCGAGTCACCCGACTTCTCGCCCGATGGCAAGAAGGTCGTGTTCTCGGGCATGCGCGACAGCCAGGCCGACATCTTCACGGTCGATCTCGACAGCAAGGAGATCGTCAACCTGACCAGGGATGCCTTCTCCAACTACGCGCCGACGTGGGCGCCCGATGGCCGCTCGGTGTCCTACCTGGTGCGCGTCAGCGGCAACGAGAAAATCTTCCGGATGGACGCCTCAGGCGAGAACAAGGTTCAGCTCACCTTCGGCACGCACGACGAAGGTGGACCGCAGTACCTGGATGCCAACACGCTGGTGTTCGCCTCGACCGCCGTCAACCCGGCCGAGCCGATCGATCCTGAGGTCGCCAAGAACGGCCAGATCTACAACCTGTGGACGCTCGACCTCAAGACCAACGAGCTGAAGCAGTTCACCGATGCGCTGTCGGGCAATCTCTCGCCGGTGGTGCTGCGCGACGGCCCCAACAACAAGCTGGCGTTCGTCACCTACTTCAAGGGCGAATACGGGCTGCACGTGCTCGAGCGCAAGGACGAGATCACCAAGGTGGCCAGCGCCGACTTCGGCTCACCCGGCCCGATTGTCGACTTCCAGGCGCCGCTCAGCCACGCCCTGGTCGCCGACAACAAGAAGAAGAAGGGCAAGTTCGAGAAGCTGTTCCTCGATGGCCGCCCGCCGGTGTCGCTGGGCGTCACCAGCGGTGGCGACGTATTCGGCGGCACGCAGGTGGTGTTCAGCGACGTGCTGGGCGATCAGCAGTTCAGCCTGTTCGTGTCGTCGGTGTCGCAGTACCGCACCATGCAGTTCACGTGGGTGAACATGGAACGGCGACTGCAGCTGGCGGTGCAGGGCTTCAACACCACGCAGTTCTACTACGGCCAGCTCGAAGGGGTCTTCTACGATCCGGCCTTTACGGCTTACCTCGATCGCGACTTCGCCACCGCCACCCGCACCATGCAGGGTGCCTCGGCCTATGCGATCTATCCGTTCAACCGCTATCGCCGCATCGAGGTGTTCGGCGGATTCAGCCGCTACCAGGAGCGGTACAACGATCCGGCCGCGGAGTTCTTTGCCAATCAGTATCAGCAGGAACAGTTCGGACGCTCGCTGTTCAACAACGGCAGCATGGTTCCGTTCGGTGCAGCCTTCGTCCAGGAGACAACGATCTTCCGGGAGTTCGGTCCGTTGTCGGGCAGCACCATGCGGCTGTCGTACGAGATTGCCCCGAAGATCGGCAACACGCTGACGCGACAGACCGTCGATGGCGATGCGCGCAAGTACTTCCGGTTGGGTGCCAATGGCCTGCTTGCCGTGCGTGCCCGCGGCTTCAAGAGCTGGGGCGAAAACCCCGACTACACCTACTTCGGTGGCAACGCCGAGCTGCGAGGCTATGAGTACCTGCAGTTCATTGGCCAGAACGCATTCTTCACGAACGCCGAATTGCGCTTCCCGTTGATCGATGCCATGGCCACGCCGATCGGCGTACTGGGCGGCGTGCGAGCGACGTTGTTCGCCGGCCTGGGCGGCGCCTACTTCGACGGCACGCCGTTCAAGATCTTCCGCCGCGACACCACGATTGAGCCGGTGGTGACGGGCTACGACAGCAACCGCCAGCCGATCTTCGGCGCGCCGGTCAGCGTCTCGGGCAATCGTTTTGTCGATGCCCGGGCCTCCTACGGCATCAGCCTCGCCACCATGGCGCTCGGCTTCCCCGTGCACTTTGACTGGTCGTGGAAGACGCTGATGAACAGGCAGTGGGAAGACGTCCAGTTTGCGCAGAGCGGCGGCAGCGAGGCCTTCCGCAAGGTCAAGTTCTCACTGTGGATTGGCTACGATTGGTAGCGTCGACTCCTGTCTGAACAGGAGTTCAGGAGTTCAAGAGCTGAGCGCCGGGGGCTGCAGTCCCGGCGCTCAGCTGACGAGAGCGCAGTCCGCTGGCCCGAATCCTGCAACGATTCCCGCCGGAGAAACAGCATGACCTGGAAAGACAAGCTCGAGCTGGGACTGAAGAACGACGCCCCCTTCCGCAAAGACAACCTGCCCGAACAACAGGTCCGCGGTCCAGAGGTGCCAGCCGGACCCGGCCGCTCGCCCATCATCCCGGCCGCCATTGAGGATGCCGCCAACCCTGTGACACCGACCATTCCCGACGATCGGCCCAAGGACCTGCACGAGAAAGACCAGCCGGTCGAGAAAGATCCGCTGATCAAGGACTAACGGAGCAGGTCGACCGTGCCCAGATCGTCTCCGGCTGTCTCCGCTTCACGCATTGCGGCGGCCCGCCGGCTTGGGTATGCTGAGTTGGTTTTTCTGAGAGCTGACGCTCCAAAGGGGATTGAATCGATGCGTATCCGAAATCTGTTTGTTTGCACGGCCGTTCTCACCGGCGCCCTCGTGACCGCCATCCCGGCTCTGGCCCAGGCCCCGGCCGCCGCCGCCGCCGCCAAGAAGGTGGACAACACCGACCCTCGAACGGCACGCTTCGGCGTGTGGGATAACTCAACCAATCCCAACAACGTCATGACCTACGAGTCCCACGACAAGGGCGGCAGCAAGCTCACCGTCAGCAACCCCAGCGATCCGAAGAGCGACTGGAGCTACGTCACGATGTTCGACGGCAAGTTCATGCCCGTCGCCGGCCAGCCGGGTTCCGAGACCGCCGTCGAGATCATCAACCCGAAGAGCATCCGCATCTACAACAAGCGGGACGGCCTGGTGAACCAGGTGGTGATCAACACGTTGTCGGAAGACAACAACATGATCAGCAACGAATACGTCCGCATGGACAAAGAAGGCAAGATCACCGGCGTCACGCACGTGATCTACAACCGCCGCAAGAAGTAGCCACGCGCTGCGGCTCACGTTGCCACCCACACGGCCGCCGGGTCCACCGGCGGCCGTGGTCATTTGGGCGCGTGGCCGCCGCCACACCAGCTCCGCATCAGCCGTCACGACACCCGGTCATTTCCTGCCATCCTGAGGCGCAGACGTGTTACCGTCAGGCACTCTCCAGCTTTCGTGAGTCCTACCCCCAGCCCCTTACGCGGGAATCGGCTGAGCAACAGCCTCTCCAAAGTCCGCGCGTCCTCAAGGGCTTCAGCGTGCCACGGTTCCAGCGCTGCCAGTCGGAGACATCATGCTCTTTGAGTTCATTGCGCTGAACCGCGACGAGATCATCCGGCGGTGCCGGGCGAAAGTGGCGGCGCGGTCGCTGCCACGGCCGACGGCGGCGGAGATCGATCACGGAGTGCCCCTGTTCCTGGATCAGCTCGTGGACGCGCTGCGTCTGGGACAGACGGGCAGTCTGGCGATCAGCGAGAGCGCCCTGCTGCATGGGCACGACCTGCTGCTGCAGGGCTTGACCATGTCACAGGTGGTGCACGACTACGGTGATGTCTGCCAGTCGATCACCGAGCTCGCGGTCGAGACGCGGGCGCCAATCAGCGCCGAAGACTTCGGGATGCTGAACGGTTGCCTCGATAGTGCCATCGCTGGTGCCGTGACCCAGTACGGACGCGACCGCGATCAGGCCACCCTCGACGGCCAGGCGGTGCGCGAGAACGAGCGGCTGGGCTTTTTCACGCATGAACTGAAGAACCTCCTGCACACGGCGCTGCTCGCGTTCGAGGTCGTCAAGTCCGGAAACGTCGGCGTCGCCGGCACCACCGGCACGGTGCTGCAGCGCAGCCTCCTCGGCGCGCGCGACCTCATTGCCCGGGCGCTCGCCGAAACCCGGCTGACGCAAGGGGTCCAGAACCGGGAGCCGTTTCTCGTCGCCGACTTCATCAACGAACTCGTGCCGGCGGGCACGCTGGCGGCCAACGCCCACGGCATCGCGCTCTCGGTCCCAGCCGCCGCGCCAGACCTGGCGGTCGAAGCCGACCGCCAGGTACTGGCGGCGGTGGTGATGAACGTGCTGCAGAATGCTTTCAAGTTCACGCGACCGTGCACCACCGTGACGCTGCGGGTCGACGCCACCGCCGAGCGGATCCAGATCGAGATCCAGGATGAGTGCGGCGGTCTCCCGAACGGCGACGTCGACCAGTTGTTCCACCCGTTCGAGCAGCGCAGCGCCAACCGCACGGGCCTGGGTCTGGGCCTCGCCTTCAGCCGGTGGGCCACCGAGGCGAACGGCGGCCGCATCACGGCCCGCAGCCTCCCTGGCGTGGGCTGCGTCTTCACCATCGACCTGCCGCGGTGCCCGGTTCCGGCACTCGCCACCGCGTCGTCTCGCCCCCTGGAGCCACATGGCATTGATTGACAAGAGCCTCGCTGGAGCGGACATCAACACCGCCGCCAGGCACGCCGAAGAGTTGCTGACCACCGGGGCCCTGCAAAGCGCCATTTTCAACAGCGCCAACTTCTCGAGTATCGCCACCGACGCCAAGGGCGTCATTCAGATCTTCAACGTCGGCGCGGAACGCATGCTGGGCTACACGGCCGCCGAGGTGATGAACCAGATCACCCCGGCCGACATTTCCGATCCGCAGGAAGTGATCGCGCGCGCCAAGGCGCTCACCGTCGAACTGGGCACCCCGATTACGCCCGGCTTCGAGGCGCTGGTGTTCAAGGCCTCGCGCGGGATCGAGGACATCTACGAGCTGACCTACATCCGCAAGGACGGCAGCCGCTTCCCGGCGGTGGTGTCGGTCACGGCGCTGCGCGACGCGCA
>ENA-ORBV01009939-ORBV01009939.1-microbial-mat-metagenome-genome-assembly--contig:-NODE-9939-length-15402-cov-5.254290_pt1 | contig 15402 bp, 13 predicted proteins | sample MGYA00237777_ERZ505514 | MGnify/ENA primary metagenome ERZ505514 (study PRJEB26160, sample SAMN06269048) | microbial mat metagenome | isolation source: Oligotrophic lake microbial mat | place... | reverse complement strand
TGGGGCAGTTCCTTCCTTCACTTCAAATGGTTTTGCAGGAGCAGACTTGCGGCCAAACTTGCATCGCAACACAAAATTCTGATGGGATTGCTTTCGGATTCTCTTTTCCACCTTGAACTTCACAAGCTCAACAGACAAAAGCCTGGCATGCTGGATGATCTTTTCCCAAACATGATCCACAGAGTTCCAGTCTGGAGGATAAACAGCAGCGGGCAATCTGATTCCAATGTTGTTTTTGATCTTGTCACAGTTCTTCTCCATCCATTGCCAAGCGGAAGGTCAGTGACCTTCCACTGAGCACTTGAAAACATCGGAAATGTTGATGGAATCTTTTCCTGCATCGTTCTCAATGAGGATTTGGGGACACTCCCATGACTCTAGTTCGTCTTCTGGATGCCCATGGTTGAGCAAGCCATCAGGGTTGTCCTCCTCCATGTCAATCAGCTGCAGTCCATGCTTCATGATGACGGAGAAAAGAGGGCCATTGGTTAGACAATGTTGTGTCGCACAACAAAGTGATGCAAGAAATGGTGTTGCGCAACAAAGCACAGATGCTTGATGATGCAACAAGATCATGTTGGTTTTTCCTGTTCCAGGATTTGTGAGAAGACCAAGGGGATGCCAGTGACAGGGCGAAAATGGACCATGCTGTGTGACGCAACATCATTGCCATTCAAATGCACATTTTGTTGCGTGACACAGCAGTGACATCTGACCAATGCCCATGCCTATGTTGGGCAACACAGCAGTGGTTTCCGACCAATGCCCAAAACAGCATTGGGTGTTAACTGCCACTTAACTCCCAATGACATGGGGGCATTGCTGTGTTGCGCAACAAAGTGTGGTTTCTACGCCACTGCGGCGCCCACGTTGCGCAACCAAGCATTGCGCCCCGGCAGTGCTTGGGTGCGCATTAATGTCATCTGCTGGCGTTTTAATTAAAATGTCGTCCGAGACGGCAAGCCAGTAGCAATTTTACGGTGGACACGTTTTCACGATTGCAGGGCGTGAGGGCGGTCCTGCTTAATAGCTAGGCCATTCTTCGGTTAATCTTCCGTTAATCTTCGCTTAACAAACCACAATCTTCGTTTAATCTTCGAAGAATGTTGTTAAGTCTTCGAAGAATCTTTGGCAATCTTCGCTCAATCTTCCTCTAATCTTCGAAGAATACACATTTAACTAGTAAATAATGTCAAACCGTCTTCGAAGAATCTTCTCTTAATCTTCGGTCAATCTTCGAAGATTGTCTCTTAATCTTCGAAGATTGCTCTAAGTCTTCGACTAATCTTTCTTAAGTATCGAAGATTCTTCGTTAAATCTTCGATGACTCTTCGATGACTACTGTGAAGTAGGACCGCCCAGGCCAGGCTGGCCAAACGTGCAACTACACCACAGTCATGATTTTATTAGCACGCCACAGACCGCAAAAACCTCACGGAGCAGAAAATTGATCCAACAGTTTCGAGAGATTTGTACTAACAATGGCCTCCTCACCCCCGTCTATCCAAGGACGCCGTTTGGAAGCTCAGTCCTTCCCCTCTCCCGGCCATGTCCCTCCAACTTTCTTGAGTCGGTCACGCTGTTTGATTGATCTCGGCAAAGTTCTCATTGTGTTGACGGAGGGCTCCAAAGACACCGCTGAACTTGCCTATCAGCGTACGCTCTATCGTCTCGAGCTATCAACCACGCGTGAAACTGTTGCTTTTGTTGACGACTCTCGTTTTTCCAAGGATGAATGTGAAGTGTTGCTGATGAACGAATTGGAAGCTTTTCCCAATTGCCAGATTGTCGGCGTCCGCTTCCCTTTTTTTGACGAGGGAAAGCAGCACATGACAAAATACCGCCCTTGTGTGGCTCTTTGGGGAAGCCAAGGCCCAGCTCTCTATGTCTCCTTCTACATGGGGGCGCCTCGATCTTCTGAATCCGCTTCTTATCCCTGGGAAATCTATCTGAAGGGCAAAACAGACCTCGCACCGTCGAACGCCCCAGATCATATTTTGGATGTGACGAAAGTGTGTGGGTTGCCTGAAAAGTACTTTCGGCCGGGAGACGTTGTTGATGGAAAGTCGACTTGGGCATTGTTTTATCTCAACAACAATGATGAACGCTCTGTTTTGACGGCTAGTGAACCAGAATTGCTGCGCGGGAAAGTGCTTGATGCCCTTGTAACAATGCTTCGTCAAAGTCCGCTATCCTACATGGATGCAACCCAAGAGCTGGATGTCGGTTCTTGGGTTGAAAGTCTTGAACTTGTTGACGGCGAATGGTGTGTGGGCTTGACGCAGTATTCTATCGATCCAGTTGAGCACAAGGTTGAAGGCGCAATCGGTGCAGCTATTTCTGATGAATTGAGCGGAGATGATGCTGACTTCGGCGTTCCACTGGTTGCCGCTCTCAGTCAGTCGCGTGACAGCGATTCCGATGGTTCGCAAGTTGTCTGTCAGCCGCCAGCGGCGCCTTTTTTTGATTGTAGTACCGGTGCATGGGGACCTTTGTAGTGCCGGTGCATGGGGCCAAGATCCGATCGAGCAAAAGGGAAGTCAAACCAACGGTGTTGGTAGTATCTGCAGAAATCATAAATATTTTTCATAATTTTATAAGCTTGATTTTACTTCATCGCATGTTTACCCTGGTATCTTTTCAGACTTTTTTGACAAGCCTGACTACCACCAAGTTGGTCTGAGACAACAGCGAAGAATGGTCGCTCCTTTGGCTCCTTGGCCTCTTGTGAGTGACGACCAATTTTTTGTTTATTGGCGCATAGGAAATAGCGCGCCAAGAGGTTATCACATTCCGAAGCCATCAAAATCCACGTCTGAACCCGAAGGCGCTGGAATAGGAAACCTCTCAATAGCTTTCTCAATTAATCTCAATGCAGTCTTCTGTTGTTGTTTGTGAAACATGTGATAGTTTCTACAACTCATTTTAGTTCACTACGACCCCCCCCTCTCGTTATATCACCTTACTTAAAAAGAAACGCAACTCCAGATGCACAGGATTTACTCCATCGTAAAACGAACAATGATGAAACAATTATTGGTTGCAATTGTCACCGCTCCATTGTTTGCGGTGGGGATATCCGCCGTGACGCCAACGTTTGGTGCGAAGCTTGTCACTGACAAGTTGACTGGTAGCGGCAGCGTCAGAAGGGAGCTTTACGAGGAATGCAAAGAAGGTGGGAAAATAGTACACATTCGCCCTGAGTGCTGCCTAGATACCATGGATGTGCAAGCGGGATCTAAACATCAACCAGCATGGCTAAATCATAACAGTCACAGCCATACAAACAATCACCAGGATGATTTTTGTAAGGATGAAGTCAACCAGGCCGATTGGTTGTCCCACTTGGATAAGTACTGCTATGCGACTATTTCCACCACGATGGGTGCAGTTGTGGAATGCTCGTATGACTATTGGAAGGACAATTACGCCTGCCACAAGCAGGCCAGCGATACATGTCGTCGTCTAAGGGGGAAAACAGTACATTCCAATTTAACAATGGTGTGTGGCGATAACCTGATCATGACGATCCGAAATCACATGGATTGTCTTGGATATACGTGTTCCAAACATGATGCTCGAGAGTTTGTTTTGACTTACATTGACAGCCAGAATAAGCGCCAATCGTTTCGCCATAGGGCGGATGGCGAATGCAGATTCACCGAGATTAACGGAGTCTCCATTGATACCATGAAACGACAAGATGCAACCCGTAATACTGTGGTCATTGTCAGTTTGCTGATTGTTGCTGTGATTGTGGGGTATCTGCGATATTACCTCATGCGAGACTTGCCTGAACCAAACTCAATGGTCGAAATTCCGCGCGTCCACAGACGACAGATGTTGCGGACCCCGAATGCATACACCGCCGTCAAAGCCACCACACCCGCGACGGAGTTTGAAAGGGAATTCGCTTGATAGATGTTTTGAAATTGTTATATTCATTTTAGTTTTAGTATGCTGCAGCCACGTCACAAAATTTACAATTCGTCTTACTTGCTCAGCGTGAGTGACTGTAATGCCCGCCTCGTTTGAAGCACTGCCAATAGCTAGATGCAGCGCATATTCAGCTAATGGTGATGTAGCTATAGCTAACATTCGATTCTCTCACAAAAGACAAGATAGAATGCTGCGTCATGGTGGCAAGTTGCTTTCGCTACCACCCTGCGTTGTTTTCCGTCGGAATACGGAACAGGAAAAGGTTCTGGAGGATCGAACCCAGGACCTCGGACAAGAAGAACGCACTGCCCCTATGGTACTTACAATACAGCTACATACATGAACCTGGAGTGGACGGTCAAACGGATCATACGGTTAGAGATCGGTTTGGAATCTTCTGAAACGTCGAAATTTGAATTTTCTGTTGGCATCAAATTTTTGGCTAGTTCCTAACCAACAGTTAGCTGGTTACTCAAAACTTGGTGGTTACTTGTAAAATAGAGTTACAATTTTGGGCGTTGAAATATCAAAAAGGCTAGGATGATGTCAGAAGTGTCCATCAGTTCATGCAACTAACATAGAACCAAAAGATGAAAGAAGAGCACCGCCAACACATAGCAGTGGCAGCAGCAGTAGAGAACCGTTTCTTGTAGCAGTGGCAGTGGCAGCAGCAGTGGCACAGCAGCAGAGAACAGTGTCTCTCTCATACTAGAAAGATGGGTTTCAGCAGCAGCAGCAGCAGCACAATAGTGGACCCGGGTCCTTGGCCCTTGATTATGACCCTGTTGTTGTGCTTGGTTTTCGTCCTACTCCTGCCTCTGGGCGTTGCCGTACGGCAGCAGTATCATCATTATCGTCAAAAGAAGAAGAAAAAGGCGACAGGTGAAAACGAAACAGTGGCCTGCCACATGGACGATGGGGACGTTGACGATGATGAAGATGACGACGACGAAGATGATGAACGATTCTACGGGATAAGCGGGGAACGGGACGAGGCGGTACAGGAAGGGCTTAACCCAAACAGGGACTGTCGGAATACGGGTGGGTTCAAATCCCATCGCCGTGCTATGGGACTGGGTCGTTTGCTCAAGAAAGTACCATGCGCCATGGGATGCGATTGTACTGGTGGCGCCGATGATGTTTTCGCAACGAATGGTGAAGAAGATGATGATGACTCGCTAGATGATGATGATGACGATGATGATGACAGGGATTTGATGGCACAACTCATCGATGACTTTGAGCAGCTGAACGGCTTGGAAGATTATGATGACGAGAACGACGAAGATGAGGAAGGAAATAAGCCCCAGGACGGAGGAGGTGGCTCGGATCCTGCGTGTTATGTCCGTATGGAGGGTCAAACCCTACCGTATGCCGAGAAATACAAGATCAGTCTGTGTTGTGGCCCCCGACCGTGGTACACTTACTACCTGTCGAAAGGCTTTCTACGCAAACTCTGGAAACTTGCTTCCTGGGACTCTGAAATGAAGTACATTGTCCATATGGCCATTCCCTACACGCTTCACGCCATTGCGGTCAACGTTTTCGAGCTCGGAGAACTTGCAGTAATTGGGCAGCTTATGGCAAACAACGATGCCGATGTTCTTGGATCCTTCTTGGCCGTGGACTTGATCCTGAGGCTTGCTACCATGTTGTTGGATGGAGCCATTGGTAGCCTTAAGGTGCTTTGCAGCCATGCAGTAGGTGCTGACAATTATGTTCTGGCGGGCAAGTACGTCCAGCTGGCCATTCTGCTCCATCAAGCCATCTTCTTTCCAACCATGGCGCTCTTCTGGAACCACATGGATAATATTGTCCTGTTTTTGAGTTTTGACGAGGTGGCTGCTGTTGATGCAGAAGCCTACGGACGCTTTGCTCTGGTGGCAGTGGCTGTGAAAGCTTATGACGCTTGCCTTCACAATATGCTGGAGGTATGCGGCTTTGATTGGTATTCTTCTGGTATGGACATAACACGCGCACTGGTGAGCCTTGGAGGCGTCCTTGCGGTTGGAATGTTCATCGAGGATGCGCCGCTATGGATGGTTGGTGCAGTTCATGTGGCTACTGCCACCCTCTTTTGCCTATTGAATGTTACCATTGTTATCCACAAGAATTGGTTGCCCGAATTTTGGAGTGGTCTCCGAAGTTTTGCCTTGAAGGATTCTCGAGCTGTGAAAACCTTCATTAAGACGTCGGGGCCTCTATCGCTGGGATATATTGTGGAATACTGTGAGTGGGAAATTCTCTTCATCTTTGCTGCCGTAAAAGGGTCAGAAGAAGTAGCTGCGTGGGGGCTATTGGGTTATATCTGGCAACTTGCAGAGCAGGTCAGCGTTGCCATTGCAGATAACTCGGAAGTTCGAGTAGCAACACTTCTTGGGTGTGGCTGCCCAGCGAAAGCTCGGTATTCGTCGCACAAGTCTCTCTTTCTGGGAATCATTACTTCTATCGTCATGTCTGTGATTATTTTGGCATTTCAAAACCAACTTCCTACGTGGTTGACAAAGAATGAAACACTTCAGCGCATGCTAAGTGAGCTGCTTCCACTATTTTGCGTTGGTCTTTCTGCGCTGACGTTGGGTAGCATGAGCTGGACCATTATCTGTGCCCAGGGACGCACGAGACTTGCAACGATGGTGACATTCATGGGTTCTGCTCTCGCCACTCTGCCATTTGCCGTGATCAGCACCTTTGTGTTGAATTGGAATTTGGAGGGTCTTCTGGCTAGTGTTGTCTTAGGGTATGCTCTCTCGGGCATTGTCAATTCTTTCATTATGGTTACGTCAAAATGGGAAAAGATATCAGGGAAAGTAGTCGAAAGGAATGCTCAAAGGAAAGCTGAAACCGAGGTAATGAAGATGAAGAGACAGGTGAAAAAAGCTGTTAAAAAAGCCAAAAGAGAAGCCAAGGCAGCCAGGAAGGCAGCCAAGAAGCTTCGAGAGAAAGTGAACACAAACGAACTGGACAATTGCTACAGTGAGGCGCGCGAATTTGAGCTCGTGGACAAAAAGGGGTAACTTGGGGTTTGCTCATGAAATAGCAACATTTATACTCTAGCAAGGTTGTAGTCGTCGTATGATGATGAATTTTTTTGCTAGCTACTAGTCATTCATAAGTATTGTCGGTTTTGACGTGGTGCCAGTGATGAAGATTGGTAGTGAAATATTAATATGAATCTTTGCTACTTAGTGTTGTATCCAACTGAGATCACTACATTGTATGAAATGAAGCACGTTGCATTCCAACCAGCCGTCCAGTTATTAGTATTCACACTGCAGAGAATATACCGCAATGCGTTTTCTGTTTCCTTCTCGTTTTTTACTGGGCACCCGTTTCATAGACCAAGGCAATAAATTCAGTTGCCGTACAATGTGCCACAACTTGTGGACCATCATCCTCATTGGCGGCGTTGTTGTCGTCCTTTCCTCCTCCTTGTTTTTCGTTCCCCTGCTTTTCGCTCATGACGGCGGTTTGAAGGGGTCGAAAGTTCTCTCCTTGCAAATCCGTGGCAGTATCCAATTCGCAGGCGGAATTTCTGGATTGGGTCAATAGATGTGTCATTTGTTTATACTGACGACGAGAAACCGTACTGTAGGTTGAAGAATAGAGAATCCAAAAATGCAGGGATGAGATTTTCAATCAGGAGTATGCCAGAAGAAAAAGAGTCCACTCGCTTGCCAATACGTACAGTGGTGTGTCGATGATACGCCAATTCACTTTTCCAGTACAAGGGGGTGCCGTCAAACTTCCTTCATAGGAATAATACCAAATGCCTGGCCATAGATTGTAGGGAAAGACTCTACGACGTGGTCCAATTCCATATACTTGACATCCATTCCCATAGGCATCGGGTGTACATTTGTTTTTGTTGCCTTGAAGCTTGCGTCGTTCCTCTCGTTCGAGGGCGTCTTCTTCAATCATGGCCGCGGTCATGGTGGCATTGTGTCCTTGCCAATACTCTTGCAAGGCTGCCATATAGCCGGACACTTGTCGCAAATCACCTCGCAAATGACGACGGCCATCCTGTGCTCCTTCTTCTCCCACGAGCGTTCGTCTTCGTTGACACGTATCCGCTTCTAAAATGGATTTTCGCTGCCATCCATCCAACAAGTATCGTTGAAATTCCAAATTATCTTCGACCGATTGAGAAGCATCAATCAAGACACTGACAATGACCAATTCATCCGGTCGTGTGGTTCCCATGTGGACCATTTGCAATTCGGCATCGTATCGTTTTCCATTAATGACGTGTTCACTACGAGCATGCAATTCCACCCACAACAAGACAAAATGTTCTTCAATATCCTCCTTGCTGTTGCCGCCCAAATTGGCCAAGACACCATTGAGCCTTACCGTGGGTCGTCGACACGTCTTGTCGGTGCGTGGCAAATAATAGCGCAAAGAATAGGGTGTCAATTCCCAGGGCGCCGTCGCATCTTCTTGGGGCGTGGCCAATTCCAAGGGATGACGACAATCGAGTTGCGAATTGAATTGACGGGCTTTCAACTCTTCGGTATCGGTACAGGTGTCTGCCAAAGGCAAGAGCTCAATGGGGGAGGGATGCGATTCTTGGCCACATTGATTGGGGGTGGAAGCATCCCATGACAACAAGGCACTACCACCAGTAGCAGTAGTAGCGGCGTTGTTGGGCTGCTTGGTATTGTCAAAGGTGGCAGCTCCCGCTGTGAGTCGGACCGCTTCCCATTCACCCCATCCAGTTTCAGTGGATTTGACCGAGTCCCATTTATCGGGACCATTGCTATGAAGAGCATCGTAGGAATATTCGGTTCGGTAAGCGTCGGACCAGCCTTCCAAATTGGCAGGTTGCTGGGCCTGTACTTGATTGGTCGTGAGACCAATCATCAGCACGACCAGAGTCGTGACCATGTAGCGACTGTCATGATTCATTCTTGCTTGTCGTCTTCTTCTTGTGGTAGTGAAGGTAGTGGTAGTCATGGCACTTTTGGTTCTTTGGTTGTTTTCCAGTACTCTAACGATGAATGCTGAAACCTTGTACGATGCAGTGCTGGCTCTATGACTGCAGAGCTAGCTAGCTAGCTAGCTAGAGTAACAATTCAGTCAGTGGAACAACCATACAGCAGTCGATGATAGTTAGTATCCACTGCTCTCTTCCCATGTTCGCGTGATCGATGCCATGCCATGGGATGCGATACATAATTTGGCAGATCGCACACACACCCATCTCCTCATTGGCACGAACCTTCCGTTGGATCGGATGGAAACCTGCCAAAATTGTGAGCGTTTAGAGCAGCGTCACGCACGGATGTTGGCGCATGCCGAACCTGCTCCCTCGATGAAATAGATAAACCCTAACCTTCTGGAGTCATGTTTATTCGGGATTAAAAAGCATTCCGCTTCCCTTCTTCTTTTTTGAATTCGAAATTTGCCCCTTTCATCGCCATGTATGTTTGTCATGGTGCAATTGAATAATAGAGGTGCTGCGTGGTTCCCCAAATCAATGACAATTTATTGTCCCAAGCATTTATCTCCTACAACAGCTAGCTACTCGAGTAGTCTAGTCTAGCTCGTAGATGAAGTAGACTAAGAAGAGGCTCTCATCATTCTTTCCTACTACTTCAATTGATTACAATGAACCCTTTACTATTATTGCTCCTCTTCATTGTTTGCCAGTGCGGCTTACCGGTCGTGGAGTCTTTCCACCTGCAGACACCGACGACAGCAGCAACAGCCGCGGCTGCCTCGTCCTCAATGACCATTGCCAAAAAAATCAAGGTAGAATTTGAAGTTGATTTACCCGATGGAATTGACATTCCCATGAATTCCTTGGACTTTGGAGAAGTCCAAAAACTCCAAGATGAAGCGGCGGCGGAATACACCGGCCTTTTACGAGAGGCCATTTTGTCCACCCTCCGAGAACTACAAGACTTGACCAATAGGGAAGAAATTCGTCAACTTCAAGCCTGGCGTCTCACTGCTTCCAAGGAATACAAGGATGCCATTTCGGGGCCCTACCAAGAGCTGGTCAAGGCTGTGGACACGGCTATACCAGAGCCACTCAAGAATACAAAAGTCTTTGACAATGCCAAATACGTCAATCAAGAAATCATTGCTCCGACCTATCAAAACATCTTGACGAAATTAACAGCCGATGATACGTATGCTCCGGCCAAGGCTACCAATGAGAATATTTTAAAGGGATACAATACCTTTTTGACCAATACCTATCATGCCCTCCTGGATGCTTATCCCGACAGCGCCATTGAACAGCAAAAAGTCAACAATGATGCCCTTTCCAAAGGCTACAATGCCTTGATTACACAAGTCAATCAAGGATTGGTCCAACCCACTCTGAGCAGTGCTCAAGAAATCGTGGAAGCAACCAAAGAAACCAATCAAGGTTTGTCGGGAAAGTACCAAGAATTTGCCACGGGCATTTATGCGGCCGTTTCCACCGTGGCGGATCCCGTCGTCCAACAATCCACAGCCTTTTTCGAGGCCACGGCCGCCGCCAATCGGAATATTTGGGTCCCCCAATACAATGCCGTTTTGACGCAACTTTATCGAGGGGGGGTGGAACCTGCCGTCCAAAAAGCCGCCCAAGCGGTCACGACGGCATCCACACAGACGTTGCAAAGCATCCAGACGGCTCAGGCCGAGGCGGTCCCGGCCTACAATGCTTGGATTACCGAGACGTATCTCGGACTACAACAAGAAGTGGATGCTACCGTAGGACCTGCCTTGAAAGATTTTGCGACTCGGTTGCATGGGACCTTGCCCAATCTGAAAACCCAAATTCTGGCTACATCCGTGGGAATTTCCAATGGTTTTCAAACGGTTGTTTCGGAAGCCACGAATGATATCGTGTCGAGAATAGATGCTTTGATTTCCTTGCAAGCACAAATTTTGGCTTCGCCACCACCCGATGTCGGACGTTTGGCCCAACAATTGTCGTCGTCGTCGTCGCCTCCGATAGTGGTGGATCCATCTACAATCTTCCCCACCGATGCGGCACAGACATGGGCTACCACGGCGGCAGCACAATATCAACACTTTGTGTTGGATGCGGCCATTACCATTCGAGATATTATTGTGACAGCCAGTAGCAGTGGTGGTTTTTAAAAATAATGAATAAAGCGAGAAATGAGGAGTGGGAAAAGAGACGAGAGATTTGTTTGTAAAAAACGTGGGAACTGTTGCCATATTTATGGAAAAGAAAAAGATTCGGGCTGTGGTGAATGCTGCTTGGGCTTTCAAAAAAAATATCCAACAGTCTAGTCTTTAGAAAGTTTTGTTAAGAAAAATAACACGATTGTTAATGGGAAAATTTAAATGTAAGAACACTATACCTCTACTCTGCTGGCATTACTTGCGCAGGGGCAAGCATTCCTTTTACAATGAGTGTGCTGACAACCGCACAACATATGGGTGCAATCAAACTCAAGCCCGGTGCAACACACCTCATCAGGTACTGTGCCGGATAGGTGAGCGTTGTTGCGGATATCCAAATCAAATTGACGCCTCCCCCTCGATGCATCACGCTTCGTCTTCAAGTTTGCTAATTCAGGTGGAATTTTCCCAGACAACTTGTTGTTTGAAAAATTGGCCCACAACACAGTTTTTTCAAAACCAGCCGGTGGTAGACGACCCAATTCGCTAGGGAGAGATCCCGAAAGCAAATTGTGCTCTAGCATCAGATTACTCAAATATCTCGTTGCTAACCCAATCTCGCTTGGGATATTCCCTGTCAACGAATTATTCCGCAAATTCAACCTTTCCATTTTTTGAAGAAGTCCCAGCTGGCTAGGGATAGACCCAACGAAAGAGTTTGACGCAATAGACAAACTGGCCAGCTCTGTCAAAAGCCCGATTTCGGTTGGAATGCGCCCCTCCAACGCATTCAGTCCCAGACGAAGTTCTGTTAGGGATCTCAACAAACCAACCTCACTTGGTAGGAAGCCTGTATGTCTGTTCAATGTAAGACGAAGCGTAGTCAAAGACTGCAGCAAACCTATCTGGCTCGGGAGTGAACCTGCCATAAAAGTACATTCCAGCGCGAATCCTAGCAGATGACTGAGTAAACCCACCTCTGTCGGCATTGTTCCGGTCATGAGGTTCGCATAACAGCCAAACAGGTCGTTGTCGTACCCAAGGTTCAATATTTTCAATCCCGTCAAGAGTCCAATTTCGGTCGGAAGTGTTCCGGTGATCTTGTTGTTAACAATGCTAATGAGTTTTAGAGCCGTCAAGCGAAAAAGCTCACTTGGAAGTGAGCTTGTCAAGTTGTTATGATCAAGCCAGAGACCTTCCAATTTTGGCATAAGCCCAATTTCACTTGGAATCGATCCCGTCAGGTGGTTGGCTTCCAGATGCAAGTTGCTTAGATCTGTCAAATGGGCCAGTTCAGTTGGGATTTGGCCGGTCAGACCAGCACTCTCAAATGCGTGGTTGAGATCCAACCTTTGCAATGCTGTCAGCTGTCCCAACATCGACGGAATGGATCCAGAGAGCTTGTTCTTAGAAAGATCCAAACTTTTCAATGCTGTCAGCTGTCCCAACATCGACGGAATGGATCCAGAGAGCTTGTTCTTCGAAAGATCCAAAGTTTCCAGTGCTGTCAGCTGTCCCAACATCGACGGAATGGATCCAGAGAGCTTGTTCTTCGAAAGATCCAACCGTTTCAATGCTGTCAGCTGTCCCAACATCGACGGAATGGTTCCAGTGAGTTGATTTCTAGAAACATCCAGAGAATCAAAATACCATGTCACATTTCCCAGCTCTGAGGGAATGGGTCCAGTGAGTTGATTTTGACACAGCTTCAGAGATCTCAATTCTGTCAACATTCCCAGCTCTGAGGGAATGGTTCCAGTGAGTTGGTTTTGACACAGCAACAGAGATCTCAATTCTGTCAACATGCCAATCTCTGAGGGGATGGTTCCATTGAGTCGGTGGCCATGAAGGTGGAGTTCAGCCAACTCTGTCAACATGCCAAACTCTGAGGGGATGGTTCCAGTAAGTTGGTTGCCAAAGAGCCAGAGATATCTCAATTTAGCCAACAATCCCAGCTCTGAGGGAATGGCTCCGGTGAGTCCCTGGTTATCAAATGGACCACTTAGAAAGATGTCAATCATTTCAGTGAACAGTCCCAACTCAGTAGGGAAGGTACTGGTTCCGGTCCTGTCAAAATAACAAATTTGAGATGTAGATTTGCTGTCATATGTCGCTCCAAGTATTTCCACATAGGGTGGGACGACTGTGTCAAGCTCACTAGTAGGAGGAGGTGGTTCACATTCATATGTTGTTTCAGTTGTTGGCGACCATGTTGATGGGTTGCTTGTGCTGTTCCTACTAGTAGGAGAAGCTGTTGCCCCGCCACTACTAGGGGATGGAGACCATGTTAACACACCAACGCCCGAGGGACTGCTAGCATAGGCATTGGTTGGCCTACTAGTAGTGGTTGCAACTGATGAATTTGGAGGAGCACTTAAGATAATACTTGGCTGACGACTCTTCGCCAACAGGGAACTTGGAGATGAGGTCGGAACCTGGCTTTTGGTGGGCACTGCTGTTGGGCCGGGTGGGGCGGAATCAGGTCGAGCGGTGCTAAATGTGTTTTCGGTAAGGGTGGAAGATGGGGACGGTGTAAATAGGCTGTTGGTGCTGTCGACACGTCCGCTCATTCCCAATGTCAGACCCAATCCAATGGCCATCGCCAGAATACTAATAAACACCATGACTCCCAAAAGAAATTCTGATCTCGATTTCCCGGCGGCTATTTTATAAGATGCAAAGGCTCGAAACTGATAAATGAAATCATCTATTTCGGCACAGTTGTGTTCCCTGAGAATATATTGGAGGATCTTGTCGTGATCAATGGGGTCATAGGCAACGGCATCCCGACAACTCGTTTTCACACGGGCAAAGGTATCTGGGCCTGTCACATCCGTTCGGTGTGGAATCATTCCTAGCTTTTTGGCATGAAGCAGTTCTGCCACACACCACATTCTAGAGTATACATCCACAGTAGAGTTTCGAACCACAACATAGCTGGATGATTGAGAAAGGGCTTTCATAAAGGGGGAACTATCCAAGGAGTCCTCCGCTGTCCCAATTTGGCTAGAAATGATTTGGTCATTCCCCTGCTCCAAAGCAGTGGCACATATCCATAAATTGGGTTTGTTCATTTTGGTATGAAAGACCTGTCGAATCGACTGTAGAGGTTGGGTAGAGCATGTTTAGAACGTATCACAACATTAGAGGAATAGGTAGATGTATCCCAATACTAGACGAATATTAGGCTCACAAGGAATATGCACCGAACGTACCTCCACAAAAGCAGGAAAGGGCTCATCCCACGCATGGGTGATAAAAGCATCACATTTCAAACCCTCTGGATTGAGCTGCAGGGCATAGGGTTTCCATGTTTCTTGGCAGGAAGGTTCAATAATGGCATGATTGACATCCCGCATGGTTGCGTTGGAATAGGCACGACGACCCAATTTCTTTCGTGCCTTGACTTCTAAATCCATCAACTGCTGGTAGGTAATAGCACACATGGCTGGGTCATAGATTTCCGGCCGCCGTAGCACGTCGTGGTTTCTTTGGTGTGCATCCTCGTCCTGTGTTTCTTCGTCTTGAAATAAGCGTGAATTTGGAATCGTCTCATCTTCTTCTGCCTGCGAATAATGGTTTGCCGATCCTTCTTCTAATCTTGCTTCTCCTTGCCGTTCTCTTGGACGGGCCCTCGTCGAATTGAGCCGCAGCAGATGAGACGACTCGGCTGGCTTCATCCCGCTTTCGCCGCACTACATACAGAAGCAGTACAGTACGGTGCACCTGGCTGCCAGCTTCTCTTCCCCGGCGGCAGTTGGTTATTCCTTCCGTTGATCGTCCTCCACCTTATTTGGAAAGGTTTTACTCATTTGCAGGCAGCGTTGGCGCCCCTTCTTTATCAATACTGAAGCGTTATAATTGCTGTGGCAGCAGACTAGCCAATTGGTACAGTCATCGTCGGGCCTCTGTGGCAGTAATCTAATACTTGTAGTACGTTCATTAGTTTCAAGCTGTTGTTTGCTTGAAGTGCTTTATTTTATTTTCGACTGTTTTTGCCGCAGCCGTACATCGTTTTATATGACGCGGCGGGCATTATTGATAGGAATATGAGCTTCATCCCAAGTGAGGAATCACAGGTATTGGGCGCGATTACGTCTGACCCGTTTACCTCCCCGTTTAATTATGAGATGAGCCTCCCATATCGCGGCGGTGGCGAATTACGCGACCTCGATAACGATGGTCAGACCGATAGCGGCGTGAGCGTATATGTGCTGACCGTGACCTCGAACACATGGAACGGGCCGTTTTTGGAGTTGCGCGACGATTTTGTGACGGGGATTATCCGCTCGGCAGAAATCTCCAACGATGTTGACCGCTTTTTGCAGGTCACACGGGGATGGATAGCCGTCTATGCGCCGGACAATCAACAGG
>ENA-ORBV01009938-ORBV01009938.1-microbial-mat-metagenome-genome-assembly--contig:-NODE-9938-length-15403-cov-4.074840_pt1 | contig 15403 bp, 17 predicted proteins | sample MGYA00237777_ERZ505514 | MGnify/ENA primary metagenome ERZ505514 (study PRJEB26160, sample SAMN06269048) | microbial mat metagenome | isolation source: Oligotrophic lake microbial mat | place... | reverse complement strand
TTTCAAGCAGAAGACGGCATACGAGATTCGCCTTAGTCTCGTGGGCTCGGAGATGTGTATAAGAGACAGCCCTTGGACGACCAACTCCGCACAGCTGTCACGCTCGAGTGAGTCCTTGACACTTCAGAATCTTTCCAGGACACACTGCACTGGGGTGGCATGCTGTTGGATGGTCCTTGGTCTGATTGTGATTCATTTTGTGTGCCTCGGATGGCGCTTTCTGCAGTTCTTGGGGCACTGGTTTTGCCTTCACAGCTCAACAGATGCGATTGTGCCAGCTTGTCCAGCATTTGTTTTCCAACATCCTGAAACTAAACTGTCGAAGGCCTGTTTCACCTTGTGGCCGTGGGGACTACTAGCACATTGTCAAGACAAAAGCATGCACAACTTGGATGGTTTGGTGGTGAATGGCAACACAGCGGCGACCCTCGGCACACAACGTTAGCGCAAGCTGATTGTGCAATCGACGCTGCTGCGAAGTGCAATGTCTCCGCTGCCTCTGTCATTTCCGCCAGACGACAGTTAGTTGACACAGAGGAGGCGTCTTGCAACAACGAAGAAGACATTGAATCAGCTCATGATTGTGTTCATGGACTGACCAAAGGACAGGACTTGTCGACTTGTTTGATGATTTCACTTCGAATGTCTCAGCGCTACGTGATTTGATAGCAGCTGATCTTGTTGTTATGATAACGGAAGGAACGCTCAGTGGAGGCAAGGCTTCTGGCACCGGGATAAATGCTGGGTGATTACGGCGGAAGGAATCACTGGTTTTATTGTCGTAGAACCATCTTGGGATTCCTCCTCTATGGCAGTTACAATGATACTCGAATGGGCGAGGACTGAACTGAAGTACACCTCCCACCAAACGTGGACATCATACTGTACATAGCACTACGAGGTTAGGTAGACACGTCAGTGACAATCCGCACTCCTATTTTCGCATATCCTAAGGTTTGCTCTTCCCGAGTCGTTTTTGACGGGATGGGTATGCAGGTAGCGGGACGTTTGCTTACGTCTCCGGGGTTTGTGTGACGATGATACAATTCTAAAAGCGTGGCGTTTTTTTTTGCTCGGAATGAAAGCCTTCTATTTCGCCAGCAAATTACGGTACTACTCAAACAAGAAGCACTGTAATATCATTAATGCTATTGGAACAAACTGTTACGATCCTAAAAAATGACACAGTGGCATTAGTAACTATAAACATAAAGCTCGCAGCACGATTGTCGTTGGATAGAATATTTTTATTCCGACAGCCCGGATGGTAACCAAAAGTGCAATCGGTGTGCTTGTCGATGCCCGGTGGGATGGTACCACTACGGGGAACGATCGTTCGTTTTGGCAGATTTCGCCGTAGTGGGGTCGGAATATGTTGCTGTGGGTTCCGAAATGTATTTTGAAGCAGTCTTGCTGGGGAGTAGCTCGACTTTTGGCTACGATTGAAACGCACATGTGTTAGGATCGCCCTGCAAAACGATGGTGTCGGCTAGGTGCAATTGGTGTCCGGAAGCTGCCATTTTTTCGCCCTCCGATTTTCAACCAAAAGCCGGAGAGTGACGAGACAGGGGTAGGCCACGATGACAAAGGAGAGGCCATCCTATCCAACTAACTGCGCTTTTTGGAGTGTGCAAGAAGGAGTTCTTCCAAACTTTGCAGAAAAACGCAACAATGATGAGGAACATCCGCCTCATGAGGATGCGCCTCCTACAAGAAAAAGACGGAAACGTAGATTTGAGAACGTTCGACAAGCCGAGAGATGTCTTGGCCTTTTTTTAGCATCCGTCCAAGGGACTGAAAAAGACGGGAGAGCCCAAATCCCCCCAACGCCATTCGTTTTGGGGAAATGCAGCCTTTGGCGCATGATGTACCATGCTTGCCGGAACGGATGGATGGGTGGGGTTGATGCGATTCGTTTGAAAATGTCGTTATGCGACATACTGCATGCATGAATGGCGGGCATTGGGATTTTTGTGGATTGTAAAAATGCAAGTCCAAAAGGCAATAAATAAGCGGAATCCGATATTGTACAGTAATGTGGCCCTGACGGCGGTGTGTCCATTTTCTTTTTGGTAAGCCTTGGGACGTCGCCAATGAATTGTGGTTTGTATTTTGAGAGTTTCGGAGCTTACACTGAAGCTGCCGTTACGTTATTCTATAGTGCCACTGGCATGGAGAAAACCGAAAAGAATTCCTCCATGAATTATTAAGCTGTTCCTCTGGTTGCCTGTTGATCCAGCAAAAACTTATAGTTCAGCAACAAGCACGAGACCTGAATCCAATAGTCATCCAACAACAAAAGAGGCAGCCATGGACGCCTTTTGTTTGTAGCCAGCACGAAGGATCCTAGGGCGGGACAGCATTCGCAGTTGTTGGGGTACATACATTGCCTGCGCACTTCTAAAATCGGTCACGAGTCCGCAATCGCGAACTCTTGGATGTCGCTAGTCTACTCGCACAGAGACTGCAAATGCAGTTATCTCTGCTCTTGCATAAACTGCTAACAATTGCAGTGCCAATCGAGTCTACTATTTCCCTATTAGCTCAAAGACTACGAGCTAGATAGCTATGTTATGGATTGAGTGATCTTATTCCTTTGTTCATGTCGATCGTGTCTGGTAGGAAATGGCACGCAGAAATCACGTAGATGTGAGTTCAGTCACGAAAACAAAAACGTTTTTGTCTAGACAAAAACGTTTTTGTCTAGACAAAAACGTTTTAGCTCTCGTGATTGAAATTTTAGCACCGGACGACAACGCTAATAAAACCAACAAGTCATCCTTTCGACGGAGCATAAATCTTTATGAGAAGCCAATAATGCAAGGGACCCGAACACCTGTAAAGACTGGAACCAGTAGGAACAGTGACGTAGGAATTGCGTACAAAAATTCTTTTTTGTCTAGACAAAAAAGAATTCCTCCACGTGATTTGTACTTATGAACGAGTACCAGATCGAGACTGGTAGGACTTAGAAGGTAGAAATCGCGTACAAAAAAACGTTTTTGTCTAGACAAAAAAGAAATTCTCTACGGGTTTTCTACTTATGTTTGAGTACCAGACGACAACCGATGACAAAACAATAAAGTCATCCTTTCTACTGAGCTTTCAGAGCGTGTGCGCGGCCAACACTGTCAAAGATCCAACATGTTGTTGCGTCACTGCTGTTGTTGACACCCGGCTACTAGTAGTAGCTAGCTAGCTATTGTTCCACTTTCTTTCGCAGAGAAAGACGAAGACGCCAATAGAATCAGTTATAAAAAAAACCATCACCACCATAACAGTAGCAACGAAGATGCATTCTTTGTCCTCATTTGTATTATGGATCGTAGCTGCGGTTGCTTCTTCGACCTCACCGGTAGTTAGCGCGTTTCTGCTACATGGCCGACCTTATCCTGTTCGAGGCGTTAGCAACACTTCCCCTCGTTGCGAGGTTTTCTTGTTTTCGTTCTCATTTGCCGGTGATGCCGCTGCCGATGTGGATGATTGTTCGCAGGGGCACAGCGAACTGAGTGGCAGCAATAGTACGAGTACCACTAGCAGCACTGCTACTGTCAAAAGTGGCTATCGACCGATTGAAGAATGGCACCAAGAAGCCACCAGTAACATTCCTCAAGGAAAATTTGCTCTCGAAAATCTCAAACGAGAAAAGTTACGATGGGCCAAAAAGTTTCAAGCACTTTCCTAGTAACAATAGAAGATTGTCTTACCTTTCCTTCGGCTTTTTTAAATGCTTTGCAAAAAGGCGTGGATGGCAAGGGCATGTGCTGTACCATCAGATCAGTAGCATTTCGGTCGAGCGGATACAAAATTAGGGAGCCTCGTGAGTTCGACAAGTCCTGCCATTTGTTTGATACAGACACTAGAGCACATAGTGTATGCGCCTAATTTTAAACAAAGTACCTGTAATATAGACACTACGTCCCTTTTTGTAGAGGCGACTCAGCACCCAGACCCAATACAAGTATTGTACCTCACGTCCTCGATATGCGGGAAGGTGATTTCCTGTGGCAGCTGGAAGCGCCATTGGCATGATTTGCAAAATGCCATTCGCAACTCGATTCGAAATAGTAGCCACTCGCAAAGCAAACTGTCATGTCGCTATTGTAATGCCGACAATCAATAGAGAGGGGTTAGAACCGCATCCGCTAGAAACTAATTCCAAGACAATTCACATAGTGTGATAATAAATTGTTCTATTGCTTTTATGAATCTTAACGAGAAAGTATGCTCACGAAGAAATAAACAAAATAGAAACTTGTCTTCGCCGAAAGACTGCTCCAGCTTTTTCGATACTATGTTGCATGCATAGAGGAGAATGGAGACATCGTTTCCTACTAGTCCATGACCGTTGCTGCCAAAAACGCTTGATTGGCAGTCCCGTTCTAGTGCTCACTACCGTCGTCCATGGAATCGCTAGGATTGTCGCTTCTAGAATATTGGTTGTTCGGCACGCAGATACTCAAAACGCTTGGATCTGCCAATAATATATTAAAGGTCCTTTCCAGGCCACGTTTCTTTCTCGACGTAAAACATACATCATCCCCGTTGTTGCGCTTTTGCATAGAACGGTCCAGACTCGACGCTGAAAACTGGAAAGGATAGAGATTACTTGTTCCACCGCGTTGTCGTAATCCTTCGGGGTATGCTTCTGCCAAGATATCTTCGACAGGTATTCCCTCTTCTGCTGCAATGTGAATTGGTAGGCAACCACTGGAGTCCTTCATTGCGGCTGCCTCCGGGTGAGCTTGTATAAGGAACCTGCAAAACTCTCGGATAGTTTCCTCCCCGGCCGGGAGGCTCCTCAACGCCGGACCATTCCTCTGAATCCCCGAATTATTTCTTTCTCTTTGACAGACATTTCGTAGAAATATATGCAGCAGAGTGTCCCCTTTGTTATTTCTCATTTGGAAACTCTCTTTGGACTGTTCATGTAAAAACGCCAAGAGTGGAAGGCCATGCTTAAAGAATAGACGTTTTCCGGCTGCCTCCAAGGTATCAAATCCATCCAATGGTTCCGAAAGTAGAATGAGGAATAGGGCGTGTGGTGCTAGGAAATGAGTATGGTGGTACATGCAGTTGACATCCGGTGCGTCTTCCTGCATTTGGCCAAGCTTGAATTTCAAAACAAAAACACATTTCTGAAAGGCTTCTTCGTTGGTAGGAGCAGTCTCATGTGTACGGCACATAATGTAATCAGTCAAGCGATAGGAATCATAGATTGTTGGAAAGGCAGAACACATCACTCATAACCGGTCGAAAGGAATGAGGCCAATGTCGAAAATTACTGCGCATTTTCTATATCTTCCTTTGTTTTCTCCATTAACAACTTGAAAGTCTCGTCGCAGCTGAAGATGCTGGCAATGTGCAGTGGACGGAGGCCGAAAAATCTGTTGTTCAATTCATGCATTTTGACCCCAATCAAACAGTCATTCAGGAAGATGTTTCTTGTGGCCAACACAGGGAGGATAAGGTCTATGGGAGCATCAAGTCTAAGGAGGCTAGAGAGAAACCAGCAGCCACTTTTAGTTTTCGAATTTCCTTGTCGCAACTTCTTTCGAATCCAGTCCCAATGTTTTCTCTCCATGTGATCACGAAAGGAATCATCTTTCGTACTGCTGCTGCTGTACTCTGTATCGGAGTCAGACATTATTTACCAGTCCTGTTCACTCCCACAACCTTTCGTCAAGATGGTTACCGAAGCGACAGCGACTTTTATAAGTTAATAATATTATAGCTATTTGCTATTCGCTGTGAAGGAGTCAACAAACAGCAACTCGAAACAACAAGCACATGCAAATTGGTTGAGTTAAGGCTAATAGCTATTTAGAGCTGTTGCTCGGTCTTGCTGCTGTGTTGTGCATGGTTCGATGTTGTCACAATCATCTAACTCGAACATGTTGCTTGTGCGGGTTTGGTTTTGAAGTTTGTTAGCTTCTGACCGCCCGGGTGAAAGATGTTTCTCTGTGAAAATTGGATCTTAGGTAAACACCTTGTGCGACCGTTTGAAGATCATGTAAAACGAATAAGACCTAAAATTGGGCCACTGTGCGATTTTGTTGAGGTTCATTCATCGATTGCATTCTATTGCATTGGTGCAACCGGTAAAAAAACCCACTGAAGTGACTTACACTGAGTAAAAAAACCCACTGAAGTGACTTAATGTAGTAGAAAAACCCACTGAAGTGACTTAATGTAGTAGAAAAAAACCACTGAAGTGGAAAAATATGACATCTGGTATTGAAATGCCTGTTTTTTGACATTTTAAAAGACATTGCATTCGTGCACCATTTTTCTCAGCTTTCTGACTGCCCGCGTTAACGACATTAGGGTTAAAAACATTGATCTTGGGAAAATACCTTGTGCTACCGTTTTTTGATGACGTCAAACGTTAAATAACAATAATCGTTTTTTAAAGTCCAGTGTGCGTACGCAGATCTAAACAACTAGCTACCAAGCCAAATCGTTACAATGAGTGTTTCCTTAATAGCGCAAAGAGGAACACCTTCGGTTCTCCCAGCCAGTCAGCCAGTCAGCAGTACTGGTCAAGTTAGGTTCTGTCTAGTAGGATATCAGCTAGCTAGATAGTCAAACGTCATTGTTGAAAAGAGCAGCCTAGCGATGCGCTGCGCCTTCGTAGCTTTACCATGGAGTAAAAATCATTCTTCCATTATTGAGAGTAGTTGATGACTTGCTGGTAGGTGATCAGCAAGACTGCGATTGCAAGGAGCCCCCCTAACACAGCAAGATATGCAAGCAAAGAAGCAAACGAATACACGTCGGTAAGCAGTGTCTCTTGGATCGGTTTCTTGGCCTGCTGCGAGCGGCCAGAGACATGAATGAGACCAGCGGCGAACCACCGGACGGTGATCCCCACTACCAACGCCGGCATACACCCCCAATACCAGCCGGTGCAGGTACGCGTTGTAACATTTACAAAATCATCCAACCCCTGCCCGACAATTTGAAAGGACGCTACTTTTACAGACTCATCGTTGTCCATCAGATTTTCACCCAGGCCGGTAAAGCCACTTTGGGCCTGGAGTAAAGCAAATCGTGATAGCATATGTGAGTCAATTATGCTTCCACGTAGGCGCTGTGTTTTCAGTAGGTTAAAAGGAGAAATAATTACTTACTGGGAGGCACCGTGACTCTGCAACCGTCATGCCTTCGATGAAGTATCGTGTCGGCGAAAACAAGCCGCTAAAAAGGGCGACAGGAATACTGTCGTAAATGTCTTTGGAGGGTAGCGTAAGGCAAAGCGTACGGCAAACGCCCGTTAGCGAAGCTGATTCTACCGACAATTTGAAGGCATACGCTAACACGCCGTCGGTCAGCATTTCCACCTACCTGTATATTTGATAGGGTCGATCCCCCCACTGAATAGAAGCGCAAAGAAGGTCATGTAAAACCCCGTAACCAATACAACGTTCTTGGGCGGTATCAGCAAGGGAAAGACCAGCGCCCAGGAGACACATAACCAAGCCAATAGCAAAAAGTGAATATAGAAGGAATACCAACTTGCGAGCGAGTTGCGTAGCCACAAGGCAAACATGGATGAAAATATAACCTGCACAGTATGCTCTACTGTGCTCACAATGTTCACGGCAGCAAAATAGGCATTTACATCGTACGAGCTTCCACTTTCACGGAAAAACTCGTTCCGTTTCTCGGTCAAATCTTTGGTTGCTGTCAGCCCCACGAGCACTGCGATTACCACACCCAACTTGTTGTAATATCTTTCAAGTCAAAAATGCAAATAAGAGCGTCAGAAAGGCGAAGGCTCGATGGTTACATGTCCATCAGCAAAACAATAACCACTTACTGAACGATTTTTAGATTTGCCGTTATGGCATACTCGAAGAGCTTTGGAAACTCCTTGATCATGGCTTCTGGTGGATTTGGTTCCGCAATATTGAAGTAGTCTAGATTGTTCGTGTCCATATCCAACGTTGGCTCCATCACTCCGTCCAGTATCGAAATTAGAATCACAGCACCGATAACAATGACCGTATCAAGAAGTTTGGTGTACCAGTTCCGCATCGACAAAATGATGAGCCGGTGAATTTGATATTTCAGTTGTCTTAGGAACGATGGTCTTTTTTGCTCCAATGGAAATGGGAAAGGTGCAGGCGCATCATATAGCGAGCGCTTCTTTTTTCCCAAGCTCTTGAAATGCATATTCCAGTGATTGTAAAGAATATCGCGTCTAGCCTTCTCCTGGTCGGCAGTGGAGGCCGAAACGTCAGGAGCATCTGCCTCGTCGTCACTCATAAATGCATCGTCGTTGTCTTTTTGTCGCCGAGCTTTACTTTTCTTTGGTTGTTGTAAGTTTGGGGGAAGCCGACCAGAAGAAATGTCAATTAGCCAGTCGGCTATGCTTTCACCCGCAGGAAGTTCCTGCAAAAGCGCCATCATGGTTACGAGCTTGATGAGTTCATTTAGCAGATTCGAACAACCCACAATCTCCTTAATTTGGACTTACATAGTTCAATTTGTTGAAATATTTCTCAACTTTGTCAACCTCTCCATGATACACCACAAAGCCACCAACTCCTAGAAGAATGAGAGAATCAAATAGCTCAAAAATAAATTTTCGCGGCTGGTGTATGACGCTGCAGATTGTCATCCCTTGTTGCTCGACCAAATTTCGAAGTGACTGCATGACCAACATAGCCGAGCTTGAATCAAGTCCAGATGTGGGCTCATCAAGATACAAAAGCTTCGGCCTATCAATAACATGAAAAATGGTTATTGGGCCATGGCATAGTAAAGCAAACATCGTCGGCATACCGTCCGCGTACCTTGACATGAGTTCCAGTCCGATATTTACTCGTTTCTTTTCTCCACCAGAAACCCCCCTTCTATTTACATCACCCACTATGCTATTCATAACACGAGAGAGACCCAACCCGGCCATTGTCTCATCGGCAAGGTCTTCTATTTCTTCCCGTGGTGTATCCCCAGGAAGCTGAAATTTTCCACTGAATATCAGATTCTCTCGGACCGTCAGCTCGGCATATACGATGTCATCCTGGAGTATATGAAAGGGCGCCGTAAGTAGTAGGCACGCAATCAAAAATTCAAAGAGATAGACCATTGCTCCTGCTTCATTACCTGTGGGACAAAACCAACACTGCTTGCATGTGCCTCAATGGAGCTCGGTTTACCATTGATCTTGATTTCCCCCGTCACCTCTCCATAAAACGCACGGCCGCAGAGGGCGTTCAGCAGGGATGTTTTGCCTGAAATTTTCAAAAGAAGAAACTGGTCAGTTGGAGGATCATTTTCCCTCAAATCACAAGCCAGGGCACGTGTAATTACCTGCACCAGAGCCACCCATTAGTGCTGTCATGGTACCAGAACGTAAGCGACCAGTCACCTCGTTGACGACTCGAATGGTTTTATTATCTTTCACCTTGACATCCAAGGAAAGATTCTTAAATGTCATGTCAATGCCATCTTTTTTAACCCCTACAGTGGCCTTGTCGTGCTTGTTGTCGTTTTTTGTGGTAATTTCCACCAACAGCTGCGGATATCTAGCAATGAATTCATTCCGACCCACCTCTTTTTTTCTGTGTCGAAACGTTTTGGCCCTCTGCATAAGGCTGCGACGCGTATTTACCGACCATGTTCCCACACTTTCCGTGTCGCCTCCTGCTACTTCCAAGTCTTGAATTTGCTGAAACCTTTTCAATAGCTCATTGATTTCGGATTCATTCAAGAAATTTGCAAGTGGTGATGAAAAAAAGGCCTCGTGTGGAATTTGAATGTCTCCGTTCTTTCTCGATGTCGTGGTCGCGTTGCATCCTTCTGCGATTTCATCAAAGAGTGCCGCCGCTTCGTCCTGCGTCGGTTCAAAGTGGCTCGAAGCTTCCAAGGCTGTCAGAAAGTGCCTTATAAATATGGCTCGAGAAACCGAATCCGTGCCTGCGGGGGCGTGACCTGCCTGGTTCATTTTATGCATAAATTGTTTCATTGCCGCCGGCTTGAGTTTCATGATTCGATTCAATTCCTTGAAGGACAACTCCCCATCCCCATTTTCATCCATGGCGTCAAAGAGTTTTCGGGCGTTGAATTGGATTCGTCCATGGTCGTCCGTATTGAGGGCCAAGGATTGTCGTTTGCTTCCCGCCGCCTTGAGCAATTTCTTTTCAATGTATTTCAATTTGGGTTTGAGTTGTTGTAATTTGTCTTGCTGTTTTCGATACGTCATGGCATCCGTCACGACACCCAACGTTAAATCCTGAAAGTCGGCCAAACGAGCGGCGGCCTCTTGGTTGCGACTTTTAAAGACCACCCATGCCATGAAACATAAAATGACGCCTAAAGCCACTGCTAGACCGATATATCCGTAGGTCTCACGTTGCAGGCTTGTGGCGCCCTCGGGAGATTGCTGGACAACTATTTCCGGTACCTGAGTCTGCACGACGTATACAGAAGGTGTCGATGAAAGTCAATAGCAGGGCCATAAATATTAGCGTCTATGCGTGTGGCCAAGCTGAATTGGTGTCCAACAAAACGGAATACTCAAGTTTAGATACACCGTCCACTAAAGTCGTACCTTGTGAGGGCAGTAATACCCTTTTGGACATGGAAGCCTTGTCGTCTGCATGCAGAAAGAAATTGTCTTGTGTGGTGAGATTGGTGCTCTTTTTCATGGATTACAGCAATCAGTTTGCCTTTCGTGCAAGAGAGAGATGACACTATAGTAAGCACGCACCGCATTGGGACAATAATATCCCGGATCACACAATTTATAGCCGTTGTCTTGGGTTCGGTCAAAGGAACCTGGACAATAGACGCCATCGTGGACATTACCCAACCCAGCTTGAATTGGGAATTGCTTCAGCGCTTCACAGGCGGTTTCTCTGCCCACATCTCGAGAGCACATGAAACCGACAGGGCATGGATTCGGCAGCTGTGGATCTAGTATCGCAATACCAGAAGTAGAAGTGCCGTTGTTCGAACTCCCATCCGCTTCCATTTGTTTGGAGACGATCGTGTCTTCAAATTGGCATTCCACATGGTCGACCCAAACTACCACTAGTAGTGGGATTAGCAGAGCAACACTACTTCTGCTGATAGCTGGAAGGAACGTCATGGTCTTGGGCATCATGCGATTTGCAGTGAAATAGCTTGGCTACTCTCTACTGCAGTAGCACTGTTACTGTTTCATTAGCTAGTAGTAAAGAGAAGGAGTAAATGGTGAATGTTATTGCTCTAACGTAACAGCTACTACTGCACAGCACCTGGCAAAAACACTTTCGTCTGCAGTAATTGTACAGAAAATGAGAAAAATGAGACCAAGAGTCATTCAAAAGTCATCTTCTACGAAAAATTTCGTTTCGCCTTCGATCACTGCGTTGTTGACTCGACACAAACATGTTTATGATGTCCACAGCTGGGTCATTTGCGATAAAATTCGAAATTGGGTCGTTCGTTTGTCTTCCAAGACGTTTTGCAAACATAAGGAATCGTCTTCGTTGTGGGCAGAATTTTAAGGAGGGATCTGCTGCAACAGCTTTTGATCATGCATCAAATGATTCAAATCCCTTCTGTTGGTCATGCAATGCATGTCTGGAAGTGTCTGTCAATCAAATGCAAAGCATGCCAAATTCTCTTTCAACCCAAGACAGTCATGGAACAAAGATTCAACTGCAAATGAACAAGTTGCGCCCAAAACATGAATTCCAACAAACAAACGTTTGGGCTTCTTTCGGGCTTCAAAACATGTTGTGTGTTCCAATGACCAAAACATGTTCAACTTCAAGGCCGGACTCTTCATCGACTGAAGCATTTGACGTTGCTGCACAGGGTGCGCCTGAACATGCAAAGAGGTCTGGCAAAAAGTGACAAGATTTTGGTGCACGCAACCACACTGATGCCTTTCAAACAAGCAACCATGGCTGTGAACATCAAATGAACTCCATCACAACCCTGTTCCCCCAGTGCCAGTGCCCTGTGCTGAGACAGGGAATCAAACCTAGAGCGGCAGAGTGGAATTTCCCTCATTTTGTCACTGAGTGGACCACATGCGCCAGTTGGGCTCAACATTGCCAAATGGAGTTGGTTTGCCCCATTGGAGTCAATTTGGAGCCCATCCCTGTCCATCCCTCCAAATCCCTGCTTGTTGGGACATTTGAGCTTCTTTCAGGTTTGATGTTGCCAGACAGCATCCCCTGGTCCGCCAGTGGTGCACATTTGAGTTCTTTGGAATTCTTTGGAGCCCATGTCATTGAAGTTGTTGGCTTCTTTGGTCACTGACAGCTTTTGCAAAGTCTTGGATTCAATCTCAGTTTGTCAACAATCTGTGTTGTTTCATTTTCTTCACATTTGATCTGTCTAGTTTGTTTTGACCTTTGAAGAAAAAACATGCATTGCACACTTGATCTTCATGTTGCGGATGTCATCAATGCCCAATTTCCAGTGCGGGCTGAATCGTGAGCTGACCTCAAGAACATGGAAGCATCCTGAGCAAAGCTTGGCAAATGCAACAAAAAAAAATCTCTTGTCAAGTCTTTGATTTAATTGAAAAACCAAAATGCAGCTTGAATGTCAATCATGCATTCAACATTCTTTTTGTTGAATGAATGACAAGTGCGAACTGCAACAGATCCTTTGCCGCCTGGGGGAGAACAAACAATGTGAGCATCAAACACACCACAAGGCACATTGAACATGGAATCCCTCAGAAAGTCATGAGCTGCATGAAAAGTGTGAGCTTCACATCCTGAAAAAGTCTCTTCATGGGTGAGATCACCGCTTCCGCAACGGACATTTCTCAAAACATTTGAGAAGTGAGATCGGGACACATCCAGTGGGCACTTTCCATGGAAAAGGGGGTTGCAGACTTTTCTTCACTTTCAAGAATGTGCTATGTTCCCAAAACAGAGGTGTGGCTAACCACGCTGCTCCTGAGAGACATTTGACTCTTGGTCAGAGGCAGCCTCAGACCATTGATCATGACAGACAAACTTGGTGAGATCAGCATCCTTCATGGCTTGTGTTTTGTGCAGAGTCAAGGGTTAGGGTTAGGCACTGTGAGGACCAACAAAAAGAAATTGTGTGCTGTTTGTTTCCAGAGTGTTGACATGAAACAATTCCAACAATTTGCCACAAATCAGACACTCTTTGCTGTTTCGCATGAGTGGTTTTTGTTGCACCACCAAACAGCCTCAATCAACCCATCTTCCCACCAGAGAGAGAAGCAATCAAATGTCTTCCATCTTGTTCGCTGACAATCACGTGAGGTTCAGTGAACATTGCATGGCCTCAAGTTGGACAGCAGCTTCATCATGTTTCAAATCAGCATCCATTTTTGCAAGTGCAAAACTTGGTGATCAGGTCCTGCTTGTTTTTTGTTTTCGTTTTGGTGGAGTTGCATTTGCCATCCAGCAATGCAGGAAGTGAAGTCATGTTGTTGTCAAACACTGTGAGTTCATTTGTGCTTCAAAATCATTCATGAATCATTCCCTTGGTGGTGAAACCAAGCAGACACATCATCAAAGAATTCCACAATTTGCCATTGTGTGGCATTGCAGCTTTGTTTTTGAAATGGGCAGCTTTCTCCACTTCAGCAAAACTCCAGAGCAGACATTGAGGGTCAGAGCGTGTCTCCCTGGGGTCAACCCTAACCCTAACACATCCGGAGCTAACCGGTGCCCTCACAAGCAACCGGTGACAACCGGTGATTTGCATTCGGGGACAACATGTGTTCGCATTCCCTGACAACCGGTGATTCACATTCGCAACAGTCACCCAGGTGATTCGCACAGCACAACAGCACACAAATGCAACTTTTGTTCATGCCACGATCCTCAAAGAATTCCTTCCGAGAACGGTTGTTCAAGCCAACAAGGAACGGATTTCCGGCAAAAGACATGAAATGGAGCGTTGATTGTCTGTCAGTTGGACACAAAAAACAGAGCAAGCCAACACGATTTCCTGAGTGTCGAAACGCAACCGTGAACGCATGAGTGCTGTTTCACGCACAGCAGCGCGCAAGGTTTTCATTTTAATTCCATTCTCTGGAACTCTCTTGCTCAACTGTCTCCGCAGGGAGACAGAATTGTTTCCACATCCTCATCTTTTGAAGTGTCAACCTATGCTTCAGTGATGTGTCAGTCAAAGCATGTTGAGTGGAAACACAAGCAGAAGAACAACACTTGGATGGCCAACTGAGGTGCTCTTTGTTCTCCCCAGAAAGCAATTGTCAGTGCAAAATGCTCTTGTCAACTTCAGTCATTGCAGGTCCAAAGGACAGACCTGACATGATTGGCAACCAAAGGAGGAGCTCAGCAAGAGTTTCAAAAATCATTGCAACAGACAACTGTTAACAGACTAGGCTTGTGTCTTCTGATGCTTCAGTTAAGCATGTCAAACAACTCTTTTAATCTAACAAACAATGCAGATGGCTGCAGTCAAACTTCCACAGTTGGGATTAAATTGAACGATGAACATGACTCAAAGGTCAAGACCAATCTGCAACCAAACAGTCCGTGAACAACGCTTTCGACGGGTTCACATAAAAACTGTTGTGTGGGCATCTCAAAAGAACAACATGTGCGGGTGGATCTGTCAACAATTTCACATTCCAAACACAAAAACATGAGTGTGTTGACATGCCAGCATGATTCTCAGGAGAGATCAGAAAGAGGTCACAACAAGGTCCGCAACGGCTGGCTTCTGCCAGTGACAGCAGGTGACCGATGTGATGAAAATCAGTTGGCCTAGCCAGTTGGTGGTCTTCATTGTCACCTTGCACAATGGTGTGGACAAGGTCCCAAAGAATCATGCCACATCATCTGACCAACCAAGGTGTTCTACCCTGCCCCATACCAGCCCTTCATGCCGACCGCACCTGCCATGGCTTTTGCCTTGGCGACCACAGTGCGAAGCAGACAGCGCCAGACATCATGCGCATGACTGGAAGAACAAGATGCGATGGAATTCCTGCTTTTGCTTGGCAAGATTCACACCTGCGACGGCTTGAAAATCAATGGCTACAGAATTGCAAAGTTTCATCTCCTTCTAGTAGTAGCCAGTGTCTACTTTTCCACATTTTCCAACAGATGCAATGGGTAAACACAAAATTGGCATTGCAAGACGCACACGAAAAATTTAGCCTTAGTGCTAGCTAGCGAACGAATTTCGACTGGCATGTAGCTAACTCGTTTCCGTCACGACATGATCCTCGACACTTGTGTTTTGCATTTTTTCGACTTTGTCAAATGATCTGCACAGCACTACCGTAGCAACACACACCACAGTGCTTTTACAAAATCATTTCTGCATTCATGTGGCTCGAACACACTCCAGTTTCGCACATGCTATGTCTGTCTCTTATACACATCTGACGCTGCCGACGAATAGAGAGGTGTAGATCTCGGTGGTCGCCGTATCA